>Ga0123357_10004601_pt1 | contig 16259 bp, 10 predicted proteins | sample TergutEmb28metaG_FD_89873 | JGI IMG/M metagenome (GOLD analysis project Ga0123357, IMG submission 89873) | Embiratermes neotenicus P4 segment gut microbial communities from Petit-Saut dam, French Guiana - Emb289 P4 | ecosystem: Host-associated > Arthropoda: Insects > Digestive system > Gut ... | reverse complement strand
TCGTGGCCTTCCTTTCGGTCTTGTTGCGTATGGTTTCCATTTATATATGGTCTTAGCCACTCTTTCATTAGGCATTCTTTCTACATGTCCCAGCCAGCTCAACCTTTTGCTTTGAATGTGTCTTACTATATTTTCATATCCAATTGCGTTTTCCAGTTCCTCATTTGTTTTGAGTCTCCACTCTCCATTTGCCTTCTGTGTTGGGCAAAATGTCCTTCTCAATATCCTCCTTTCGAATACCAATAATTTCTGCTTAATATTTTCCGCTAAGACCCAACATTCGGATCCATATACTACTACTGGTCTGATTAAAGCTTTATATAGCTTTATTTTAGATTTCTTGGATATACCGTTACCTACATATATAGGCAACGTGACAATAAGCCATTCTGAAAAAGAAACTTTGCACTATTACAGTCTTCATTATAATAGCGCTTAATACTGTCCCAAAATTTTTTCCCCCTTTTCAAAGTTGTCATCGATTGAGTATATTATTTGTAAACTGTCATTCTTATATTTGTATTATTTATGCATTTTTGCAGTGATTAGTTTATCACATATTACTATTTTCTTATTCATTGGATAACACTGGTTCTTTTCCGGGGGTGGGGGGAGGAGGAGAAAGATGGAGAGTGGCTGCTGAAGTGTGAGACTGACCACTCACCTCCATGTAGGGCAAAGGTTGCGAATGATTAGAACTATACCTGTACTGCCCATATTTGCCATTATCGCATGGACACGGACAAATCTACCCTTAGTATTAGAGATGTCGATTTTCGTATATGCTGTGGCGGTGAAACTCTTAATTAAATTGGAATAAATGCTTTTACGGAGGAGTCCTTACAGACCCAAATAACGTTTCATGAATTAGTAATGTGGCTTGCATATGTATTCCTGCTGAAGCATTCGCATTGCACAGAACACATCGTACATCTGTGTCACCAGGAACAGTAGAAATTCTCTTCCCATTTTCTTCTACGTGACAGAACGTCCCGGATTCAAATCCGGACACTAGTTATCCTTTTTTTTTTATAGGGGCCATCTAGTTGTGTTGTAGTACTAATTAAAATGCCTTTCAGTCAAAACACAACAATATATTCAATAATGTAAAGTTTGCTGCATGTAGGAGTCACTATCTCAAATGAGGCCACGTTCGCTTGTTTCTTCATCCTTGTCAGTTCATTTTCCTCCAGTCATCCTAAAATTCGGTCCCATATTGAGATCATCGTGAGATAAACTGGAAACGAATAATATTTTCTATTTCCTCTTACCTCTTTCTGCTTTGTATTCTGCGCGACTATAAGCTTGTGTGAAATGTCAGGTTTTCACAGTGGTGAATGTGAAGTGTAATGGAATTTTGGGATAAGAGGCCGTGCAGTTTGGCACATTGGAAATGCTAGAACTGCAAAAAAGGAGCATTTGTGCTGTGGTATCTGCGCTGTCACTCCTGCTACCCTGAAGATGAAGGAAGCAGGTACCTTGGAAATGCTGGAACATGTCTACAAGATTACACTGCATTGTGTCTCAGAAGGCTGTATTCTGTCAGGGTCTCTAAGAAGGAATATGCTCCACATATTTGTACTCGGTGTTTGTAATATTTCATTAGAACAGAGAAAATACATTTTTTTTTAGTTTCAGGTCTAATTCTTTCCATTTATAGCACAAAGTGTTTCCTCAAATAAATTCCAGGGAGCACATTGTCAAGACACTTACGTGTATGTTAACAGACAGCAGATTATTTTTTTTTTAAATCTTGAATTTCATTTTCCTTTCCGCATTAAGTTACTTACATATATCATGTTACTCATTCTTGAGGCGCAAAAGTTATTTCTCCAAAAGCAGTTTTATTCAACATATTTCAGTGCACGTCAATGTGTTAAACGGATAAGGTATGCATTTTTGGGCACCCTATGCGAGACACATGGTCACATATTAATTTTATCCTCGTGTGTAGCCTTGAAGCATCTTTGTCTGTGTTGCAAAACAAACATACTCGTCATGTGACAGTATCACACCTAAGTGGAATAGGTACACTGCTACGTTCATGCTTCACACAATAACAATTCGGTCACTAATAAGGCTGAAGAGTAAAAACACGACTCTTGTACTGGTATATCTTTCCCAGCCTTTTGTTGCTTTCTTCCAAGTAGTATTTGTTAAAAACTATTCTGAGCCTAATGTTTTGTGTACCATCATTCTATATTCTTTCCTCAATGTAGACAAAAAATTGTCACACTCATACCAAACAGCAGACTAAATTATGGTGTCTGATTCTCTAATAATTTTACCGCGTACTCAAATTTCAACTGATAATATTATTAGTTGGAATTTAAGTATCAGTTGAAATTTGAAGTACAGATTGTGTTACAAAGTTATCACTGCTTAATAAAAAGAGTAGTCCACACTTATGTACGAGAGTATAGGTTGAAGATGTTACCATTTGTCATGGTGTCACGTTTTTATCTTTTCGTTTCTAGACAGGAGAGACAAAGACTAAAGATTCTGGACTAAAATGTAACGAACACTTCAAGAATTTAATTAGCTTTTCTTTTTTTGAAGAACTTGTACATTAAAACACAAAGTGTATTCTCTGTTTTGGAAAGATCAGTTATGCGCATTGAAGAAGCAAGTTGTTGCCGTTTTGGGATGTGGATATATGTCACTTTCTGTGTCTTGTGCAGTACTAGCAACATGAGTCAGATTCTGAGTGCTGGTATTCCCTGGTCAACTAACCTATGAACAAAGCCTTCTGCGCAACGAGAGATTTAGCCCAAACAGACAAGCTAATTAGTCTGTACGAAAGTAGAAATTACTATTCCGTGCAAGGAGTGTGATATCCAAAATATGATCCGCCTCCTTCGGTCTATACTTCTCGCTGCAACTCGACTAATCCGCCGATATGAATGGCGATATTAACATCTTGACATAAGTCAGATACGAATATTCAGTGAAGTATATGAAGAATGCTTCTGCCGCTGGTACCTACCTAAGGAGACAATAGAAGCCATTTTCAAACTAGCGGACTCTTTTATTATATACACAATTAATAAAGAGGGCTGAATACGATGTATGGGTGTTTGTATTGACGGCGTTTCGGCAGTGATTTTTGGAATGAGGGGCTCATCTGCATGCGTCGTAACTTTTATCGTTAAACCCTACTGTGAAGAACATGCCAATCGGCCTTAAAACGAACTTAGATGAGGCTGCAATAATTGTAAATTTATAAAATTCTATCCACTTAATATACACATTTTAAAGTTCTATGCGAAGAATGGGGCACGAACTCGTACAACTTCTGTTATATATTGAATTTCGCTAGTTTTCGCAAGACAAGCGACTCACCGGCCTCTTTTAATTGCGAGAGGAGGTCAAAATCTACCTGCATTATAGTGAATCTCAAAGCCTTTCGCCTCTCAGGCCGCCAGTATTTTGCCTTGTGGCCTGCAAAACTGGCATGAATAGCTGATGTTTTCGGCCTCGTGAGTGGCTTGATCTCTCACTTCAAGGAAGAAGTGTCACTGTCTTTATTTTCCAAGACAAAGGAAAGTGGAACTGCGGAATAAGGTACCACAACCGCCAAGAATTTGGAAATTTCGCAAACCTTAATGGTTTTTTGCTTACGTCCGGGGAAGAAATTATCGAAGACTTAGAACAATTCGGGAAATAAAAGAGAAAGAATTTCAGTGGATCAGGAATCATTTCCCATTTATGTGCCACGCTGAAGATAATGACAGCAAACTGCCAAACTGCTATGACAAGAGTTGGATAATCTTTCCGAACTTGTCTTGGACATATCGCTGTAGTTGGCCTACAGCAAGAAAACTTTGAGGGACCTTACCCTGGACTCGTCGACGTAGCACTGAAACACCTACTGTAGTTTTCAATAACGCACAACAGCTTTGGCCAAAATGAGAATGAATGTGTCCCAGTGGAACTAGACGTAGCCTCCCTCATTGCTGTCATAGAAAAGTAGCACTTTTCTTTCCATTAATTCAGATTATATTTTCAGTGTTACAGGAAAACAGAAACATTTAATTTAATGCCGTTAATGTAGTTACTTAAATTTCTTGTAATTTTTTATTTTATCCTTTCCAATTGTTTTTGGCAAACCTTTTTACCCCCACTGGAAAATTGGAAAGTTTGCAGTAGGTGGGCGGCCTGCTCTTTGTCTCTAGTAGGTGGACTGCGGTCAAAAAATGTGTGAACCTCTGGGCAAGGCCAAGCGATCTTTTCTAAGAACAAGAACAAGTAGGTTTATGGCAGAAATGTTTATTAAAAACACTAAAAACACAGTAAAATCAATAATAATAATAATAATAATAATAGTGGTGATGATAATAATAATACTAATTAACAACATGTGCGCGTACGGAATGTATGTGGCAAGAAAACCAGAATCCAAGCATTTCAGCCTGCCGCAGCAGTCTGATGAGCTGTAATAACCGCAACGTCATGTACTTCGGTTTCAGCGTTTTGAAACTACGTCAACTGCGTCTGAAACACGTGGATTCTGATTATACTTCAAATTCACATCTGATTGCACTGACGCAGTCACGTGAGCAAATACGTATATAATCACTTATCCCAATACTGATCAGTTAACAACTGGACGGAATTCGTTCTTACACCGTGGTTTCAGTCTCATATTTAGAGGGAGCTCCCCCGACATCTGTGTGAATACACTGAGAACCTGTCACGAGAATTGTTATCTTTTTCAATAGAGATTGAAAGACGGTGGACATATTCTGCCAGGCGTCGAGCGTTCTACACTCATAGTTCGATATACACGATGGAGAGGGATTTTGTTATATTCCCGCCATCAGGCGACTGGTTCTCACTGACATTTCTTGTACATGTGTGGGAACGATCAGGTTTGAAGGAGGCTTATTTATTAGAAAACCTAACGTTTCCTTTGTTTTAAAAATTACACAACCGAAATGCTAACCATTCGCTTGCAAACAGGTGTACAGTGCACTGAAAAGTCAGTTTCATTGAGGACATCCCGTTGTGTTTATAAGACATACGATACACAAACTGCACTGTGTTTTGCCTTACTTCGAAAATATTGTAAAGGAGGCCTGATGATGGTCTTTACAGAACGAAACATGTAATTGTATTTAAATAAAGATAAGCGATGTGTTTGTTGGATACATAACGGGTTGCTTGCAACTGAAATGTTGTTTATACTGAACGTGACAACGTGGCATTAAGGATCAACATATGTCCATGAATCCTTTTAACTTAAATGGGAAACTCTATTGTCCAAGTACACTTTAATTTTGTGGGGACCCTGAAAATCAGGAATATTTTATTTTCAGACAGTTCAGAAAGTCCCCGCAGTTCTTTGGTCGGAAGTTACACACCTATGGTCTGAAAGTACCGAGCGGTCAACAATCCATTGTGCTGTGGCAGTTCCTGAATTGAGGACGATTATTGGTCAGGGGTCCTTTGTGCTAAGACAGTTTCTGAACCTCAGAACTATTCTCATTCAGGAATCTCTTCTTCTTAGATTCTTCTGGCGTTCAGAAATTCCTTCTCCTCGAATTTTTAGGCGTTCAGGAATTCCTTCGTACAAGGTCACACCCTGTGCTCAGGGCTGCTTGATCTCACAAAATGCCTGTTTTCATGTACCCCTGTTTCCTTCCTTGGAAACAGTTCAGAAGGAGCTCTCCTGACGCCTGCACACTGGTGTAGTTTCTGGCTGATTGTTCTCGAACACTGGTGAAGGTGTTAGCGCCGGATTGTCGTACGCGCCGTACTCCAACGTAGGGTCTTCCTTCGGGTAGCGTGGACGCACGCTCAGAGGGGTAGAAGTGGTGGCGGGCGTCACCGGGGGTGGTGCCGTCGTGGTGCTTGGGGGCGGTACAGTCGCAGTCACGTCCAGCTTGAGTGGCTCCGACTTGTAATTAACGTTTCCGTTGTTGTTTCCATTTGACTGCAACACAAGAATTTCGTGTTTTAGAAAGAAGACAATAGTACAGCTTTCAAAAACATTAAGTTTATGATCTCGATGTAGACTGTGAATTATGCCACCAGCCGAGAGCAAAATGAATTAATGGAATAATTAACACTATCGATTTTACGCAAGTGAGCATTGACAAGACTGTAACTTTAAGTGTGTGTGTGTTGTTTCATTTGTATTAAAACATATAGTGTTATTTAGGTTTGCGTTTTTTGGTGATTTTTCTTGGCATAGGAAGGTAGTTCCATACCCACGTTTCGGGACAACCTATCGGTTCCATAGTCAAGGGTCAAACAGTCCAAGAAAGCATAAAATCCCACAAGAACGCAGAATTCATTCACATCGCGGCGGAAGCGTACGTTAAAATGGCGTTCCTTCTTTTTTTCTTTTTGCTGTATAAGTCACATACCTTAACACATCGGCGACACATAAAAGTAAGTTCCTTCTTATTATAAAATATATTAGTGTGTAGGGACACAGGAAGCTTATGTTTATAGGTCTGCGGATGAACCGTGACTCTAACGACATACCTGAATTCCTGTGGACACTAATACCCACACTGTAAGTACGTTTCCACCCACACTAATCATAATGGAACATCCTATTCTACGTCGCCAATATATTATGGTATCTGACCTACACAGCAGGATGAACGTACAAACGCATGTTATGTTAACCTGAGGACAACATACACTTAATGAATAATGCATATTTTGGTAATAATACCGGTGTAACTTCAGCTACAAGTCCTACATGAGAAATGAATCCAGCCAAGGACTATGCCATAATTAGCGACGTAAAGAATTATCTAAGGTCTGACGGAGAACGTGACACAAATATTTGTCCTTCTGACATTGTAATTTTTACAAGTGTGCAATTAATATTTGAATTAATCCTCATTTTACACGACGTATATATACAGATATAAATTTTAATATTTTAATGCATGTACCGTGCATCTTTTTATTGTTTTTATTTCAACCAACTAATGCACAAATATATATCACAATACTGTCTGTTTATATAATGTCCACTCCTACATGTTTCGACATCTCTGTGTCATCTTCAGGGAGTTTAAAAAATTTGTGCCTTGCTAAGTTACGCAAATTCTTAAAATTATGGCTGTTAAAATTACAGTTCCCTAAAACAAAATTTATTGTATCACTCAGCGACGACCAAATAATATTTTAATGTATTTTAATCTAATAATTTTATGAAATTGTAATTTTAACATCCATAATTTTAAGAACTTACGTAACTTGAAAAGGCTCAATTTTTTTAAACTCCCTGGGGATGACACAGAGATGTCGAAACATGTAGGAGTGAACATTGTATAAAGAGACAGTGTTGTGATGTATATTTGTGCATTAGTTGGTTGAAATAAAAATACAAAAATAATTTAAATATGTTCCTGACATACGTGCAACTTTTATACACGCATAGATAAGTTCACAAGCCAATAGTAATACCTATCATGTCACATGAAGTATTTCCTGAACATAGTTCAGTTCGACCCAAACATGAAGGAAATATCTATATTAAAATATATCATCTTGTCAGTATTCATTTGCATACAATTTATGGTATTAAGTTCAATATTTACGACAGTGTGTACACAGTGTCTGATGAATAAATTTAAATAGATTAAATTAGTAAATTAGCCAGCATAGAAAATTTAAATTAGTACATGGAAGGTGTTAGTGTCCTAAACGCAGTAAACCGGCAAATGTAAAGAAAAGCGACTGAGAACCAGTAACTGGAAAACTGTTACAGAGAGACGACACTTAGATGCCCGCATAGGTACTCACTGCATCACGGAAAATGTATGGGAAATTGGATTTATCGTGCCCTTCAGCCTCAAACTCAGCCTCCGCCGCTTTTCACCGGGTAAAACTTCCCCTGGTACCCATTGGATAGGAAGCTGTATGGGCTCCACAGCCGGTCTGGAAATAGTGGTAGCCACAAAAAAAAAATGGACTTTCCAGACATTGTCCATACCGCAGCCTCATTACTATAGGCCTACTGACGGAATAGGCCGGCTTAGAAGGCAACATAGAGTCAAACACGGTTATAACGTCACCGTAGGAATCGAATAAATTTTGTGGCTATAGACAAGTATCGCCGTGAACAAGGTGTAGGGCACAAGCGAAGAAAAAATATTTCAAGATAAAATACAGGCCTCTACGAATATTACTTGTATTTTTGCGCTATCTTTTCGCCATTCTGCGAAGGCACCTAAAAAGTACAGCAAAACTTTAGACACAAAGTGAATTACCGTTACTGTTGTCATTTTCCAGGCCTTCAATTTATATATATATATATATATATATATATATATGTGCCTAAAAAAGACGGCCTTTGCGTCCTTAAGGCCGAGACGATGGCTGATTTCTCAAAATAGTCTACTTCTTGGAAAACTGTATGGAAACCGATGACATGTAATGTCGTTATATCCGAGGTAGATGCTTTTATGTATTTCGTACTACGCAAGGCAGAAAAACACGTGCCTTGTGGGAAATTGGTTGGTACCACAAAATGTTTAACGCTATGGACGAGATGTCGCAAAAACCAAGGTCGTTAGAAGCGAGTTCAACTGTATTTGTAGTAAGGACGATGATTTGAATAAACTAGAAATTCCTTTTTATTAGACTATAAAAAGAGAAAGATCCAAATACAAAGACGTTAAAATAGCTAATAATATTCTTACTGAAGGACACAGAATCAGGTATGATGACATAATTAAGAAATTCTGTGTATGTTCACATTCGCTGTAAAAACCAGACGAAATTAAGGATCACAGCCACCGACTGTTTGAAGATTTACGAGGGAAGGGAAGTAATTCTGATTCACACTAATACCGATATGTGAGTTGTGTGCCGCATAATGACTACTCTACAAGCTGAATTAGCTGAGAATCGAGGTTCGATTTCCTGAGGTAGCAAATATTTTTCGTTCCGCCACTCTGCCCAACCCAGTTAATACCAAGGGCTCATTTCCCCGACAGTAAAGTGCCCAGAACTTACAGATAATAGCTTACGTCAGACTAATACAGAAGACCAACGTTATGCCTCCATTCCGCTACACGTCCTTCCTTAAATGGTTCTTTACTAATTAAATAGAGGTTGCCGTTTTTGCAGGAACATCACGTACTCTGGAGGACTGGACAAAAGGCAGGCATATTAAGTTATTTTCGGAGATTCTTTAATTTGCTGAACCTCCCCATTTCCCCCAGAAATTTGAGACTGAGCTGACAGTGAAAGGGTTAGTTTACTTACCTCGAGGTAAATCGGTGATTTCTTGTTCTGCTTCCTCCTGTGCCAGAACAGCAAAGCCAATAAGATTATCAGTAGCAGGAGCACGAACACCGTCACGACTAGCGTCAGGATGACCAGCACCGTTAGACGTGTCAACACGCCTGCAACACGTGCAACAATCTCTGTATTATTACCGTATTTCCTGCAATAGAGTAGGAAGATAAATCTTTGAATTTTCTCCCGAAGAATTTGTTGATCCTTCTGTTCGTAGTCACTTTAAATTTAGCCAACTGCAGTAGTTCGAAATATTTTACGGAATTTATTCTATAACTTGAAGCAACGCGCTGATGAAAAGTCGCTAAATTTATTTACTTTTCGTAAATACGATTTTGGCACAACCTGCATATTTACCAACTGCTGCGAATGTACACCCCGTGGCATCGCTGTTGCTGCTAAATCAAAACTTCGCAAGGCCGCCATATTGATTCCTCAGTAAAATGAACGAACGGTGCCCTGAATGACAATGAACAGGCAAAACATTTCACGGAATCTGAAATTGTATTAACGTGTTCACATAAAGGCACCACTGGTTATTAATGAACCAGACAAACACAGTTCACGCCATATTTCTTCAAATCAATTTTAATAATATCCTCTTATTGACACCTACGTCTCCCAAGCGGTCATGCCTTTATACCAAGATTTGCTATAAACTTTTCATCCTCTCCATGAGTGCTACATGCCTCGCCATGCCTATTCCATGTATTTTGCTTAATTTTATTCAGTAAAGAAAAACAATTGAGTGCCGAGATAGAGTAGTCGGTATAGCGACTCGCTACGGGCTGGACGGTCCGGGGATCGAATCCTGGTGGGGGCGAGATTTTCCGCATGTCCAGACCAGCCCTAAAATCCACCCAGCCTCCTATACAATGTGTATCGAGTCTTTCCCGGGGGTAAAGCGGCCGGAGCGTGGCGTTGACAACCCCATCTAGCGCCGAGGTTAAAGAAAGAGTAGAGCTATACCTCTACTCCGCCTCTGGACCTTCGTGGCCTGTTCTAGGGTGAATTTTACCTTTACCTCTAAAGAGAAACAATTATAAATTTCGCCACTTTGTAATTTTTTCAATCCTATTACTTCTTCTGTCTTAGGTGTAAATATTCCCAGCGCCATATAATCGGAAGCCTAGTTACAAAACGTGACTGTGTGGTGTCGAGGGCTGTTATCACATTACCACATCACGACGTAACAGCCTGTGGGATGCATCTTGTAACATTTGTTTGTAAGGTACCCTGTCGCAGAACCGATAGCGGCTGACTATTTATTTTGTCGCCATATTTATTTTTCTGACAGTGGTGTATATTAATATTATGTTTTCTTCTAGAATGTGACGACTTGTAGTCTGGTAGATAGATAGTAGCGTTTCCGAGAAAAACTATCTCTCATGATAGAGGCCGTTCGCTTCTCCGAAACCTTAGTACCTAAGGGGTCACATTACAGAACAGATTAACCTTATAACCTATTTTGATGTTTATTTGGATGTAAATCAAAGTATACGGAGCCGGACGTGCGTCGTGTTCCTCTTATTGCTGTCTGAGTATACTTACTTCTGATGTCCTCTGCCGCTGCCTCCTCGTTCCTCGTCACGAACCGCTTCTCGTGCATGTAATCTGAAACAAAAGTTAACCCAGTAAAGCACAGCAGTTGCTGGAGCCACCACCTTCTCCAACATTAAGAAACTGCATTTTGCCATGCAATGTATTTGTACGTTTCCCACGATTCTCATAACAAACAGCTGTTATTTCCCTAAACTGCTTTGTGATGGAGAAGCAGTTTGTTGACGGTGCGGGGTAGCAACGCAGTGTTACACACACGCGCGGCTTTCTGAACATCTTCAGAGTAGGAGTCTGTATTGTCAGATTTCTATTGTACTGCTTTCTCTTTACATAAAATTATGTACAGGCTGAAGAAATATCACTGGGCTCCTTTTGTAAATAAAATAACACACCGAGACCTCAGTTTGGGTGCGCTGGGTACCGAGAGGTGGTTGATTAATAGTCTCCCCAGGTCAAAGTGAATCGACCCCTCGTTTTATAGAGTGATAATTGCATTCTGCTGTCTCAGGGTCCATTCTCAGTTTGTGTGGCCCTAATTTTGTCTTTTCAAAACATGCATGTTAAAAGCAGTTTACTAGCGGTGATACCTAATTGTAATGTTTTAAAAATCACTCTAGATGGTACACGGTGAAACTCAGTTACTTATGTCAATTCCAGTGCTTGAGATTTCGGGTCTTAATTCGATCTCACCCGCTCACCAGGTAATTACAGTTATTAATACTGTTCTGCGTGGCAGTCGCTTCGCTGTTCATTCTTGAATGTTGACGACGACTGCCGATTATTCACATTACCAGAATTCCGCCCAAACTGATCACAGGCACTGATGTTCACCTTAAGATATAAAAGTTAGCTCCGTCCATTTAAGATTTCTGGAAATTACGACCCAGGCGAGTGGGAGAGAGACTTCAGATCCTGCTACAATTGATCAATTAGCAACATAAGTTGACTCAGTAAAATATCCTCACTGAATATTGCTATGTCGGAAAGCACGTCCTTATGCATATTTCATGCTGCTATATTCACGCGAGAGCATAAAACACTCTTGGCTGTTGGCCCAATGTTTCTTTACAGTGTGTATTAGAATGAACGTAGTTACAGCGAATGTACAGTGCTTACATTTACAGTGAATGTCGGAAATGGCCCCCACGGTCATACAGACAAACATCTGCTCATTTTAACTTGCTAGCGAAGACGTGTGTGACTTCAGTGCAGGAGACACTTCTAATAAAATTAATGATAGCTTCTTTCAAATAATCGAGACTACGAGGATTTTCTTTGCGGACTGTACTCTTCATTGTATGCCACAGAGGGATAATAAGATCTTGCGATGTTGGTCGCTAAATGTGTCTGACAATACTCGATCCCTTGAAGACTTTTTCCAGAAAAGCCACCTAAGCATAAGACATGGGCGCTGTCACACTGTCCTGTTGGAAACAGATCTGGGCAGTTTCGTCCTTATTTAATTGTTCAGTCATTCATATCACGAGAAAGATCTGATTTGGTGGTATTCTCAAGTAATAAGGGACAAATATTTTTCTTCGTTATATTGCGCAAAGTACGTCACACTTTCGATCGTGCAGTGATGTCTTCTGCGCTAGTGAACTAACCGCTTATCACACACAGCTATTTTGGGAGGTGAGGTAACACGATAAATGAAACCATGCTCTGTCGCTGAAAAGCGTGTCTTCACTGTCGGTTATATGAAAACATCTGCAATATTACACAGTTCATGCACCGACGTTAACTTAGGCGTCTGCAACTTCAGGATTTTTGCAAACGCTTTCCTTGCTGATTCAGAAGGGACGCCTATTTGCGAATAACATATGCGAAAAGACGTTTTCGGACTTCTGAGGATGCGATCAGAAATGTTCATGACTTGGTTCTCCGATAAAACTGCCTGCCCGCCTTCGGCGTCTCTGCAGCCGGTGGAGTTCTGTGTTGCGGTGTGGCCGGTCACGTTTGCATTATATGCTCACAAATTTATTTTTATCTCTTCTGCGTAACATTTGCACTACAAAACACCTGTTCCACCAAAAAACATTCGGTCGGACCTGAAATGTTAATGTCATTTCCACAACACTTGCACGCATCCAGCTGATCACTAGTTACTGGAAACTACTGCGTAGTGGGGAGTTGAGTGTTTTTGGTATTACCTGGCAGAAGTCTCGACAGCTAAGGCGTGCGTATGAGTTTTCTTACTTCCAACATAGTAAAGATGCAAGTTCACTACACAAAAACAGTGATTTCCCAGTCACTCTGCATATAAGAAAAAACTGACCATGTATTGTCTCGCCGTTTCGATGAAAAAGTACAATTTTCAGGTACTTAAACAAGCGGAAGCTCTGTGTTAGAAATTGCACTCTCTTTTAACAAAGAAAAAAGTGAAGAAAAGAAGGCGCGTGAAGGACAAAGGATGAAAATAAGAATTAAATAATCCCGTGTTGAATTCCCGTAAACCCTTTTCGCCAGCGTATTAAAGTCTGCTTAAAATTATAAACTGTCTGTATAATTTACAAAACGTAGTGTGGAATTAGAATGGAGTGACTATTGAAGATTTGTGCCGTATGTGAAATCTCAATATGATGAGAACAAATGGTATGTTGGTTGGAACGTTGTTGTGGATTATTTAACGATGCTGTTGTAGCAGCAGATTTTATAAAATGAAAAGAGGACGTGATCATGAACGGCAACTAAATAAGGATTGGACAGCAGAAGGTCCTCGTCTGTTTGTTCTACACCCACATTTGATTGTAAAAACTCAAACAAACCTGAGCCCGTGTGAGGGATAACTCTGCCTGAATGGGAAGATCAGCGTCTTCTAGGATCTCATGTCGTCTATGTTGGCAAACAGGAGGAAACGGCTGTATCAGTCTTCAGGCCTTATAAAGTGCCGTATTATTAACATACATGAACATAATTGCGGGCCGGTTTATGTCTTTCCCTTGTTCCCCTCGATCCACACTTTGCTACCCTTGATGTTATCCAGTAAATTCTTTTCGACTCCCCATGAATAGAGTTGTAAGATGCTGCGTGATTTCAGGATTCCACCGCGGTGTAAATGAGATTTTCGCTCTTCTTGGCTGTTACGTAGCGCATATTGGTAGTCGTCGTCGTTTCGGGACAACCTATCGGTTTCATCATCAATGGTCAAGCTGTCTTCTTTGAGTGACTGACCTCTGAAGAAGGGACTTACAGGTTGTCCCGAAACGTCGGTACGTAATTACCAATCTACGCTGTGTAACATTCCAGAAGAACGAAGGTTTCTTGTAGAATGTTGTCCCTTTATGTTACAGATGTCATGACTTTAAATATGGCTACGTAAACTGAGTACAAGACACGAAATATACATGATTTCGGTAGGACAACCTGAAAGAAGGAGATCACTTACAGAACCTAATTGTAGGCTTAAAAGGAAGGACGATATTAAAATGGATCTTAATAAGATTAGAAATTGTGGACAGGGTTCATGTGGCTTTGTGAATAAGTTACTGTTCTTCCAGTTTCTACAAGATGTGGGGAATTTAGTGACTAGATGAGCAGGTTTTAGCTTCTCAAAAGGGACTCAACTAAATTGGGTAGATACTAGACTGAACATCTTAAAGACGTGTCGTGGAAACTACAGCTCATAAAGGGCGATACCCCGACCCTAAGATCATGACACGTTGCGACTGATAAACACTACCACTACCTATAAAGCCACCGTGTGATACTGTAGGGATGCTCGATGGCTTTTCGGATTTTGATGCCTTTCGACATATGCAACAATATGAACCTAATCTACAGGGTTCTGACGATGACGTATGACATCGAACTCATAAACTTTTTTGATTTGTCCATGGTGGGAATTGAAATTTGATACATGAAGTGTCGGGGACAGGTTTGGTCCCCGTCTTCAGGCTTCTTTTTTTTTACCACGGCGCAACAGCCCTAGTTGTCCAAGGCCTTCTCATTGTCGAGGATACATGATCACGCTCAGACACACCACATTCGGTAGGACTCCTCTGGACGAGTGACAAGCCCGAAGCAGAGACCTTTAACTGACAACACAACAGACGGACATCCACGCCACCGGCAGGATTCAAACCCACAAGCCCAGCAAGCCAGCAGCCGCAGACCCACGCCTTAGATCGCGCGGCTACTGGGATCGGCCGTCTTCAAGCTTGCTTCTTCCCAAGTCACCGTCACTACAGGATGATTATTTACACTCTAATTAAAACCGGTTAACGTCAGATTAGCAAATACCACATAATCTAAAAACACGTTATAACATCTGGTTATGCAAATTTCACTAGACACCTATCACACGAAGTACTCGTAAAATCTGTATAACCATACATTTTAAACTGTTTTTAGAATATGCGGTATTTGCTGACTCGACGTTAATGCGGCTTTAGTAACAGTGTGAAGAATATCGCGTAGTGACGGTGTCGTTGGAAGAAGCAAGGCTGCAGACGGGGACCGAACTTGTCCCAGAAACATAGTGTGTTACATTTAAATACATGCGATAGAAAGAGTCCAAAATGTCTCAGAGTTCAAACAGAACGAATCGTTATGGTTAAGGTTATGGTTACTATACGTACCACCTGTTAGTGTGTGGTCGAAATTGATCTGAGGAACGTCCCTGACGCTGTTTAGAGTGCGTAGTTAGGTAAATTCTGGGCAGAAGACATGTGTGGTTCGAACTGGGGCACAGCTGTTGCAGTGCGCTGTAGGCATCAGAACAATAGAGTCGTTTTTTAAAGTAAACATGGAGACATCCGTGCAAGCCATACGTCACAAGTTATATCCTGATTGGTTGCTTCACAGTCACGTGCATCTAACCGCTCTTTACGCTCACTACCGCAACCTGAATAACATTAAACAACAGCGGACGTGCTATGTCTGTGCTGACATCAGTTTGGTCTAAAACGAAATCCATGGATTCCGATGAACTGCGGGACTAGGAATTTCATATTACAAGTTGTCGGACGAATTTAGTTTCAGCTCATAATGATCAATGCAACAAGCCCACCCACAACCGTGGCTTCTCTATATATTCTTGTACTCAAAGTTCGTCACGTGTTCCTCATTTATAGTAAGTCCGTGGTTACAAAATGAGGCACATAACAGAGTGACAGATACACCCTACTGTAGGTCCTAGTACAGAATTGTGTAGACTTACCCTAAGGACGGCGGGATAAATATAGACAGTAGGATGTGAAGTTAAGGAATGGACTTACTTGGGTCAGGATAGGGTCAAATTGTGGGCTCCTGTAAATAACTTAATGAACTTCCAGATTCTACAAAATATTAAGATTTTATTTATTAGCATATCAACTATCAGCTTCCGAAGAAGGGGCTGCTTCATGGGTTTAGATAGGGTTGCATATAGCCAATGGCGTACCGAGGGGGAAGGGTTTGGGGGTTCAATTCCCCCCCCCCCCCCCCCC
>Ga0123357_10004600_pt1 | contig 16263 bp, 6 predicted proteins | sample TergutEmb28metaG_FD_89873 | JGI IMG/M metagenome (GOLD analysis project Ga0123357, IMG submission 89873) | Embiratermes neotenicus P4 segment gut microbial communities from Petit-Saut dam, French Guiana - Emb289 P4 | ecosystem: Host-associated > Arthropoda: Insects > Digestive system > Gut ... | reverse complement strand
ACTGTGGGTATCCCCCTCGGTATTTGAAACCCACGGGGGGGGGGGGGGGGGGGGCGGCAGTGCCATTTCTCAACAGAAATAATAACCAACATTTTCATAAGGCATTGCCCTACAACTCATAATTTCAAAACGAACGCCATTCCGGTATTTTTTGTTATTTTTAACCAACAAATGCTCAAATTATTTACTAAAATGTGTTTATTTCGTATAATTCCAAAGTGTTTCGATACACCAATATCGTCATCAAGGAGCTGTGGAGCTGTTCGTATGTTAAAGTTACAGAAGTAACGAAATAAATATGTGTTAGTATATATTTTTTGGCATTCAGAGGACCGTGCATCGTGATGCATTCTTACAATGAAAGCCAACGAGATGCACTATTTCTCAAATTTATGTCATGACGTACTCTACATGTTACGGAAAAGTCCACCGTCCATCATCAGGAGTATCTCAACACTGTACACAAGCAATAGGTAGTTGAAGAATAAAAAACCAACTTGATGTCACTTGCTATTTAATTTCACTTCTTATGTGCTCAACATGTTTCGGACATGAATATATCCACCATTAGGAACTTGCGACTATTCTGTTGAATTACCACATTCGTCGTATTGTTCTTGGTTCGATGTGTGTTGGAGTTTCGGTGTGGTTGGTTTGGAGTGGTATCCGTGTTGCAAGCTTCAGCCTGCAACATGGATAAAATAAGTTCTGCGATTACTGTAGCAAAACATCCTTCACTTAATTAAAAACTAAATATACTTCTAAGCAGACATTACAGAAATGTATCCACGGATCCCCTGGGAACTGACCATAGGTTCTGTTGGTTTCCCGGAACACACTTTGGGAACCACTGATCTACAGCATAACAGACGCTATACCTAAAGAAACCAACTGATAAATTAATCGATTATTACTGACAAACACGTACACAAATGTGGACAGCTATTGTTAACAACGCGTTTCATTTTTTCCACACTTCGCAATAGGAAATCGTGTTCAGCTCGCTCATGACAGCAGCAAAACCTTGCAATGCAGCAAAACTACATGACACGAAATGTTGTTGTTTGGATTTTACAGTAATATAACTAAATATGTACTCGATATTTTTCAACAAATATATTTTTCTCATTTTGTGTTTAATTACCTTTACCTTTACCTTTACCCCCTATATTCTTCCTCTCATTAGACCCTCGTTTGCACAGGGATGCTATATTCTGCATGTCATAAATTTTGAAATGTTCTCACTGACTTTACTGTTTGAAATCTTTTACATAATTACATAGCCGCTTCTGTTTCACATCTCATCGTAATTTGTGATATAGAGTATTTGTGCTGACATTTTGTTAAAGTTTAGGTTTTTTTTTTTCGTAAACCGACAAATAGGCTCTAACTTTAAGGCTACAGGAATATTATATGTGTAATGCAAAATGCATTGCTTTTCGTGAGTGATCTATTGCTTCACGTAGTTGAATGGAAATTCAATTTATGTTTTACGACATGTGATGTTTTGCACTTGCTTGGATGCTGAAGAGTGCGTGGACGTAACGTACTTGATCGAGAACACGAAACTTTTGCTTGGATTATGTAGAATGTATCGACGTAACCTCCTTGATATTACCTTGACCCTAGGCCACCTACATGAGCGCTCAAAAGTTTAGTTCCATAACCTAATTTATGAGTAACGAGATTTCCAGACACTTACTTCGATACTTCAGAAGATATTGAAGTAGTCTACATGGTATGGAAAACGAGACCCGGGAAGTTTTGTTTGGATTATGCATAATGTTTGAAGTCACCAGCTTGATATTAATACTGACACAACATAGCCCTTATTGCTTAGTTACCAGGGAATGCAATGACGCAACCTGCTGGATTTGAACAGGGTGATGCCAGAGCATCTGGTGTCCAGACGCTGAACTTCACCTGCACATACGACTGGAACCCATTGTTCTTTGCAGTTTGCAGTTCAGTTTATCGTAAAGGGTTGTCAGATTTATTCCTTTCCTTCCTGTTGTTATTTTTCATAACTCACTTCCACTCGTGTCGTGGCTATTCGCATAGCTACCAAGTCCTCCTCCTGCTATTCTTTAACTCACTTCCATTATTATCGTTGCTGTGTATATTGCTATCCAGTCCTCCTGCTATATACTGTAACTTACCTCCACTCGTGTCATTGCTATGCGCATCGCTACCCAGCCCGCCTACTGCTCTATCCTGTAACTCACTTTTATTCTTGTCTTTGCTGTATGCATTGCTACACAGCTCTACTTCTGCTGCTACAGCTATGTTAATCGCTTCTTCAGTTCAGGTTGTGCTGTTTTGTAACTTAAAACGCCCGATACAACATTCAACCGTCTCATTCCATCCTCTGCCCGTTTCGGTATTTTTCAAGTAGGAATCCACATTCATAGTGGCAACATCCGTGAATGGCAATACGCTTAGAAACGTAGAGAAGAAGGGTTGTTTGACCGTGCATCTTCCTCATGAAATAATGTGAAATGCCAACTTGATGCAACAAGGTGATTTTATTGATGTATTCTTAGCTCTACATGTTTCGGGCGCATACGCCCATCGTCAGGAGCATTAGATGTTGAGTTGCGGCATATGGTTTTCTGCACCGAGTTTGTGGATGGGTGGTGGTCTTGAGAGCCGCTGTGTAGGTCGTGTGTACGGCGCGGACGGTGCCGTCCGCGCCGTACACACGACCTATTTTATTCTTCATTTATCACAATGATGCACGGTCCAACAGACATCAGCTCGGAATTAAATTTGGTCTCACGTCGTTACGTGATTTTATAGGTCTAAAATGACGATACGTGTGAAAGGATGTACAATACCATTCGTATAAGCGTTCGTTTCGTGTGCTTTAAACATGGAACACAGCTAAAGAAAAAAATAGCAGTAGAAATTTTGGTTAAGTTCACGGCTTCAGTACGCGCTTAAAATGATCTCCAGGAATAACGTTTGGGAATCCTTTTAAAGCACAGTGCTAACGACATATACAATCTAGTTTAATATGAGTAAACTTTGCAGTTTGCATCAATTATGTGATTCTCACATTAAATAACGATTATTTGCATATTCATTATTTGGTGATTGGCCATTCTAATTGGTAATCTGAATGTTTTCTGTGAAATAGAAACTTAGCGTTTAACATTTATTACGCCAAAGTCGTTAAGACATTGTGAAGTCAGAAATCACGGTTCACCAACTCCATCACTTCTCTTCTGCTTCCTTCCGGCAGTTTTGTTACATCCGTTTCTCTTGTTACATTTATCATTTTAGTTTCTATCGTAGCCTCTTGAACTTGTATCCATAGAAATGTACAGGATGGCACAGAAACGATTAATTTTCTGGCTCCTAACTGCAGATTAATGTTCGTTTTGTTCCAGCGTTTCCATCATCGCACCGAAATGTCAGTGAAATGAGCACTTCAATTTTAAATTTGGGTACAATGGGATTTATTCTGTTGTGCCTGTATACCTCAGCTAACAGTTGGCCCTGAAGATACAGATTAATAACTATTAATTGAATTTATGTTGGATGTGGAGATGTCATCTCATAACGTGACATGATAATGAATGGTGACTCAGAAAACATTTGGAAGGCATGGAACGTAGGTTAAAATGCTAATACGCCCTTTAATTACAGAGATCTAACAACACGCGGAGGGACACAAATGAGAAGTTAGGTGCTCAGTTAGGTTTTGAAAGGAGTAACTCTGGAAAGTACCCTTCAGTTCTTATTGCTTCATGTACAGAGTATTCAACCTCTTTGCTTATATGTTTCTCTGGTTGACGTATTTCGCCACATTACACAGTTAGCTATCGGCTTATTTAGTGATATTTAAAAGCACGTTTTGATTTCCTTCAGATAGGTGTGTTGATAATGTCCAAAAACATCATAGCCAATTCAACATTTTGAATTCAGTATTTGTGTAACGGCATATGCAGCTGAAAGTATGGTTAATTAATACAGTGACTAACCTATAAGTTATAATGTATTTGTAAAAGCATAGTATAAATTAATGAGCTTAATCTGATGTTATAATATTTGAAGACGAGGAATGCGTTTGTTCAAACAATGTCGTGGGCTTAGATTTCAAATAATTACACAAAATAGATAATGATCGAAGAGGGGGCTCAAACCTTGTTATTACCTTTGGCCACATTCCATTTTCCTTAAGTTTAGTGGGACGGCGATGTTTAGCGTGCCGGAATTCCATCGGAAATCCATGGACAATTTTAAAAAATGTGACTTATTCGCTGCCGCAAAGAATACTCGGTTTTGGAAACAAATATTTCTAGTGGTTATTCTTATAATGCATGGCACTTAATTGAGGTGGTAACTACAAAGCTCTACATTATTAGAAGAAGAACAAGCTAAGTAGCTCAATTTTAATGCCCCGTTAGCAGAATACAGCAGAAGAAATATGCTGTAAAAGAAGTGTACTAATTTTAAATATACGGAAAATAGAGCAATGAAGAAATCAAGAGAATATTTTACTCATATTTGCGGAATACTTGCTAACATCGAGTTTCCACCCTTGCCTAATTTCCTAAAGTTTAAACCCCACGAAACTGCAGAATTATTGTGCATATTGATTTAGTAACTTACCGAAAGTGAAGAAGAGGTGTCTGAGAACAGGATGCTGAAGAATATATCTGGACTTAAAAGACGGGAAGTAACAGAAGGCTGGAAATAATTACATAATTTATACCCTTTACCGTGGTGAAACGGAGGTTTCTGTTCTTAGTGTGGAAAATTTGTGTGTAGATGTATGAACTGGAAAATCCGACTGTAGCTAGTCACAGAGTTTAAGTGAAACACTCCTGTTACATAAGTCGGACTGCCTGTTCCCATTATTTCACGTTGCACGCCTGTGATGGCGAGAAGCGTAAATTGTAGGAATTGTGGGGTAACCGAGTGGTTCGAAAACTGTGTTTCGGTTTTAGCTCAGACTCGGACTGTATACTGTTCCAGTGGCGTAGTTGAACACAAAAGCCAGCCCACATTTCTAACTAGTGTGATAAATGTGTAATTGCAGAGGAACAAGTGTGCAACAGAACAAGTGTGTGAACCAGCCATCTTCGTCAAGAATTTTCTGCACCAACATAATACTTGCTTCTCCATCCAATAGATGAGTAGCAAAAGAATGTCTAATCATGTTGAGAGAATCTACTGACACCAGGTTTGCGTCCTGGCGACACACGTCTATCAGAGAACATGGCAGTTGTCACGCTGAGCGTTACTTCATTGATGGTCTTCTGGGATTTTACACTGTGAAGGACAGTTTCGGACAAACTTACTACCTCCATCTTCAGGTGATTTGATTTGGATTAAGTGGTTAATTCATCTTATCTGAACTAAACTGAGTCAGCATCGTAGTGAAGACAGTGCGTTCTTCTGTAGAGTCGTAATAAAACAACACGCCATACATTGTACAAACCAAATCTTCAACACTTCTGATAGGTCATTTAATTTTGCAACGAATGGATACGTTATTTTGAATGTCACGTTCCTGCATTATTCATTTCGTAAACAATATTTTTATTTTCCGAGAAAATAGCACCAAACTGTGGCATGATTAATAAGTAGTGAATTAGGAATTTTATGAGAAGAAACTGCCGTAACATTATTACAGTTCGTACCTCGAAGTTTATCGAAATTGGTTGAGAAAAATCGCGAAAACTTCAATCAACATAGCCGGTCTCAGGACCTATATTGAAAACTGGGATCTCTGGAATACCAAGATGTCTTACCGTGTACTGCACCACACGATGTTTTTTGTTTTAAATGAAGGACTGAAATGTATTTTGGTTCGCTGTAAACATTTGCTTTGAAAGTCCTGAATCAAACTTTGCTTTCTCTGATCGGTTTACATCATCAGTCACTGTGAAGAAATTAAACGAGTGGTAAAAAGGTCCGTACATTAGATTATGCGACAAAAATATACAGGCTATTTAAGTAATAAAAATCATTATTAATTCTTTGGAATCCTTCTTATTATCTTTGACCACAGTTTTTATTTGCTTTGTTGATGGTATTTAAGTAGACGTGCAATAAATTTTCATCTAATTTTATATTCTGTATCCCTGTATCCCTGTATAATCTTTTTCAAATGAAGCCAACTAGGTGCACGCTACTTCTCAGTATATTTATTTCAACTTCTCTACATGTTTCGGGCAACCATGTGCCCATCATCAGGAGAACTTACTGTATTTATGCGACACTGGTATTTTTCACTCTGTATGGGTGGCTGTCTGGTCTGCTACAGCATCATATTTTAAAGAGTGCTGATAAGTAACTATAATTTTCAGTTACTTCTGATTTTCTTGGAACTTTTCTACCTGTGACTTCTTCCTTTGAAACTGAAAGTTTAACCTTAAATAATTTTAAAACGTGTGAACTAAACAGAAGAAATTCCTTCAAAAATAGTGTACAAACTCGCATTTTATATTATTGTTAATCATAATGGAAACAGTTCAGATTTAACTGCAGTGCTTTGTTGTTCTTGTTATTGTTACACAGGATCCTTGCAGCAACTACAATAATTATCACATCGCTGGACGAGGTTCTCTGTGCTTTAGCAGTGACTGTCATCAGTCATCCGGTTAACAATTTTTATTTTCACCACGCTATCTTCCTTAAACTATGGCAGCTCAGATTTTCGTTCATCGCTGGGAACAGATCATAGTCACTTGTCTCCAGCTGGAGGTTTCGTCCGGGGTGTTTCGAAGTTCTTTAGTTGCAAAATTATACGTCAGACATACTTCATTTCTCACATATCCATATAGGTATATTACAAGATAATCTACTTACTGTAGTACGCCACTGAGGTAGCTGCACATTGACTTGTCCAAGTAACACCCCTCACCCTTATGCTCAGTGAAGGTTGGGTTAGCAATTTACATGATTGCTCATAAATTCTGCTAGCTTCGCTAAATCTATGACAAATCTTGGAAATAATTTACATCATTTCTAAGTGTAAGACACTTAGAGATGATTTGTTTCTGATAATAATTAAATAATTTTTAGTTGCTGTTCTAAAGTAACGAGAAATTTCTTGTTCACTTAAATAATATATTATTTGAGGGCAAAAAATTTCAAGAGCCTGCATGAACTTGGCTTATAGCTAGAACGAATAAGGTAAAACGTGTAAAGAGTAGTTGGGGAAGTTTGAAAATATTAATTTGTAAGACCAAGAAGTAGATATAAGTAAAATCTGATGAACTGTCTTACGGAGGTTTGTTGAAAGAATAGTTTATAACTGGGAATTGTTCAGGATGGTACCTGCGATAAGTACCACTGATTCTTCAGTTTTACTGTTACGGTTAGTTAAATAAATTGCTCAAACGTAAACATACATTTGTTGCTTTCACTCCGTGTGGTAGCTATCATATATGCAGTCTTAGATGTTAAAACGGAATATTAAACCTGTCTCTAAGTATGCTGCCTCCTACAAGTTCGTACGCCCCTGGCTTGAAATTGTATGCAGACTAATAGAACAGAGGCAGAGCGTTTCCGCTGTAATGGTTCGTCAACTGAGTGATCACAAAAAGCATTCAGGAACTATAACACAAATTCGTTTTAACACAGGAGAGGAGTTCTGTTTGCTTGAACTGGTTTCTAGAATTGTACTTCCTTCATCAGAGGCAACAGCTAGACTGGTAAAAGGCTTCCAGCGTCGCTCTAATAGAGTACTTACCGTAATTTCACTCCCAACACCGATAAAATTGCCCATAGTTTCTGTATCTCCGGTTCCCAGAATTTATTGCGTTCTTTACGGAGGGAATAAAGTTCCGCCTTACGATCAGGCCTGTTTGATGGCCTGCATATATAGCAGTAGTAACTTCTGGGGCAATTAACACTTATACAGTCTATTTTTATGTGTGTCATACCACTGCAGGCCACCATAAAATTGTATTTCCCTAATCTTTTCTTTTTGTTGTACCATTATGGCCGCCCTCTTCCGCACGTTCGTAATGAAAGTCTGAAAAATGGGCCTATTGGCGTTTCCGTTGTCTGCTCTTATGTCTGCGAATAACAATTCGGTAACCCAAAACTGATTGCTCTGAAATTTTAATACCGAAATGTTTTACTGGAGTTTTTCTTCCTTTGTAATTATTGTTTTTGTTATTACAATATTTTTAATATTGTGTTTTTCAATGCTGGTATGTGCATGTCTTCAGGGTAGATTCTGTGAGGGGATTTTAATTTAAAATATGAGGCAAGAGTGACTGATTTCTATTCAGCATGGCGGGGTGCGATGCCCATATTTAGCTTTGTAGGTGTCTCCCCCGAATGCACACACACGAACTTACAGCATCTCTCGCCATCCCAATCAAATTTATGCTTCGCAAATCAAAGGGAAATTCTGACCGTATGAAATGATGAGAGGATTCAGCGTCATTTAAGTATGCAGTTTCTGCTTGGAACACTCCCTGCAGAGAGTTAGGGGCGCTCAGCCGACCAAGAAATCCACAGCTTCTCTACTTGCTTCTGGAATTTTCTGTGAGCGAAATTAGGCCAGTTAGCCACCACACATATTTTTATTCAAGATCCAGTGTATCGTCCCCTCTTATTTAAGCCTACCTTCACGTCCAGAGTTACGTCTTTACTTCTGAGGTTTCTGACTAAACGTTGTGCGCTTTACTTACTTCCTTTGTCTGTGCTGAATATTCGACCAATCATATGTTACGTGACATATTTATCCTAACAAGTTTTATAGAGCATTTCAAAGTTTATTCTTGTGCGATTTCTTGATTTTCCTGAGACGATTCATTTTCCAGTTACTTCCTGTTCCTTAGATCTGTAGGTCCTCTACAGAAAATTGCTCTAAAATCTCTCAATCTACTAGTTTTGGGGATGAAAAAGAAGTACAGTTGTAGCATCGTACACCTGGCAGGTGAATCAGTATACCAGAGCTAGCTTCAGAATAATTACCAGTTAAATTTTCAGTCACTTACTGTCCATTATTATCATATTCACATTTTGGTATACATCCTAATGGAAGCTAAAACATAAACAGGTAATTAATTCCCATTTTTCGGAACCCGCAGCCAGGAAGTGCTCGTTCCAGTTTGGTAAAACGGATTTTGGAGTGGAAAATTGTGACTTGGTTAAATGCTAGACTGTTGAGTTAAATTTGTTGGCCATAAAGGAAACTTTTATAATAAGACTCATTCGTGTAAGGAACTGTAATGTTTGAAGTTTATTATTGAAATCTTACGAATATTCAGCAACTGTGGCCCGTAACACCATTTCACTCTATCTAGATACTACTTTTAAAATCTTCTTTATTTTGCTGCACTAATAAATATTAAGAAAGATATTTAGATATTTTGCTGACCGTGCATCTCAGTATAATCTTAGCAAATGACCAACTTAATGCACAAATTCTTATTTTACAATACGTTTATTATATTCCTCTACATGTTTCGAGCACTGTTGCACTCATCGTCAGGAGGTCAAATTGTATTATACAGCATCTGGTATCGTCACAAACTGTAGGTGGCCGTCCGGTGCACAGGCGCGCACCGGACGGCCACCTACAGAGTGTGACGATACCAGATGCTGTATAATACAATTTGACCTCCTGATGATGAGCACAACAATGCTCGAAACATGTAGAGGAATATAATAAACTTATTATAAAGCAAGAATTTGTGCATTAAGTTGGTGAGTTGCTAAGATTATAAAGAAATATATTTGAAAACTCATTATCAGTATGTCCTTCTATTGCAACACGCACTAAACATGAGAATATAGACGGTGTGTGTAACTATATTTTCACGAAATTATAGTTTGCTCCGCTTTATGGTTAACTAGAGAGACAGTGAGCCCGAAGCTCGGGAATTTCACTTCCATGCCAATAAGCAGAAGTAATTCGCCGGTAAATTATCTACGTCTAATGGGAACTGTCTTTAAGCTGTAATGCAGCCTTTGACCAGGATGCTGAAAGGTAAGCATCCTGTAACCCTAGACTAATTTCAAAGACATACCAAACCCCACTTTTCATCATCAGCGTGGCTTGTTTGATGTCCCGAAATGACATCGAACGAAGTGACCTTTAAATATGAGACTCTACTAATTATGTAGTCAATATCAAAAGACCCCTGACATGTTTAGAAACCACTTCACAAGCAAATCTCAGTGTTTTTCTTTAGAAACTCTCTGAAACTCTATTAAGTCATTAGTAAAAGAATTTATCAACGAAACTTCTTAAAAGAAGGAGATTCAAGTGCAGTTTCAGTTCACAGAGCTTAATTTACGTTAAGTAAGGCACTACATATAGAAGTAGTACCGAGCTTGGGTAGCTCACGTGAGTCGCAATTAGAAAGTCCCTGGTTCAAATGTTGGCCCAGAAACTGGATTTTCTGACAGAGGCATTTCTTTAATTTCCTCATCCACTCCAGGCAGACAGTGGGCCGATTAGCTCACTCAGTATAGTGACTGACTACGGGCTGGACGGTCCGGGATCGAATACCGGCTGAAACGAGAATTTCCGCCCGTCCAGACTGGTCCTGGGGCCCACCCAGCCTCCTGTAAAATGGGTACAGTGTCTTTCTCGGGGGTAAAGTGCGGCCGGGTCGTGCTGCTGACCACTCATCACCACCTTCTATTGCCGCGGTCATGGAAGAGTAGAGCAATACCTCTACCCACCCTCTGGGTAACATCGGGCCCGTAACAGGAAAACTTTACCTTTTTTTTTACTCCACGCAGATAATTGGATACTTTAAACTAATTTCCAATTCTATTTCGTCTTCTACGCTGTTTCTTTTATTGTATGCCACTCCGGTGCGAGTAAGGAGCGCTCGAAAATAAAAATAGTTTAATTTTCATGTTTCCCACGCGTCTACTCGAGTTCCAGACATAATTCATTAACAAATGAACCAACAGCCCCTGAGGTCCTTATTGTATTGTTTAAGAACTTCCATGTGTAACTTCATAAAAATTTACTGACGGCTGAAGAACAAAATTTGTTCAAAGTGTGCGTGAAAATCGTAATTTGTGATCATTTCTGCAGCGAAATAAAGATGCTGTTTGCATTCACTGTGGAATAAATCCAGACAGAGATGCGAAGGGGTCTACGTCCTAATGCTTTATCCAGTCGGAAACAAATTATGTCGGTTCTGAACATTCTTTAGTCCTGCAGATACAATCTTCTTCATTTGGTCTTCATCCATTTTGTATCAGATGTATCAAAAACACTAAAACCCAACGTTTCTGAAGCATATCAGGCTTCCGAAACGTGGTGTTTTAGTTGAAGAATAAAAGACCAACTTGATGTCACTTGTTATTTTATTTCACTTCTTATGTGCTCAACATGTTTCGGACATTAATATATCCATCATCAGTAGCTTGCGACTGTGCTGTTGGATTACCACATCCGTCGTTTTGTTCTCGGTTCATTGTGTGTTGGAGATTTGGTGCGGCTGGGTTTGAGTGCTGTCCGTGTTGCGGGCTGAAGCCTGCAACACGGACAGCACTCAAACACCGCAGTTCCGTCCTGATCGCGCTCGCAAGCTGTCAGTAAACCTGTATGACGTATACCATTGCTGTGTGTAAAGTGAAAAACTCCTGATGATGGACAGAGCAACTGTGCGAAACATGTAGAGTTTTATTCCAAAAATGTTGAGAAATTAGTGCATCTAGTTGGTTTTATTGTAAGAATTTATCACGATGCACGGTCACCTGAACGTCAAATTGTTCATCCTCAGGAAAACTTTTACGTGCAGTTTTATGGTATTTCTTGTGGCCTTAGTTGTTTTTGCCTGCATGTTTTATTACACCATATCGCTGCACTATTTTTGTACAGTTTTTCTTTTATGTTCTTTTTTTGATATATTTGTTTTGCCAATTGGGCATTAGCAAATTTCACGTTTTTTAAAACGTACATTTTGATATACCTATATAATAAGAACCAAAAAAATTCACACGTTTTAAATTAATGTTTTAGTTTAATTATAGTGTCTTTGACGTGTTTCGAGCACCCAAGTGTTCATCCTCAGAAAGACTTGTACATGCATATCTTAGGATAACTGTGTCTGTTGATGTCTACACTTTGTTTCTAGTTATTTCAGGTTTCTGCCGCGAAGTAGATGAGAACTGCACTATTCTGGGCTATTACACAACGAGAAGTGGACATTTCTTACCGACGTTTTGTGACAACCTGTCCGTCTCAAGAATAAAAAACACCTTGAAGATGGGACCGATAGGTTGCCCCGAAGCTTCGGTACAAATTTACCACTACTTGCTGTGTAATAATCCAGAAGCCCGCAGTTTTCTAGTCGTTACTCGCTTTTCGGGGAACGTGAATTTGATTTCCGTTTGCGCGACAGCTTGCCGCTGGACCCGTTCTGATGCTATTCATTCTAACTCTTTCCCACACTTCGTTTGTCTTCAATAGAGACTTTAATATCATTCTGTATTCCATATTTAATGTTGTTTTATGGAATCCCCTGTTGTTATCTCCGACGTTCAAGTAGTCCTTTCAGAACCTCCTACGACGTTGTCATCTCTGAGTTTGTTCAGATGATCCAAATGTCAGTTGATTCTGTGAAGTATATCAGCCCTTCTCATAGTCACATCCAAATTCAAATGCTTGCTAACGTGTCTTATCCAGCCCACACATAATGACTGCATACTATCTACAAGGCTTCGTTAAGTGGGGCGTCTCTGCATAGCATATTAAGAAGTGAACCCCGTAACTTCCATAACATGCTGAATGTAACTGTAACGATAAACGCTGGAAGTTTCTATGTGTAGCTGTGCGTCTTAGGAATTACAGACACAGCTGCATTACATATTCCTACGCATAAATCCCTTAGGACGTGCTTAACAATGAAATTGAGTTGACAAGCGTCGAGTCGGTGTAAAAAAGAACAGACTGAAGACGGTGAGGGGTTAAAGTAGAGATCGTATTTCGAAGGAAGAAGGAAAGTGGGTTCCTCTCTCATGGTCTCATTCTGCATCTATTGAACAGCCTATGATGCACTGATGTGTGGTTTCTTTAAGGACGTTGAAATACAATATCTGTGCCTCATGGGGTTTTTGTGAAGGATATTAACTGCATATTACTCAGTTCAGCTCTACCCTTCTTGATCCGTCCTTTGACCATATTACTAATTGTTTATTTCAGGAATACAGATTATTTGCCTGTGATTGTTACGTTGTAGGAGAAGCCAGAATACCGTAACCCTTATAGCGATGACGCTACGCACTGCATAGTCCAGGATTTGAATCACGGTAGGGGCAAAAAATTTTTCTCTTCTCAAAAAAAGTTCAAACCGGCTGTGGAAATTTATTCAGTGCGTACCAGGGTTCTTTCTGTGTGGTAAAACGGCCGGGGCTTGACTTTCACTTATTATCTGTATCCAATGCCGAGGTCAAGAATTAGTGGAGGTGAACATCTGCTGGAAAAGGAAAAACTTTCATTACAAGCAATCAGTTACTTGCTTCACTGGGACCGAACGATCTTTTCTTATGCTCTTCTATGGCTCCTGGGTAAAGTATTCCTTAATTTTTGGTTGCCTTTTGGCCCTTATTGATCTACTTAGATTTTGTACCCTCTACTGATAAGTGTAAAAACAAATATGGGTAATATCTTAATGAGACTATAAAATCTTATATATTTTACATGAACAACTTAAAATATACACGAGACAAGAAATGAAAAAAGGCACTCACCGCGTACGCTCCAAAATATGACTAATCCGACTACGCACTAAACATACAAACAACTTAACAACCCATAAACCAACATAAGATAAATGCTTTTCTATATAATTGCAGATTCAACATAGTTTCATCCAGCGACCACATACGTGAAATGTTACTAATCTCCGCATAAAAAGGTGCCCCATATACACCAAAGAGGAGAAACCACACGATAAAACAACCTCCCGTAAAATGGGTGAAGTTTTATTTTATTAATATTGCAACATACAGTTTCCTACAAGATTACTCTCTCTCTCTCTCTCTCTCTCTCTCTCTCTCTCTATATATATATATATATACACATACTAACTAGAATTAATATTCTTTTACCTATAATTTTTATCTTTCTTACCTGTATTATTATATAATTGGATTCACATTTTATATTTTACTTCCTAATATATCATAGTAACCATTCTATTATATTCTGATACGTTGTTAGTTTATATTAAAAGTCTTTTCGGTCACAGCCTGAAGAAAAAGTTATGAAAAAAGCCGAAACATGTCGCTGTTATGTTTAATTATCTTTTAACAGTATTTACATAATAAAGGTTGTGTTAGACTGTAAAATTATATATATTTTATTGACTGGGAGACGTGAGTTGACATGTGAGGATAATATTAAAATAATGTTAAAAAACTAAGATTGGGATACTGTGGTATTACTAGTGTCTGTAAAAGATTAAAATTTTGAAACCTTTGAGTTTGTGTCAGATCTTCAGAAGAATCCTGCTTTAATGAGTTGGTTTATTCTGTTAAATAGTTCCCTTTGTTTCGTTTTAATAACTTTGCTTGGATAAATCCTGTATGTCCTGGCCTACTTCATAGTGAGGGAGTTTTATCGTGGCGACACTACAATTCGAAGTGCCGAGTGGCTCCTCTTTCAGCTACTCAGAATGCTGTGTGTGTCTTTCCATAATTTGCAGAGTTCCTAATGAAATTTTGCTGCCGTTGTGTCGACACCGAAATTCCCGTCTCTTTGTTCCAGCGTTCCGCTATTCAGATACGCCAGATACTTGTACGCACGTACGCAGTGTTGCCTATATAGTGGATTACCTGCAAAGATGTACAAGGCTCTGTGGTTTTATGGTTCCCCATTGCGCAAGCGTCTGTAACTTTCGTTACCCTGTACTTGAAATGACGACTTTTAAAGTTTAATCACATCAGTGACAAATTTGCGAATACGAAAATCAGTAAGAAGTCGAAGATTCAAGTCTTCTGAGACGCGAAACCATGTCGGTTGTTATATATATATATATATATATATATGTGTGTGTGTGTGGGTGTGTGTGTGTGTGTGTTTGTGTATACGCGGTGCCCCCAGTCGATCTGACAACACCTAACAACGCTTCGCCCTTCAGTGTTACAGCTGTGAAAGTCGAATCTGACAGACAGAAGTTGCATTCTTGTTTGTGGGATTAAAATAACTGTGTTTATTGACACAATTTAAGAAAATTTAAGGACCATTTGAGCTTGTTAATTCGTTTCATATATCAACTTAATATGTACGAACAGGACGTAGACGTTTCCCATCAGTATTTGCCAAATAATCTTGATGCAGGAAATGTTGAGTGCTGAGTTTCCAATAATAGATTTGAATTAAGGTCAGTTGTTCAAAATATGCTTCTAACCCTTTCCTATTCCTTTTGCTTCTATTAACTTAAGTACATTTTGTGCTGATTTAAGATTACGAGTTTTTTTACAAGTAAGTAGTAAAGATGCGCGGAGTCTCAGGACGTTCGCTGCATTAAGCGTCATTGAAAGCCGATATAATATATGCCATGACGGTGCTCGGTCTGCTTCCTGTACTTCTTGCAGTTCTCCAGAAAGTACCTTGAAGTTCGTTTCTTATATGATAGGGTGAGACGTGCTCTAGACGAGGTCTGATTTATTGCCGAGTTTTGAGGTTAAGTGCCTTGTGTCCATGTTTCACATTCGGGAGAGCACGACTCTTCGTAGTTCAACTCAGTTGCCCCAGGCAAAGCGATTTGAAACTTGTCACAACCGCTTGTGTCTCTGCCTATTCAAACCAGCCTTGCCATGCTGTGTGTAATATCTTTTGAGAAAATGATTTGAAAGAGGACTAAAATAAATTCTAGTTAACGACGGAAAGTTTTCGATTGTTTTTGTCATCGTTATTTACTGCCTTATCAGGTAAGCTAATTTGGTTGGAACAGGATCAAACAGTGGTCCGCGGGTCGGAGGCAGTTGATGAAGAAATTCTGTTCTTAGCGTCACGTTTTTCCTACATCGATAAAAACATGAACTTTTATAAATATGTGTTTCCTCTTGCGTAATTTCGAAATGCATTGCATTCGAATGAACATTTAAAATTTGAAAAAAAAAATTAATTATATTGGTCTACTTGTCATTGTTGCTGTAATTTCTTACAATTTATTTATATTGATCTACTTGTCGTTGTTGCTGTAATTTCTTACAATTTAGTTATATTGATCTACTTGTCGTTGTTGCTGTAATTTCTTACAATTTAGTTATATTGATCTACTTGTCATTGTTGCTGTAATTTCTTACAATTTAGTT
>Ga0123357_10004599_pt1 | contig 16264 bp, 6 predicted proteins | sample TergutEmb28metaG_FD_89873 | JGI IMG/M metagenome (GOLD analysis project Ga0123357, IMG submission 89873) | Embiratermes neotenicus P4 segment gut microbial communities from Petit-Saut dam, French Guiana - Emb289 P4 | ecosystem: Host-associated > Arthropoda: Insects > Digestive system > Gut ... | reverse complement strand
TGATGATGGTCGATATATGACCGAAACATGTTGGAGTTAGTAATTTTATAACATTTTATATTGTTTTAACGTATGTATAATAAAATTAAGTGCAATAAGCTGGCTAATTGGTATAATTAATAAAAAATACATTCAACGTCTTGACAGCAAAAAGCCAGTTACCTTCAATTAAAATAATAAAATGTAAAAAAATTTACAAACAAGGTATAAAAGCAAAAACTCTGATAATGCCCGAATTTAGTAAATTTATGGCCATACATCTTTACTACAAGCAATCCACTTCCACTACAAATGATGGCGTCAGAGTTAAAACGATTCCCAGTTCCTATTACGCCCTCATGTAACGTTATGTTGGGAAAAATATAAAAAAAATTACGAGCACTTTCCTCTTCAAGTTACCCTATCTGGCAAGAGGCATGTGAATGACTCAAGTCTGATGTTATTTGGTACCTGATTAGTGTATGGGTCCAAAATGTGATGGGAAAGCGCATGCCTATAAATTTTACGTTCCCGCGAATGCAGACAATTCTGCATGAGAAGAGGCCATTAAAATTTTAGTATCCAAACAAAATTCGATGTGGCTGCAAAATGTGTTTCTTTAAGTGCATTACATAAGAACGCAGACAAATGCTAAGGCCTTAAACTACGGCAAGCGAATGAATGACGGTAGAACGAATATAAAACGTATACTGACTAGGAAAACATGAAGCTCAGAGCAACCCCCGTCCCAGTGCCACTTCTGCCCCATAATTACGCATGATAACCTTTCACAGAGTGCCTCACCATCAAACTTCATGAAGGTTCCATCAGCGTTTCTTCAATTCCTATGTATCCGAACGGAAGGAATGAGGAAGCTATTTTTTTAAATTGCGCTTCTCACTGGTAGATGGAATCCTAGCAGAGCAAATGTTCTAAATAGTACTAAAAGTCTGCAAAAATAGACTTCAACCTCTAAGAAATTAACTAGCGACAGATGTAACAAAGTCGGAGCACGAATAGCGTTGCCGGCACAGTAACTAATTTGACCGATGGATTTCCGAGAAATTGTGATTCCATTCCCAGAATGAGGAAAAGGTCTTTTCACATCTCTAGATCCTCCAGAGTGGTTCTGGGAGATAACCAAGCTCTTATACAGCGACTAAGGGAGGCTCTTGACTGGGAGGTAAAATGGTCGGGACGTGAAGTCGAAAGTTTACCCCCCCCCCCAGTCCAGCGCCGAAATAAAGAATAAGTGAATCACCACATTTACCGCACCATATTCCCACAAGGTTGCACTCGGGGAAGACTTACCTTTGACAGAGAATTTTACTTAATCCTGAAGTTTTAGTTTAGCTACAGATTATACAGGCAGCTGCAAACAAGACGGTGAGCATCAACCTCGGAATAGTCTTTGACTCACCTCACAGGTGTCTGTCAAAACGTTTACTAAAAATGTAGAGCAGCAGAGCTACTTCTAAACAAATGGCATCAAAATGCGGACGCCGAACTAGAGCATGGAAATATTTAATCTAATTAATGTCCATATCCTACAGACAATAAAACAAGGGAAGAGTAACCGGATTGGTCACAACTTGTGTAGAATCTACATTCTAAGACACGTCATTCATGGAAACATAGGAGAGAAAAAATTACGAGGAAGAAGACATATTGGATGGCCTTAAGTAAAAGAGAAGACATTGGAATTTGCAAAACTGTACACTAGATCGCACTCTCTGGTGAAGTGGCTATGGAAGACTCTATCCTGCCCCAAGAGCGCTTCGCAACGAATGAGTTTATTGTCACACGACATGAATAAAAGACATGTTCCGGCTTGGGGTTGTAAGCTTTCTAGGTGGTCAAACAGAAGACGAAACAATGCAACGGAAGACGTGCGCAACCATATTAACTGCAGAGGAACCTTATACACGTGTTGGTGAAAAAAACGTTACGAAAAAAAAAATGGCTTTGACGCTCTGGCAGCAAGCAAGAAGCCTGCCGCATATCTTGTTATTAAAATAAAGACTGTGGTATTAGTAATGACAACAGTAATGATAACTATAGTTACAAGTAAAACAATAACAAGGCAGGCAGACGACCAAAACAACAGAGCGTAGTGAAATTTCTAATGAACAGGATGCCCTGCAGTATGCTATTGAATTCAAAAGAGTGCAATTGTTGTGTTGGAAGTGGTATTGGTGGTATTACTGGTAAGGATATTTCAGATACTAATGGGGAAAATTTTACTTTTTATGGATACATTTTCCTGCTTAAATCTACCCGCTCTGCTTTCTTGCTCATTATAAATCTCTCGATCAACTGAATCATTTACATGTATTATGATTTCAAAGTCGGGTTTTAAATTTCGATTCGCATTCGCAATTTTTGACCTTTGGAATTAACGTTAGCACAGCAGCAATAAGAAATATGAAGCGAAACCTACTAAGCTTTCACTGTGTATTCGCGATGAAAACACTGACACACAAAGCACGGTCTACTAATTCTCCCTTAATATTATTCGTTCAAAACATGAATAAGGAATGAGTAAGGAATTAATCATGTATGAACAACTAAATACAAAATAAAACTGAATTACAGACTTCGTGGATATAGCCCCCTCTAAATTAAAAGAATTACATATATAGTTGCATGAACAGAGCTACATGATTCATTTCGTCACATTGGGCAGCGATGATTCTATAGATATATAATGAGTAATGTAAACGTTCTTGTTATACAGCATACGAAAACAGATCTGAAATAAGCTGTTTATAGATTTAATGCACGAATGAAAAATTTAAGTACGTGACAAAGATTTCGCGCACTGCATCCTGTTTACTTTTTATTTTAAACACCCCGTTGTGTTATATTGGATTGTAAAGGATTAAATGAGGCACTTAGCACTTCACATTACCCGTATATACTCAACAATATTCATTTCGAAGTTTTTCGCAAGGTATTATAGAAACTCGATTGTAGAAAAAAATAAAACATTCCAGTCCCGGAGAAAACTCTACGGAAAGCTTGCAATAAAAGTAATAGACAGCTACGGAGCTTATTTTTAAAACAAAATTGCCGTACGCCAACGTATAAATAGGCTAATGCGGTGGTTTTAAATGTCCTGGAGAAAGAGTCCTGTATAAGGAAATAAAATAGAATGAAATGAATTGAAAATTAAACGAATAAAAAATTAAACAAATCTCATTAATACATATTACTGTCGTTTGTAAAAGATACTTAGCTAGGTACAGTCGATGAAGTAAGTACAAAGTCAAATTCGTATTCAGTCCAGAGTGCCAAAATTCGTATCAAGTCCTTTATTTGTCGGTATTGTACCTGCATACATGCAGCCACAATACCGATAACTTCAAATAAAGATATGTTACCGAAGTCAACATTGTAACTTTAGCGAAGCAAAGGATGAGATCTCCCTGATGATGGTTTATGTAAACCGAAACATGCTGGTACAACTATTATAATTTAAAATGATTTGAACTGTTTAACAATTTTATAACAATTTGTGTGCATTAGTTGGACAAATAAAGGACTTGATACTATCAACAAGCACGGTGCAACTATGAAGAAGAAGAATGTCAAAATTCGTAATTTGTCGCCGCATTCAGCAATAGTCTCCATATGAAACTGAATGCAAATTTATGATGCTTTCATGAATTCTGAACACGCAACAGACGGATGGTCAGAAAAGCACAATATTCCTATAAATCATATTATATTATACGTCCCGTAACCCATCATAATTCCGCGGAGAGGACAGAATAAAACGTACTGCTGAATGTCCGCATGGCGTTAACACGTCTGGCGAATTCGCAAGGGTTTATTTCGTGATAGTTTCCACAAATTCTGAACTTTAACATACGCAGTAAGATTTTCTCGTACCTTACATATAGAATTAAATCAATTATCATCAAAATATCGAGGCTGGCCAATACACGGTCATCATGGAAAATCTGTCCGACCCTCGGTCACCTGAATAGATTCAATAATACAATTTGTTTACCAATAACAGCGTTCTAATCAACCTAGTCTCCTCCCACCTGCTTTCGATATATGTATACGGAAATGCGGTCCTCTGGCGGGTCGTTACGGACTATGTGGGCCTCCTGTGGGCTGCAGATGGCTAGCCTTGAAAATATCATAAGAGGTGGGACTTAAAATCGGTGTCTCTCAAACGACGAAAATCCACGTCAAAACAGACCATGCTCGATGTCCGAGTTCAGCTGTTTCTTCAGCCTCATGTCGTTATCACAGAACACGCTCTGTCGCAATTACAAAAAGTGATACTTGAGCCTCGGCGCAAACCTCACAGAGAAGAGTATTTCAGTTACGAAGACCAACAACGTCGATAGTGTGTGAACACTCTCAGGACTTCAAGAAAAGTGTCAGCAAATTTTAAACCTAACTGAGATCGTATATTTTATTGGACCGTCGTTACACAACACATATTGTTGTGTAACGACGGTCCAATACAATATACCATTATACGTACACACAACGGGATGGAAAACCCGAAATTTAGACTGAGATCACTATGTATTGATAAATATTAGTAACAAACCCAAATATATGTTATAAAAATAAATAGGCGTTGGTCGCCCTGATACATGAGGGCTTACAGACGTACGCATCGACGCTAATAGTGGCTTCTCGAGTGCGAACGCGCTACGAAAAAACCATTCTGCCCGCAATTATATAGCGCTTAAGTGGAAAAAGGAAAGTGCATAAAACGAAAACAACACTGCCCAATTTACATCGTAAGTTTCGATTACTAGTTTTTATGTTAAGGGTTATCTAACACATCAGTAAATATCTTGATATGTATAATTTGTATTAAGAGCCAACAAAATGCACGTAATTCCACTTATGCACTTTTATTATATTTTCATTTACAGTTTTCGGCCGGTAATCCGGCCGTTTTCAGGGTGACATCTCTGTTACAAGAATACAATGTGATCAAATGTATCAAATGACTCCACTATATTGAATTTTCTGTGATTATTTGTTAGAATTTTCTGTAAGATGAGAGTATAACATGATTCAAAATAAACTAAAATATAGATTATAAATATCTGAAGTTAAATTTATATAAAGTTTGGAGTCACTTCCTTTCCGGATAGTACACCGGCCACACAACACAACATCACATACTCTGGACTGAAACCCATCACACTTACCGACTGTAGATATCACTCCCATCTTTATACAATTTTAAATTCGGATATTTATAATCATTAACTTATTTTATATCATTTCATACTAAAATTCTGCAGAAATTTCTAACCGATAATCTTAGTGAATCCAATATTGTGGAAAAATTTGACACATTTGATCACACTGTATTTTTGTAACAGAGATGTCACCCTGAAGATAGCCGGATTACCGGCCGAAACCTGTAGGTGAAAATATCGCAACAGAAATACGCAAGTTTTATTAAGCCCATTTATTGGGTTCTTGATAGGTATTATATAAATTAATGCACGGAATGTGGAACGTATTACAATGCTGGTATTTCTTCTGCGTGTCGTGATGAGTGTCTCTAAGCGAGAGGCTTCAAGGTTATTAGCACGTGTGTGATCACAACAAATATGTTTCCATGTTACGAAGGAACTTCACCTTCAGACTGTGTTAATTTGCTTCAAACAGTACAGGTAAAGCGAAGTCGAATAAACGTCTCGTCCTACGCAGTGCAATGACCCAAATGATTACAATATGAGGAATATTATCTCTCTCTAAATACTTTCATCCCTCCAAATGTGACGTAAATATCTTTTACCCTGTCTGAAATGTCAAGAAGCCCCGGGTCACGTGCAATTTCAAGATTTGCAAATAAAACATTATTTACATATAATTTACGCCAAAGTAAAATTCGTTTTTAAATTACTTTAAAGGATACAATCCTAATGACTATGAAGGGGAGAGGGGATACGACATTACACATTCAAAGAAATTATTTTCAAGGTTATTTCAATCGAATTCATTATCATATATGAAATAGCGTGAATATATTGAAGATTATGTGACAGAAATGTTATGTTTCTGAAAACCATAATTCCAATTTCGATTTAAGCTTAGTGATTTTATTTTATATTATTTCAACTTTCATAACCAGCTAAACTGAATCGGCGCTGCGTTATTGTAAAACAGAATGTCACCCAAAATCTCACTGTTAGAACATTACAAGATAAAGATACTTCGTGCAGTTGAAGCACATTACAGTTCCACAAGATCCGGGCTGTCATCTGCTGGGGATAACACCCCGGGCAGCGTAACGAAAACTGTTCAGTTTTCACAGAAAGTTAGTGCATCCATCTTCAGAGCAGAAGAAAGTTCTACAATGCAGACCGGTGCATAAAATTTAATCTTGTACACTTCTCGTCAAATTTTCTTATACACAATCGTTTGTTTCTAACCAATTGCAGTTTTGGTTTTAATGCTCTTTCATATTACTTCGGCTACAAACTGCAGCCACCTGCAGGGAGCTACAACTGCTGAAGAACTGTACAGCCTGTTACGTACGTTTTCAAATAAAAGTTGTAGAATATTTATACATGTTAGTGTCATTACACAAATATAGAATATTATTAAAATCATAAGAAAACTTTAACACAAGTGATGTATAAAAGCACGTAAAATGTATCATCCGAATATATGGTGGTAAAGGATTTCTCTCCAGTTTGTAGTAGAGTGGAAATCTGTACAGTACCTTAACTTACGGAGTGCACACGAAATATCTAAATCTAAGATCGCGCTCTTGTATGAACTCGACGGAAATCCTCTATCATCAGATGTTTCGATACTAAATTTTACGTACATTTAATTCTTCATTTGAACTTTAAATTTAATGAGATTTTAATAATATTGTACATTAATGGATTGACACTAATATGTATAAATATCCCACAATTTATCTATATATTATTAAATATAATGTCATGAAGCAACATTATTGTAAATTATTGATAGTGTTATTGCATGACAGATATTTAATAAATGTATAGATTGACTTGCACAACAGGGATGTGTAACTTAAAAATTAGTAAGCTAGTCAAGTTTCCATCCTTAAGACCATTGTAAATTATTGATAGCTTTGTTGCATTACAGATATTTAATAAATATATACATTGACTTGCACAACGGCGATGTGTCACTTAAACATTACCATTTACATTCGACAACTTAAGTAGCACGTTCACACTTCTTCAACATTTGTAGCTCCCTGAAGATTATTGCGGCTTGTAGCCGAAATATGTAGGAGCATCAACAGCAATTGAGCAGTTGTTTGGAAATAAATAAGTGTGGCTGAGGCCAAGTTCCTCCCTAAACGTCGGTAAATTGTAACAATATACTCGGCGTCATATCCCAGCAGACAGCGACATTTGTAGCCACAACCGCAAGAATTTCTAGCATCGCAATATGGAAACTGTATAATAAATACTAGACTGAGGACATGAGTAAAGCATTTGCTTGTAGACCTCAATGCACAAATTATCTACAAATACACGCACCCTAAAATTCGTAGCCTTACAGCGGTGAGACTTACAGAGCTTCCGCATGTATAATTAAGTCCACACTTAGTCACTGCTTCAGCAGCCAAAACAATACATTTCTACAATTCCGTTAAAGTTTTATACATTACTTTCGTCGCTTTAAGGGCCATAACATTTCTGCATATTGGAGGGTGTTCTACGTTTTCATGCCCACAATGCTCTAAGAAAACATACAATCTTGCAAATTTGCTGTGGTTATACTAATAAGAAAGGGACATAATAAAAAAACACACAATTTAAAATATTCAAAGGCAAATTTATTTACTCACCGAACGTTGGCTAAGGTATGCCGACGACTTCTAAGGTAGCGGTTGTGGTAACTTTTGAGGTCGCCGATACTTCCTTGTTCAGCTTGCATTTTGGTGATACTTCCTCCGCTGGTATCACTGCTCGTTGTGCTAGCAACAGAACGCGTGCGAACTTTATGCTTTGTTGTTTTTACTGGAGTAGTTACTGAAAATGTCGGTGACGGACTGTTGTTAAAGACGTTGGCAAACTGCCTACGGTGTTTCTTTTTCCTCCTCAGCGGTGTTGATGACGATATCTGCTGATCTAACAATTCGAGCTGGTCTAGTTGGTTGTCCTCCTCTTCCTCTATATCTTGTAATTGTTGAATTGGTAACAGAGATGGCAGGGAGGGATTTCTGATGCTCTCTTGTTTGTTGTTGTGCGCAGATGGCTCTGCGCCGCAGCAGGGCACACAACACTTGCACACGGAACCCCCCACCACGATTGTCTTTTATATCTAATCCTAACTTCCAAAATACTATAGAAAATTGCTTTCAATTAGGTGTTGTCAAGTAAAGAAGAAAGCTGAATAAAATTATCGAATTCCAAAGGAAGTGAAATTGAGATTCTACTCTTGTTTTACGTTGGGGGGGATTAATTTAATTCATTTTTGTCACGTTTAGATAAAAGCTCTGTATGGCAGGTCTAAAAACACTCTCCTTTTGGATAATTTTCGAGTGTATAAATCTGCAAGAATCTTTGTCTTTGAAATTTTATATCTAGAATTTCTTTTTATTCGAGATACCTAGGTTAAAGTTACCCTTTGCATCAAATTATGTCAGCAGTAGGGATTAGGGGCCATTTCGTCTTAAGAAATTCTGCTTTAATGATAACATTTCATTTTAAATTTGTCTAATATGCTTTGAAAATCTTACTTTTAAAAATATTAGGCCTCTGATATTTTACAACACCAACAGAAAATATTTCGATCAACCTCGAAACTTCCACCTATATTTTTTTCCAACACCAAAATGGTTTACAATACAGATAGTGATATGAATGTAAGATTGTTCGGCAGTGGAAATTTACATTCTTTCGTGCGGGAAGGTTCTTTAGTGTATTGGATTTGCGGGTAAGTAAGGTTGGAAATACTTTGCTGGGAAGGACAAGGTAAGTAACTAATGGATGGGGTGGGAAAGAGGGAAGGGAAGGGTAAAAATTATTAAATTGTCGTCAGTAGTAAGGATTGTTTCCTGCCCGTTTCTGACTGTAGACCACCAGTTATAAGGAGAGTGCTGTGTATCAGTTACGTGGAACTTTCTTGTCTGTAGTATTTTTCAGTACGTCTAATAAAATTCGTTACGGTCTTTTTCAAATACAATAAATAAATTTAAAAAATGCCTCTTTCGCTTTTTTGTGAAAGTGTATACGCCACTGTTAACTATAACACAAAAATTTCAATATTTAGCCCATGAGGATGTATAAAATTTTCCGTCGTGAAATATATTTTAAAAAACTCTGCGGTACACGTGTGCAAAATTGATTAGTGCCTCATCACACATTCCGTAGGTACAGAAAACAGCACAGCACGCACATTGCATTGCTGCCGACAGCAATGAAATTAGTTATTTACTACGCTTCGCAAGTTCAAAAGATAGCACCTCACGCGCAAACACATTATCTTAATTAGCCACCTTCAACTTTCGCCATACACTCATCTTGCCTACAGTCGTCAAACAAACTGCACCACTTTAAATAAATCAATTCACAAAAATGTATAGAAAATGCTACCACATGTGGCAATAGCTTCCACGCCAAACAACCATCAACCGACAACGTTAAATACGCTTGATTTTAGAGTAAAGATAATCCATCACAGAGAAAGATTTCACACTTGAATCCAGAATTAGATTATACTACGAAAGAGGAATGGCAGTCGTTTCTGTTGACTCGCCGTCAAACGCGTAACACGCACACATACACACACACACAGAAAATGAATATATTTTGCCTCATACTCTAAGAGGAAACACTGTATTATAGGCCGTTGTTGAAGTCGTTATCAGCCACTTACTGTTATATAACACAGAATGCATTTTACAGCATACCGGAACGATCCTGCTGGCACTGGTGCCTAGCTCACACTGAAACACAAACGCATCGTACCGCGTCACTGTGTTTGTAGAAGGGTGGAAGCCTTGGTGAGGGACACTGACGTTGAGAGGGGAGGGTAAGCGGTAGAATACTACATTAGTTTTAGGAGCACAGGGTTCCACTAAACATACAACGGTGCAAGTTAAAGTTGTATAGCAGGCTCTGTCAAATGGAATCACATCAACACGGACATTCAAATTTCTAGCCAGTTTGTAGACCAGTATTTTGCAAGGAAACTGGCGACTGTTGGAGGGTCGTACACAGAGCAGTATATAGGTACATTAGAACGACGAAAGCAAGGTCAGATCAGTTGAAAAGCAGGTGCATATTTCACAGGCTCTGACTTACTTTATGGAGCCAAATTTTTAGTTGGTAGTACAGGTGGACAAGAATTCCCTCTATCTTAGAGAATCTTTTAGTTCATCAGCGTGTCACAAAAAGCCACTACTCGCCCCTATCTAGAACTACAAGCATATATTTTACACTTTTTCCTGCGTCTTAATGGACAATTTTAATACGGCCAATCCATCTAATCCCTGGTCTTTCAAGTGACCTATTTCCTTCGGTTTTTTTCGTATACAGTGTTATATGTCTCTTTTGTATCACCAAAGAATGCCACACACACACACACACACACACACACACACAGTTTCCTTCAACCTTATTCCAAATTCACGATCCATAAACACGAAACAATTCAACTCTGCATAACATCTAAAATTTAAAGATCATCGTGAAGCTAAAATCGGTTACACTGAACCCGCTCTATGACTCTGGTCTTAGTTAATATTAGACTAATTTCGAGTTAAGCTTACCACCGAATAATCAGAATTGCTTTTTCGTATGTGAATAATGTTGAATGTCGTCTAGTTTATCACACTGTAAAATCATCCACTAAATCTACGCTGTGACCCTGCTTGATGTAGTAACTGTGTTGTCAAGAAGACAACAAATAAATAGATTAATGAAGTTAAAAAATATGAAACAAAACTCAATTATTCAGGCATATGACGCCCTGTCTATTGGTGAATAATTACCGACGTTTTGGAATACAGTGCCTCCAACAATTTCTGGGACCATGCAGAAGTAAATTGCTCGTGGGTTGCCGACCCTGGATATCGAGGCAAAGGGCTGCTTCGAGAGGCTGCAAGAACGCAAAGAAATTCAGTGTTCATCAACATCGCAATCAGCGCTCCATATCTTGCACATTATGAATCGACTCCACCGTTCGCTCAAGAACAATAGTCCTTATACCCTAACCCGCAAACCTGCCCCATTTAACACTCGATTACATACACGCTGATAAAGGGAACAAGGGTCTTCAAATGGGGAGGGTAAGTAGGGCACTTGCTTCGGGCGCAATGTTTCAAGGCGCAACATGAAGAAAGCAAAAGTTATAAGTAAATGCAATACATATTTTGTGTGTCTGATATCATATATAATACTTTGAAAGTTTACCTGAAGGGTACCTTCAAAACGTTTCGAACACAGGGGAAACCAAGCACAGCAAAACAAGTTAAGTCCGCGATTATGTTGCATGGTCCTTTTCGTGTATTGTCACCGCTACATTGGACATGCCCATCTGAGTTCTTTTGTGTCATAGGGACAGGTCATTGTGTGTGATAAATGTATTATGTTGAACAGAAGGTGTTCTACTGCAGCTATTTTACAAATTATGCAACAAGAAAGGGATGTCGCAGCAAATTTCGCAAAGAAAAATCCTTGATTAGTGCCGTGCAAAAAAAAAACAGATTATGAAACAATGGGAGATTTTCAAAACACAGGTTTAGTGTTAAATGAAATAGGACTATTTGGACCATCAAAAGCGAACAAACCGCATTAAAACTTTGGCCCCTTTGGCTCTTCGATGTAGAGTGTCAAAAGCCTAAGCTCACGAGGAAAAAAACTTCTGAAGCTAGGTCCGTACGAAACTTATTTCCACCAGATTTCGAAAGAAGAACTTCTAACTGCTAGTGGTATCAACAGTGGGTAGCCAATTAATTTCTTGATTCAAATCTCGTGCTTTTCTCGGATAAGCAATAGTATGTTAAAGTGTAGATTAGTAAATACTGTATCGATATCTGAAAATTCACATGCAATTTTTGAGTCCCTTGTCAGGACTTTAAATTTGAAGTCTGGTGTGTGTTGAGTGAGTGCAAAATAATAGGACCCTCTTTTCTTTTTGAAGTAACAGTACATTACCACTGCTACTTTAATTTAATTCCAGAACTATTCTTCTACGAGTTAATATAACAGTAAAAACACGGCTACTTCATACAGCAAAATGCCAGGGCCGACAAAATAAACTGTCAGTAGCTGCCCTAGAAGAGATGTCCACCGAATGGTGTACTACTCGTGGATTTTGGCCTCCTAGGTGCCCATGTTTAAATTCCTGCCATTATTATTTGTGGAAATTAATAAAAGTCGGAATTCACGTGATTAGCCCACATTCTTTGCAAGAACTGGAGAAACATATTCCACAAGCAATTGTCAGTATTTCACAACGTGTTCCGTAGTGTACCGAGAAATACCTATTTTGAATAGGTTCAAGGCCTGGGTTGCAAGCTGGAGGTCAGCTCTTCTAGAATCTTTTACAAAACACGGTAAATTGAATTACAGGGGAAAGCAAACTGCAAACATCGGGTGGAGAGAAGTTTCGTGTATGATAATTCTTTAGTGACAACGGCCATACTGAGACGAGGTGTAAACATACTCTCTCCCTATGACAGCGTTGAGACCTGATTTTAGAACAAGCATTACAGCAGAAAAGATGTACCTGTGTGACATGCAACAATATCCTCAACAGAACGCACAAATTGACGCCTTAATTGCGCATTTTCTAAACATAAAAATACAAAGAATTACTTGTACATACAACACTTACACCATCGCAACCACACAATATTATCAGTCCAACACAATTAAATAACTTTGTAAAAACGGCAAATGATTCGGTTTTATCAATCCATCAGAGAGCTTACAAAGCAAATTGTATTTTACCTGCAGTTTATATTTAACCTGATAATGTATTATTAAATTTAAATAATGTAGCGTTTTTTAAGATAATATAGTTCTGTTAGACTGATAATATTATTTATTTTGATGGTTTCAAAGACACAAAACGATGAATTCCATTAACTCAATACTAACACAGCTAGGCATCTAAATTTTGTTCCGCGATTTCTGCGAAATTTTTTTAAAATGTCTGTTTCAAAACACTTTTTAGAGATCGTGCTTATCATGTTTAATAACCCTATAAATCGTAAGCATTAATTATCTTTCCAGCCAGGTTTAACAATGAATACTGCATTTCGCCCATACAGCTTATTCTTGTGTTCCGTACGTGTCTTAGAATATGCAGCCCTAATTCTTGCAACATCATTCACCATTTAATCTTTCTACTGGGGGCACATTTTATTCTCTCTTCAGTTACGAAATGACTTTGTATCAGTAACGTGGATTGAAACTGTAGACTTCAAAGTGTTTATTGTTTCATGTAATGTGTTCTTCACATAGGCCTATGTGCAATTAGAAATACGTCATAAGAATGAAATTAATACAGCAATTTCAAAATTCCATCTATCTTTGGCGCTGAGGTGCCCAAGCCGAAGGAAATCTTAATTGCGGCTCTGAGGGTCAGACTGGGCAGCGAAGGACGAGGGGGGAATTGTGAGAAAAATTATTAATATAACTTCCAAAGAGAATAAACTTTAAAAACCTCTGAGAAAGAGACAAAACACGTGTCCGAAACTTCAACTCCGAACTTACGAGGCTGGTTGACCAATAAGGTTGTATCAGTGTCGAATAGCTTCTCCCTAGCGCAATGAAGCCATTGTAAACCATCACGTACTAAGAGCAGACGGTTCGGACATACAACGGTAACTGGAACGAACTGTCCGAAAAGTATATAAACTAGTTTGTGATTCAGCTCTGCGAATCTTGATCTTGTAGAATTTTGGTCAATGTGAGAACCTAAACTAAACAGTATAGTAACACAAGAACAGAGGGGAGTAACGGCTCGACATATTTGTTACTGGACTAAAAAATAAATTTGGGGACCCTATTAAATTGTTGGTCTGAAATGATAACACAAGTATAAAGATCTAAAAACTATATACAAAATATACTTGACATAAAACCTGAAATGAAACAGTTTTTCCAGCCTTCCGAAAGGTGGGGGTCCCTTGAAGCCGCATTGATTACGGTCGACGCTCATATTCGATCCTGAAAAACAAATTCGATCCATAAAATGTATAAAACTATACTTACATTTGTGATCTTGTGTTTAATGAAATATTGCAACAACAGTGGAAGAAAGTAGTTGGCTATTATGTATATAATCTCTGTTGTTGACAACTTCATATGTGGTGACTGCCCCATTCGGTTAACTAGATGTAACTATTTTAAACCTTCGCAGTCCAAATTATTTTTGTGAATTTGAATAATCTTGTCCAATCATTTAATTAGCAAACCAACTAATGCACACACATAAAAGTTTTATATTAAAACATTTAAAATCGCTCCAACACGTTTCGATCCCAAGGTCATCCTCAGGGAGCTACACCATTCCCTGCCAAAGTCACATATTTAAAAACACTCATTGATTAATTTCCTTATATTAACCTGGTGCTGTGGCAGCATGTCTGTAATAGGCGCATTCTCAGCAGCGTGTGACTTACACAATATGGTAAACATAAACCTTGCTTCAATCCAGATAGCCTAATTATTTGTGTAAAAAACTTAATTATTACTATATTATTTTGACAATCTAATCTTACTATATTGTTTTGAAAATCTACTTAATAAATATATTTTATATTACAGACATGCAGCCACAGCACCAAATTAATATAAGGAAATTAATCAGTCAGTGTTTTTAAATTTGTGATTTTGGCAGGGAAAGGATGTAGCTCCCTGAGGATGATCTTGGGACCGAAACATGTTGGAGAGATTTTAAGTGTTTTAATGTAAAAATGTTATATATGTGCATTAGTTGGTGTGCTGATTAAATGACTCTACGAAATGTATGGTGCAACGATAAAGATAATCTTGTCCAAATTAACTTTCCAGGAAATTTATAATCTTCTGAGCTAAACGAGCAACTACAAAATGGCAGGAGCTTAGGAAAAATAACATAAAACGTTGGTAAACAGTGCATCAATTTGAGCTTGACAAGAAGTATGGTATAACGGAATACACTGTTGAGTGTAGCTAAAATTAACGCTGCAAACAATGTATCTACTATAACATTATGCAGTTATTGACACGTCGCTCTTCTCTGCAGGAACTTTCAAAGAAAAATTAGCATACTTTCTTAAGGAGGCTTCTTACAAAACAACTTGCATAACGATCCTGCAAGGATATAATACAGGCCTAATTCCACATAATGGAGCGAATAATGAAGGAAGTTATTAAAGCTATGCTTTAAAGGAAAACGCTTGATGTGTATACAGTGAATATACGCGACAAAATTAATTCACCCAGCAATGCTGAAAACAGTCAAGAAATAACGTGACATAAATCCGTGTTGAGGAGGACAGAGTAGGTCTCCGCGAGGAAGGAATTCTGATGGGAAAAGACGTGGTTTCTTGCCCGATATTATTGTTACAACTGAAAAGATTCTACGGTGAAGAAAATTATAACAAGCTGTAGTAGTCTGCGGTATGATAATATGTAATGCCACTGGTGGTCCAAAACGTTTCGGTGAGACGTCCTGCTCCCAAACTCGGGCCACAAGTGTCCTGAATATGGAGAGTCTTATAACTCTCTACGGTTCCATAACCAAGTAGACCAAAAAGTATAAGATTAAACAAGGTTTCTTTGACTTTTATCTCAGTAATTAACCAACATGGTGCACAAAATTTTTGTTTTACAATAAGTTTATTTCATGCCTCTACGTGTTTCGAGCACACGTGTTCGAAACATTTAGAGGCATGAAATAAACTTGCCATAAAACAAAAATTTTGTGTATGAAGTTGGTTAATTACTGAGATAAATATACTGAGATGCATGGTCAGCAAATCGTCAAAAAAAAAATGGTTTCTTTGAGTTTTATTATTTTTTAATTTTTTCAAAATTAGACCCTATATATTTGCAATTAAAACATGCTTTTGAATACTGCAACGAACGCTCACTCATTCAGTTAGTAAATTAGCTCCTGAGACCAGTTTGAAGACGAAGAAAAAAATAGTAATATAATTCATATTTTTATAAGCGGTTGGACCGCCTCTGTGGTCTAGTGGTCAGAGTTTCTGGCTACAGATACAGAGGTCCCGGGTTCGATCCCAGGCGCTACCAGATTTTCTGAGTAGTAGTGGGTCTGGAACGGGGTCCACTCAGCC
>Ga0123357_10004598_pt1 | contig 16264 bp, 10 predicted proteins | sample TergutEmb28metaG_FD_89873 | JGI IMG/M metagenome (GOLD analysis project Ga0123357, IMG submission 89873) | Embiratermes neotenicus P4 segment gut microbial communities from Petit-Saut dam, French Guiana - Emb289 P4 | ecosystem: Host-associated > Arthropoda: Insects > Digestive system > Gut ... | reverse complement strand
GATTGGTCCTGACCTCCTACCGACTGATCCCCTTCCCGTATAAATACAGGTCATATCCAGCTAGTCCTCACTCACATTGCAGCACCTGTTGAAGATGGAACCGATACAGTGTTCCGAAATGTCGGTTTTTAATACTCGGACGCCGGGGAAATACCCAGAAGACAATTTATCAGCCATTATACTGTTACCATCACGGACTGATTCACTCACTCCCACCCACACACACACACACACATGTGCACACGGTAAAGATTACTAATTTTAAAACTACTCATTCTGTAATTCTGTCCATACTCCTATCACTTTTTGTTTCCTCAAGAAAATTTTAAAATTTTCATTGAAGATATTTGTGCCTGTAGAATTCTAGATAATTCATGCCATTTTCACTACAAGTATGTTACATTTCACTTCACCTGCATGTTGTTTCAGGTGTAAAATGGACAGTTAGTTTCAAGGGGTGATTACATGGAACATTCATCCTTTCTCCTTCATTCAGTACTGTTATACATACTTTGCAGCAGGGTACAAGCTCTTAATCTTGTGCAGCTCAGTTTCATTGTCAAATGTCATGGTGTCAACTCCAAGCGCAGCTGCATGACGGATATGTGAGGCTGGTTTAGCAGGATTGGCGAAGATGATGCGACTAGGGTCCACCCCTAGCTCTAGGATCTTGTTAATTTCTACCTGTACGTAAATATAATGTTCATATACTACAAAATTCTGACATGGCACACCCTGAGGCAGTGGACGGGGAGAGTGACTAACAACCAAGGGGTGTGAGTTTTGAGGTTTCACTGTGGTGCAGATTAGTCTTCTGTTCAGGGATATGATTGTGCATCACTAGATAGTCGGTTCCAATGTTTTGAAGGAGTACAGTGTCTATGAAATGCTGGGAACTTATTATCCAGTGATGTAATGCTATATTCCAGAAGAACAGAATCTCAAACAAGGGGTGACAGTCCTGCTTGGGAGACAGATTCAGGGACTATTGAACTCCTCACCATAAAACACTAGTATGTTATGACATGTTAGACATGGCCTCAGGATTAAGGCTTCTTCTAAACAGCCTTAGGAATGGGGGAAAATTGAAAGTTTGACACTTGGGACATCACATTCTTTGTTGGGCAGGTTCACTGAAATAGCATGAGAATTAGCTAAGTACACTTCCAGATTTAGTCACAGTACAGGAGGTCTCACGGTAAGCAAATGGCACTGAACCCGCAGACAACATGTACAAAATGTTTGCCGGAGAAACTGAAGGGTAACGACAACTTTGGAGACGATATGAAAGAAAAAGGGTGTGATGACAGTAATGAATCTGTGAGTTCTATAAATGCAGAGAATTTCCTTAACAACTCTGTGACCAGCAGCTTTTGAAGACAGACTTTGCTCCACTAAGTTATGCAATATATTATGTAAAATGTAGAGAATCTAATAGTGTTCAACCCCTCCTGCCAAGACATTTATCTTTCTGTATGTGGTGTTGATTGCAAATTAGAACACAGTAGGCTGCCATTCTAAATTGATAAAGAAAAGTAAATGATTTTTTTTACAGTGTACACAGGAACCACAATTATGGCAGAAGAATCCAAGTCCTTTGGCCACGTTTTAAACTATAAGTTAGAACTCATTAACAGATAAGTGATGTTCCCAAAATGAAAATTACACAGACTGGAATTAAAATGTCAGCATTCTGCCATCAGGACAGAGGCAGAAAATTCTTCTGAGAAGTCAGTATACTTCTACCAGACCACTCCGCATCACATCTAAGAACATGGCACTCTTCACAGAATTTAAATACGTTCAGCAGATTAAATTTTCTTACAATACATAATTTACAAGCAAGAAGAGGCCTAAAAATGTAATCACTAGGGTGTAAACTGCCACAATTCTACAGGTAGGAAGAGAAACAGGGTACCCGACAAAAGACAAGAGCATGTAACCCAAACATAAAATGTTTCTGCCCCTCAGACTGTACAATGAACATACTCCAAAACTGATCAGTGTTCACCAACATATTGTGGCTAAGCAACCACACTTGGTTTAATGCAGAATGCGACCTATATGGAGGTGATGCAGAACTTCTGGAATATTATACAATACTGACTAGTACAGGTACAAACATATGACAGGGGCATAATACTGCTACCTTCCAGATCAAGTAGACCCAAAGTGCAGAGCACAGTGGTATGTCCTTATTCAAAAAAGGTTGCGAATGTTCTTGTGTTCTACAATCCTCCAAAAAACAGCATCATATTTCACCACAAATGTGTCTATCTGTTCATTTCCAAACAGCCTGTTTTTTTCAGATTTCGAAATGTTCCTGTCCTCCACATCATCACACTTGGTATCTCCTTGGCCACTTATGTTTGGTTCAGTCTATAACTTCCTACAGTGCACATCACAATACCTACAGATGGATTAGTACCAGCAATACTGCCACAAAGACAATGCTCACCTCTTCACTTTCAGAACCAGATCCAAAAAAATTTGTCTCATTTGCAAACAGACCAATCATACTGTGCACAGCATCATCCAGCATTGTAGTTCATTCTTTGTATCTCTTAATTAAAAACTGTTGAAGTTTTGGGTTGCAGGTTAATGGTGTAATATGTCTTACCTTAGAGGCACAGTCAAAGCCTGTGCCTAGCGCAGCCAGAACTTCCAGGACAGTCACAGAGTCATTACATTTTACAGCTGAAATATAATACAGCAGTAATGAGTGATATCCAAGACGCTACAGATGTCCTATAACATAAAGACATTGTGTACTAGTGCAAAATATTTTCTTATACTAAGTATCTGTTGTCCAGGTTTTTACACCAACCAAACATAAATTTTATCCCTGTTTTGGCTATACAGCACATAAATATAGAGCAAAAATTTGATTTGGAAACTTACGCTCAAGGTGTTCCTATCATCAGGAACTAGTATCGCCTAAGTACCTACAATAGGGCTTTTAGCCGATACTTTTAACACTGTGAGCTGCTGTTTCAACCCGGACAGTGCCAAGGTTGATTACACCATGACCATAACCACCAGCAACACACACTATACTCCTCGTTTGCCGACACCAAATTCTTTTGTGCTGTTAAGCCTGCTAATAATTGTACTCTGCTACAGTCTGATTGTGATTCTCTACTAGGATGGTGGGCTGCAAATGGCACACAACTTAACATTAGTAAAATTATAATTATCACTTTATGAAGGAAAACTAACACTTTGATTTATGATAATCATTACAGATTTTGTAAACCCTACATAACTCATATTAACTCTTACACCTGGGAGTATTTCTTGTTTTAAAGCTTCGTTTCACAATCATGTTAATTAAATATGTTCTCAATTCTAATAGTTTCTGAGGCATTAATATTCTTGAAAAAGTTTTGTAAACTTCTAGGAGCCCATTATTAAACTCTGTACAGATGAACCTTAGAAACTGGTTGTAATTTCAATCACGTATGTGCTAAATCAGAACTTACTCTTCTATACATCTCAATAACCATTTTCCACATCAGAAAATGTTTCAATTAACAGCCATACACCTTAATGGGGTCTTATCATGCACCTTTTCTTGTTCAATAAGTCCTTTTGAAACAACCAATGAGGTGTGCATTCAATCTTCAGTGATGATACAGGTTATACTACCATGACATGAATCAAAAAGACATTCCCCTTACAGCTTGCTCTGTAGATCCCCTACATTAAATGCAACTGGAGTCCGCTGAATAATTTGAGAGATCAAGTACACACACACACACACACACACACATAACAGCTCCATGATGTAATTTAAGCACTGTGCATAAAAAATATTGAATATGACATACTATATCTTATGACCCACTCCTCACCCAATATTATGCGGGTGATAAAATCGAGAAGAATTAGATGGACTGGGTATGTGGCACATATGGGTGAGGAGAGCGGGGTGTATAGGGTCTTGGTGGGGAAACCGGAGGGAAGGAGACCACTGGGGAGACCTAGGCGTAGATGGGTGGATAATATTGGGATGGATCTCCAGGAGGTGGGATGTGAGTATATGGACCAGATTGAGCTGGCCCAGGATAGAGACAGGTGGCGGACGCTTGTGAGTGCGGTAATGAACCTTCGGGTTCCGTGAAATGCGGGGAATTTCTTGACTAGCTGCAAACCAATTAGTTTCTCAAGAAGGACTCTGCACCATGGAGTGAGTGAGTGAGTGAGTGAGTGAGTAAGTAAGTAAGTAATAATATCTTATGATATTACTTACCATAGAATGGTTCGACACGTGGCATCTTCAGTTTCCATTCTCTGTGTTTGTGCACAATGTCTCCAATGTCACAAACATAGAAAGCTTCTTCTTGAACCTGCCCAGAATGCAAAATAACATCACAATCGCATTCTAAACCATACAGCTTGTTAAAATGAACTGCAGCACTTCCAAGTACCAATTCTCTGTACTGTTTTTGGTATAGGGGTACACCTTGTACTTTCCAGACCACAGTAACTATATGTGACAAATGGTAACCGGTGAGGAACATACAGTTGGGTGGATCGTACTGTTGCGAGTGATTTCGAAATATATCCCCCATTATTCCTCGTGACGATGGGAATGCATTTCAATTCAAATTTACTTCTCTTTATTTTTGTCAAGTTTGCTAATTGTGTACCATTTGTTACTATCATATTACAAGTAATAAGCTGTCAATACATGTCACATAGCAAGTTACTGAGAATTTAAGTATTTATGAGATGATCACCTGTGGCCTTAAAAATAAACGCTCGTGATGGGTTGAACCCAAACTAAAATCAACAGTGAATATTCTAAAAATTATACTCCCAAGAAGTTATACTCCAAACTGTAATTTTATGACCTACACATACTTCGGACGCACAGAGCGGAGGATAATATTCCAAAAGTGAAAGTGTAATTTGGACTAAAATAACATGTATGGGCTTACTGGTGAAAGCTGTGGCACTTTGGGCTCTTTAGCTAGAAGTTCCTTTATCAGGTAAATACCAATTTCTGAAGACATACATATTGTGCAGTTACTTGGCTTCTTTACTGGTTGCTATCTACAGGCACATGTCATATGACACTACCCTTAACAATGTTGCTTTGCTTCAATGCTGACAAATTTTAGTGGTCGAAGACCCAACGAACATTGCCTAGACTAGGATTAACAGTTTTCTCAGGTATTTTAATCAATTCTTACAGGAACAAATGCTCTGTACTGTGTTGCAATTTTCACTAATGTAACTCCAATGTTGAATGAGGATTTAACTCTGTGTCTATAGTCTGTTCAAAACAAATTTTTCAGCTACTCACTCCGGATTCGGCAATATCTCGCACAACTTTCCATACATCTGTTTCTGAATCTAGTACGTGGATACGGTCATCCAAATTTGTCACTTTCATCTTGGTCGTTTAGAATATTACAGAAGGTTGTGATGCCTGGGGATGACAGTTATTTGAAATGTTGTGGACAATAGGAAAGGCGCGTTGAAACAAGTGAACTGAAACGAAAATGGAACATTCAGAACAACAGTCACAACCAAATGGGTTAATATGCAAACTAATTTAAGTGAATTCAAAACCTCTGTTATTTCTGTGCTAAATCTCACATCATTTCAATTGTAATTCCTTGTTTATTTGTGCCAAATCTCGTCAAATGGCAAGAGTTCAATTACGTGTTTACTAATGGGCCCCATTTCTGTTTCCCATATTTCAGTGTCATGTACTTTCATATATCTGTAAAATACAGCTACATCACACTTACGAGGCAGCCTTAGTTCAGTGCTGGGCACTCTGATACCAGTGATAGAAAAGACCTAACAGGAGCTGAAGCACGAATCACTAGCAGCCCAAGGCGGTTCTCCGTTCAAAGATAGCCTCCAATTGGACTTGTACAAGCAAAACCCTGCTGCTGGGCTTTGAACCAGCCGAACGGAGATGTTACAACCCTGAAAATAAAAGTGCATATTTTTGTAAATGATAAATTATCTTCTTTCAAGTCTAGAACCATACTGACATTGACAACTTAAGGCTGTATGTACACAAATCTTAAATACATTTCCAGCAATTGGTTACACATTAGTTGATTTAATTGTGCTTTCCTAACTGGACTGTAGGAGATGAAGGTGATTGTGGTAACAAATTGGGAAGAAAAGTGGTGAGAAGTGGTAACCGTTTATTTCAAGGCAACATTGTAGTGGCAGAAATAAGGAAAGAAGAAAAGAACAGCCAACAACCAAGCTAAGAATGCAATAAGCATTGGACCTACCAACTTATGCTTCATTTACCAACGTTTTACAACAATGCATGGTAACATTAACAATGAATGACGACTTGGACACGTGGAAGAAGTTGCACATCATTTTTGGACAAATATGGGCACATAAAATAGATCCTTGGTTTCTGGCCTTTGTTCATACAGTGGATCGGTCCTCAGCTCAGGATGCAAGTGGTACGTGTCATGTTTAAGGGGTAAACACGCTAGTTTATTGATGGAGATCCTCCCCCGGGTTGCGCCAAAGCTTACTTGACAATAAACGTGGGTTGCGCGTGTCAGTTTACGTTACTGTGTTGGCGGAATACATACATTTCAGAGTACGCTTGGGTACATTTCAGGGTTGCTTCAGAAAACCAATTCTATCTTAACGATAGCAGTCTGACTCCTTAATATGTACAGCAGATCCGCCTCGTTCACAGGCTCGCTTGTTCGCGGCCGTGCTTGCGTGTTAAAACATGCCGGCCGCATTTGCGCGCATGCGTCCCTTAGTAGTTACCTAGATGCCGTACAACATAGGGTACGCCACCCGCACTTTTCACCATTTTCAAAATCGCTGCCCGCCCCATTAGCGCGCTTGCGTCGCTCAGTAGTTACCTAGATGCCGTACAATACAGGGTACGCCACCCGCACTTTTCACAATTTTTAAACCCGCTGCCTTCCTATTTCAATTATGTCTGGAATGGGTGACGTACTTGTTTATAAACAGCCTAAGGATAACAAGACAATGTACGCATAACGCACAATGATGCACGGTTCTTGCAACCATTGTTGCAATGGCAAAGCAATAAGTATTACATATTGAGTGTTTGTAGCTTTAGGTATCCAACATGCAATGCGCATGCGCCACACTGCCATCTGTGGCCTGCCCGGTTCTACAATATGTTTCCACATTATCTCACAAGCGGCATGATTTTGTTATGGTGTTACTGAACGTAAGCTGCGTGTTTTGATTTTCTCTACGTTTGTCGGAAATATTTCCCATTCTAAGAATAATTGAGCTATACATAAAAAATGTTTATTGGCCTTCATATCAATTACCAGTTATTCTGGTCATATTTTAAAGAAGCTTGAATTTTCCCAACAGATTTTCTAAAAATATTAAAATAACAAATCTCATGAAAATCCGTCCAGTGGGAGCCGAGCTGTTCCAAGCGGACGGAAGGAAAGACACGACGAAGCTGATAGTCGTTTTTCGCAATTCTGTGAACGCGCCTAAAAAATGGAAGTGGTGTCTGCTGGAAAAAGTGACGTGTTGGATGAAGGTGGGTAGGGGAGTGAACGTTGCTGCGGTCGGACGCCATTATGATGAGCACGAATCAACGATTATGTCCATCAAGAAAAATTACGACCAGTGGAAGCGCAAAGGTCAAAGTTTCTTGTGTTAAGCCGTCGTGACCCCTTTCTCGAAAGTGTGTAGGGGCCTTGTATGTATAGGTGAAAGACTAGACACATAAATTTGTCAGTCAGTGCTGATGTGAAGAGGGCCAATCCTGTGCGGTTATACAACCATTAAGAAAAGTCTGAGGGTCTGGAGACGTGTAACTTTCATGTCAGTAAAGGGTGACTTGAAAATTTTAAAAGGCAGATGAACCCGCACAACTTGAAGAGAACAGGAGACCCAGCATTTGCCGATGATGTGGCTGGCACTAAGCACCCAGAGAACGTTTGGAGCAGGCAGTCGAGGAGCAGGGTTACTTACCACAGATAATATTTAACGACGATAAGAACAGGCCTGAAATTCAAGCACGAGAAGTAGGGTGTCATGACACCATACAAGGCGTACAAGAACAAGCACAAGAAGGCAGAGCCATCGAAGTGACCCCTTTCTTCACGAAGTCTTCTGTCTGACCCTCGGCTATGCACTGTCATCACCGTGACAACTTTAAACCAGGAACATCATTAAAATAAAACGCCCACACAAGTGTCTTCTTTTCGTCTTTTGTTATCATGTCTCGTGTGTCTCTGGTTCCCCTCACCCATTTTTTCGGGCATCGCAGTTTTACCGTTAGCGGGATTTTTCAGCATCTTCATGCCCGCAAACGGCGAAGGTTTCCTGCACAATAAAAAATAAAGACCAACATCTGCCACATGACATGGCACTTGGAATGTTTATCTGTAAGGAGCAGTTACTGAGGGGCAAAGTGCAAGACACTGTAATATTTGATGAACTGAGTCACACGAACATATAAACCCATAGTAAGAAAAACTATTTACATTTTTGGAACAACGGGCAGTATGCTTCTTGTATCTGATACATAATACACATGAGGCTTCATATTCTATTGATGTGCAGGAATACCTCAAGTCATAACTCAGTTCTGCTAACTCCTCAACTTCAAGGAATGTATATCCAGGATTTTTCTGGCCCCCATTACAATCTCATTTGAGAAACCTACCTTTTTACCGATCTCTGAACAATTCCTTGCCACAACAACCAACTACGTTAAATACTTATGGCTTTGTTGATGCTACAGTTTCACATCCAAATCCATGAGCTTAACTGATTGTGTCACATTGAGTGTTCAAAAACATAGATACCAGATGTCTTGGGTGCAGTGCTGACCCACGGGGTATAGTATTTAGCTAGCACGTAATTTAATATCTCACATGGGATACTAACTAGCCTGAGATTTGTTGTAATTACCCTCTGTCATGCCAGGAAGATGCCCAGATGGTAAATTGAAACAATCAGCAAGACCTTACCCCACAGTTCTTCCACCTTCACCATACAAATATACATCCACGCACACAATCTGATATTACATAGCACATATAATTAAATACTTGATCGGAGGCATCATGATGTGCTAGAAATGTAATATAATGCTAAATAGTGTACGTCAGCACAACTGATTTATTACACAAAGTAATTACACAGGCTACATGTTTCGACTATTAATCAGTCATCTTCAGACCGATTAAAATAGGCCTGAAGATGACTAATTAATAGTTGTAACATGCAGCCTATGTAATTACTTTGTGTAATAAAACAGTTGTGCTCATGTACACTATTTAGCATTATAATTAAATAACCCACATCAGATCAAAGGTCTAGTACATTTATTACGTATCAGACTGTTTCTGACACTGAATAGCAATTCACAGCACAAAGTATGTTAATTCACAACATACCACCAGCTAAAAAGCAAACAGTATGAACAATACTTGATGTGAATTAAGATGAAGTCCATACCTGGGAATATCCCAAGTCACGAGAGCGCCTTGCTCTTGGAATTTGGAATCTCATTCACTAAGATGATACAAGTATCTCTTTGAAGGAAAACAAGCCAGCTCTCTCATAGAATGAGCGAGATGTGGTTGACGAAGCCGTTTTCTGAGCTATTTGTCACTATACACTTCTTCCTTCTCTTCCCCAACCCCTACTCAGCACACAGATCAAATATAACTCTGGTAAGGAGACCGGTTATTTGAATCGAAGCGCTATACCACAAATAAGAATAAATGACTTAAGGCCGGCTAGTTCCGTTCAGAAATCCCCAACGATATTACGGCGCTAGCAGAGCACTATATTCCTCACTCACTCGCAATCTGCGTCTACTACTGAAGCCTCCACAGTTTTCAGGCAACCTATATACATAGCAGCATAAGCAAAGATCAATGTTCACTTCATACAGTATAAGGGGAAGGGGGAAGGCAATCACTAGACCTTAACATATGTCCAGGGACAGAGTCCTGAGAGGATGCTTTACCATATTTGTGACAAACTGTCTCATTCTAGTAATGCTGAGTACTGGTTCCAAAGTGTATGTACCCCAAATGTACGCAGATATTTTCCAGACATGTTCTTTGTACAGGTGCATTCCTGAATGATACTGTTTATTTACTGCAGACGCAGAACACATTGTTTCTTTTAGTTTATTCACGTTTTTTTAACTTTTACACTTGAAATGAGGATATGAAAGTCTGTAACAAACAAACTGACGACGACAATAAATGAAAAGGAAGTATTATATATATAATTAATATTCACCACGGTGAAAAATATTTCAAACAGTATTCAGCAATGTATCAATCTTTCGTAGTAATAATCTGAGAAGACACAATATATTTGTGTTGACTTCATGCAAAGAATATATGCAAAATGTAGACCCTTACGATAGAGAAAATTTTATATAAGAAGTATGCACAGGTAAAAAGTGTGTAACATTCTGACATATAATTGACCTAACACTTTCCACAAACCCAGCGATACAGTGTTATATTGCATAAGACACGATTCCTTTGGTAAATATTCCATCAAATACGATGAAAAGTAATTTTAACTCCATGTAGTGTGATTAACTCTGTAACAACATATTTTTATCTGCAACAAATAAACTTGGAGAGAATCGGGTACATGGCACTGCAAAGAAGTCTTCTGGAAAATTTATGTGCCCTTACTGCATTACCTGGCATTGATTCATTCTTAGGTATAAACAAATATGGAACACTATGGCACACAGCAGTAGACTGCGTTTGAAATGTGATGACACGTGCTGAAACCAAATTTCGTCTTTCGGCGAAACGGACGAGTCCATTTAAATCGGTTGGGGCATCAGTTCAGTCAACTACTGGCAGCTGAGGTGTGTGCATCAGCAGTAGTAATGCTGGATACACCATGTTCCAAGGTAGTGTGATGAGTACTGGCTACCCACTCCATTCACCAGTTTCCCCCTTCACTTCCCCTCCCATGCATCACCGTGTGCCATCACATTTCAACTGGACTCTACCAACAGCTCAAGCCAATCAATAGGGACAGTTAATGCTGCCAAGTAAAAGTGTCATAGCATGAGCCACACTTTCTTAACTTACACTTTGAATGGCCTATTTGCCCCTTTTAATGCCAGCTGCATGCCTTGAGGTCATCATAATCTGACATTCTGACCATGTGGTACATCACCCAATCGGTATCAGTGCTGTCAGTCAATATAAGTAATACACAAGAAAACTAGAAGCTAATAAAAATTATAATGCAATAAAACAGCACACACGTGGCAGTCATAATTTAATAATCAATTTTAATTTCCTGTGTTATACATAATCTACAATTTATCACGATCACTGTTGCTTATGATTCCTGTCAAGTACAAACAAGAGAAGGAAAGTTAAGCATTACGTAACCTTGTGGTGTGTTCGCGTCTTATCTCTCCTTAATACAGATTTAAGTTCAGCCATTTTGCTAGAATAACTTGTGCCATGAAAACAAGACAAATAATGATATGTTACCATGGAAATGCAACAATGTGTTCTCTTCTGTATTGAGCTACATATGTTGCTGTCAAGAATATACAACACATTCAGGTCTTCATGCAAAGTGCATGATATATATATTTTTTTTTCAATTTTGACCAAACCTGAATTTTCCCTGCAGATTTTATACAAAATGTCATTAATATCAGTGTACTGGCAGCCGTGTTCTTTGCAAACAGATGGGCGGGTATGGTGTAGTTAACTTTTTGCAATTTTTGCAAACACCAGGACCACACAAAAGGCAGGTAAAATCACAGGAAATGTAAAATCAGGGCTTTATGTAGTTACAGTTATAAGTTTTGTCTTTCCCCTTCACAATAACAGTGAACATGTTAGGGTAGCAGTAACTGTATCAATCTGTTAAATTTTATGCTATTAATTCCATACTTTGTCAACGACTAATCTATAATAATTTACCAACAAACGCACAGTCTTTGTACTTACACGTACATTAAAACTTTAAACAGTCTTACATACCACTGCTCAGTTCTTCCACATGATGCATGAGATGACTGGAATTGACAGCTTACAAAAATGTTTTATAGAAGAGCATTTGGTGTATATGCCCCATGATGAAGATCCAAAGAGGGATTGAAACACATAGAGTCGTTAATGCTTTAATGTAACAAAACTGTGCAAATACAAGGCCTGTGCATTTGTCAGTAAATTATTATAGATTAGTCTATAATCTATATTTGAGAGGTAGGCAGTTAAAATTTTTATGGGTTGAAAGTTATCCTGAGACTGTTCATAGTTTACTTCATAAACTTCACACAAATAATGACACAGCAGTTTCAAGCTTGTCATGACCACTTTCCTATCCATCATGATGACCTTCATACCATATTTCAAGTTGTACAGCCTAGGCATATGAAACAGTATCACTAAGCAATCCGGAAATCAATACGCTGTAAGCCATGTTTCTTACCATTTCACACAGAAATAAAATTAATGTATTTTAATACAAGCATGTTTGTATAATATTATAGGCAGTTAAGTACATATGTGATACTTAAGAATTCCTCCTTCGCTAACCATTCCCAATGCCACTGTGTTGAACGAAAGCAGCAAATTTTAAATGAACATTCAAATACCATCTAAACACATGCCCTTGTGTCTCTGTTGTTTTCAGCCTGGTTCCTACACAATTTTCACAATAAAAGACATCAGCAACAGAAGCCCACACCACTAAGATAACATGCAGACACAACAGAAAATGCAATCCACCAAGGTGCAGAAGCCATGGTTATGGTTTGCTAGGGTTAGTATGTTTAAAACAAAGGGTGGGTTTGTGGACACCTTGAATGGCTCAGTCATGTGACACTGTACACAATGTTTGATGAGAAAAAACGTTCATTACATGCATAGATTACCCATGTCTTTTGGATGACAGAAAAGGTTAATTTGGTATCAGATGTGTGTAAAAAAGGATGTGAGTACATTTCAAGTTGCGTGTAGTTTCAGGCCGGTTACGGTAGCTCAGTAGCTATTGTGATTTTATTTCGGTGACTGCACAATTCTAGAAGGCATCAGATTTGTGCACGCTGGCAACCGCCACGTCATTTATTGTTAATATGTTCACAACGTACGTCCAGTATGATTTACACGAAATGCGACTAGTATGGCACGAATTCACGTGTGTATTATGACCGTATTATCTTGTTTACCCTTATACGTGGCTTCTGTTACACAAACGATTGAACTCAGTGATGTTCGTGGATAAATACATGTAGTTCTGAATACTAGGGAAATAACGTGCCACACTATTATCCATTTACTTCGGAGCGTTCTTATAAAATTATGAAATAAATACTATATCTTGGGAACTTTTAATAAATGTATTAATCAGTCAGTTTCTTGGGGATTTCTGGGCAGCAAATTCCCGCCCATGCGAACATTCAACGTGGTTAAGTACAAGGAAAACCACGCACCTATACGAATAATGGAAGTAAATTCTTAAAGATATTCATAAGGAAAACTGCTTCACACCAGAAGCCATACGAAAGTATTTTTGTATTGCCTGCAGTTCCTAACACGTTTCAGTTCAAGGAACCTGGACGTATGCTTCATGCGAGATCATAATGAATGATTTCCAGCTGAGCGCGCTTTTACTCACCTGTACCGACGCTAGCCACCCGTTGGGCCGGCGCTTAATTGATGACGGAATGGTGAATGGTTTTTAAACACTTTAAGAATTAATAAGGAATACACTTTTCTTGACAAATATGCCAGATTTACACCACCGACCCACACTGAACCACCATGCTGCGCTGAAGAGCTATCTAACGCCAAGTAACTGAACTATAACGGCATCATGGGACTACTTTCTGTGAATCAATGCGCCAATCGAAAATCGATTTGTAATTATTTTCGTGCACAAAGTTCTTAACAAGTGTTCCGGAATAACCCTCCCGTGCACCAAATTTGATAGTGTTGATTATCCTGAAATTTGTTTTCGAATTATTTCGCTGACTAGGCTGTGGGCTGGACTATTTGCGGTTCGATTAGTGGCAGAGGCAGGAGGTTTTTTCTTCTCAACATTACTAGACCTGTTCAAGGGTCCAGCCGGGTTTTTATGCGGTGGGTACTCGGAGTTGCTTCTTCGGGGGTAGAGCAGCCGGGGTTGAAGTTGACCACTCATTACCATCTAAATGAGGACTGAAAGGAGCGACCTCTGAGAAACCATGTTTTCTTTATCAATTTAGCGTACCTCTTAACCAATTCACCCATCCTGAAGAAGGAGACGGTAAGTTCCTCCAAAACGTCCGAACATTTAACCACTACACATAGAGACCCCTAAAAGAAGACCCCCATGTTTCTGGAACAGTGGATAAGACAAAGTGGCCCAACATCTCCTTCGCCTGATTCAGATCCTATTAGATTTTTATCTCTGGGGACATCTAAATTCTACAGTGTATGCTACAGACGTGGATGATGTCCAGGACTTTCAACAACGAATACAGAATGGATTTAAGAACTGCGCTCTTCTGGGTTATCACGCAGCGAGTAGTGGTAATTTCTTACCGACGTTTCGGGGCAACTTATCGGCCCCATCGTCAGTGTTCAAGGATCCAGAAGGAAACCATGGTTCAGAAAGTCTATGTTCAGGAAACCTTTTTTAATTTTTATTATTATTATTTTTTGGCGTTGTGTCACCGTCTGTAGATTTCGCAGTGCGTTCTTCATTCGCCCTCTAAGAGACGGGGAATTACTGGACTAGCTGAGTGAGTATTAACTACTCTGCTCCATATAGTAATTTTTTTTGTAGTTGTGTATGTGACGACCTCGAATACCAGACTTTTGGCTGTTAAGAGCCACATCATTGCGGATCCGCTGATAAGAGCATCCAAGATAAAAACGCCACATAGTTCAGGGTCAGAAGTGACGATCTTCGCTGAGCGATTAGTAAAATATATTTCATTCGATTGACCGTAATTACCGGAAATGGAGACGAGGATACTGACCCTAATATAGACGTGGATTGGACATATCACTGGCTTAGATTTCCTTACATTTGGGAGACTCAAATTCGATTTCCTTTTGATCTGTATATTAACCAGTTAACAGTTTGAAAAGACTAAAATTAAGCTACATTGTGTAATATATACTGTGCTTTTTTTGTTAGGTACAAACTGAATGGATAGAAAGATTCAGTCCATACCTCACAGAGAATACAGTGCTTCCATTATAAAGACCAGTCTATGAATGCCGATTGAGGGAATAATGCCTGTTTATTGTGAATCATAAGGGGCATATTCGTACACTGTGCAAGCAAAACCCAGTGTTTATGGTGTTGAGCTAACCACTAGGCTATAAAGGGTCGCGACGACACGTTTTCCCATCAGGAACGGCGAAACGGCTGGATTTTAGGGAATGCGCAGGATATTAGCGGGAGTTGAACATGAAAACCGAATTTTAAATTCGTGCATCCAGTTGTTTTGGAGAATAAATAAAAGCAGAATAACAACAGTCAAAAACACAACTTTATAAAAATAAGAAGTTAACCAGCTACATGTTTCGACCCTCTAAGGGTCATCTTCAGGATGATATTTGAAACATATTGGGAAGTTTTACGTTTTGTTGACCGTGCATCATAATAAAATGATAGTTTTTTTATCAACTTGATGCACAAATTCTTTATTTTAATACATTTATTATATTTCTCTACATGTTTCGAACACTATTATGCTCATCTTCAGGAGGACAATTGTATTAGTACAGTATCTGGTTTCGTCACTCTCTTTAGGTGACGATACCAGATGCTGTACTAATACAATTGTCCTCCTGAAGGTGAGCACAATAGTGCTCGAAACATGTAGAAGAATGTAATAAATGTATTAAAATAAAGAATTTGTGCATCAATTTAGTAAAAAAAGACTATCATTATATTGGGAAGTATATATAGATCATGTGGTCTCGCTTCTTACAGGTTTTTGTAACAAGTCTGTTCTTGACGTATAACAAACATGTAGCTGGTCGACGGTTGTTATTTTCACAAAGTTGTGTTTTTGACGGTTGATAATCTGCTGAATAGCGAACCCCGACGCAAGGCCTTACATTGTCACATATTATATGTACAAACACACACACACACACACACATACATATATATATATATATATATATATAAGATAAAGTGATCCCGTTACAGGCCCGGTGTGGCCCAGAGGGTGGGTAGAGGTATAGCTCTACTGTTCCATGACCGCGGCACTAGAAGAGGGTGAGTGGTCAGCAGCACG
>Ga0123357_10004596_pt1 | contig 16264 bp, 14 predicted proteins | sample TergutEmb28metaG_FD_89873 | JGI IMG/M metagenome (GOLD analysis project Ga0123357, IMG submission 89873) | Embiratermes neotenicus P4 segment gut microbial communities from Petit-Saut dam, French Guiana - Emb289 P4 | ecosystem: Host-associated > Arthropoda: Insects > Digestive system > Gut ... | reverse complement strand
CCACCACATAGCCCCTGAAGGGCCCTGGCGCCCGGAACAGGCGATCTGTCAGGTTGCCGGCCACGCCGGCCACCAACAGCCCCACGACGACGTTCTCGAACCGCCCGTGTGCCCGCGGGCCGATGACGACGGCCAACACGATCAGCGCCACCAGCGCCAACACCGCGAAGACGACCGTGATGTTGACACCCATCGAAAAGGCCGCACCCGGGTTGAACAGCAACTGCACCTGGAACCAGCCACCCAGGAAGCTGTGCGCCTGACCCGGGTTCAAATTCTTGACCACCAACGCCTTGGTGGTCTGGTCGATGGCATAGCCAACCAGTGCGAAAACAATCAGCCAGATGTGGCCGGCCCAGCCCAACACTCGACGGGCACGCAGGGCGGCGATGATGGAATCATCCCGGGCAGGTTTTTCGGCCGACACTACCGGCGCTCAGCCCGCTGCTTGCATGCCACGCACATGGTGGCCCGCGGGAAGGCCTGCAGACGCAGTTTGCCGATCGGCTGGCCGCACGACTCGCAATAGCCGTAGCCGCCCTCGTCGAGCAGTTTGAGGGCCAACTCCGTCTGATGCAGCATGTGGCGGGTGTTGGCGTTCAGCGACATTTCCTGGTCGAGCTCGAAGTTGGACGCGCCAACATCGGCCGGGTCTTTGCCGGCGCCGTCAGGGCCATCGTTCATACGATCGGCCAAGTCTTCCTCGGCCGCGGCTATCGTCTTGGTCATCCGATCGATATCGGCCACCAGATCAGCCCGGACGGCCGCAATCTCCGCCTTCGTCCACGGATCCTCACCCGCCAGCACAGGCAGGGCAGGCGTCGCGGTCTTCTTCGTTGAAGTAGCCATCACGGCCTCCTCATGTTACCGGCCTCAGGCCGCTACCGGATCTGCCTGACGGGCCGGCCCGTCCAACAACTCTGGGCGGTAGGTGGGGGCGAACTGGGTCTCGTTCAGCGAATCCAACTGGCGCTGCAGGTGCTCTGCCATACCGGAGCGATACTTGGCCTCGAAGTCGCGCAACTGGCCGATCCGGTCGCTCAATGTCTCGCGTTCCTTGTCCAACTGGGCCTGTGCCGCGATGCGACGCTGTTCAGCCTCGTTGTCGATGGAAGTCGCCCGGCTGCGGGCCTCGGACACCAGACGACCGGCCGTCGCATTGGCATCGGCGTGGATCGAGTCGGCGTCGGTTTGGGCCCGCCGCGACATGTCCTCTGCCTGGACGGTGGCCGAATCGATGAGACGCCGTGCCTCCGTCTCGGCCTCGGTGCGACGCTGGTCGATCTCGACCTGGGCGTTGTCCATCAACGTCTGCACCTGCTGAAGCGTTTGCTCGACCAACAGGACGACCGCCGGGGCCGCCTCGCTGCTGGTGGTCACCACGATGCGGCGGGTGTCGCCTTCGACCGGCAGGGCCGCTGACGGTTGTGCCGCCACCTGGGCCGTCAGGTCATTGACCTGGTTCTGCAGATACGTCACCTTGGACTGCAGACCGGTGTTGTCCTGCGTGGCCTGGGCAAGCTGTTGCTGGGCCTGGGTGAGCTGCTGCTGAACCTGGGCCACCTGCGCCGTCTGGTCGGCGGGGCGGGCCGTCAACTGGGCCCGAAGATCCTGATTCGTCCGGTTGAGTTCGTCGATCTGGGCGCGCAGCGCCGCAACCTGGCCGGCATCGGCTTCCGGGGCGGCCGCTGGACGGGCCGTCAGCTCGGCGTTCTGGGATGTCAGCTGGGCATTCTGTGACGTCAACTGGGCGTTCTGTGACGTCAGCTGGGCGTGCTGGGACTTCAAGTCGTCGCGCTCTTTGGTGACCGACGCCAATTGGGCGGCGGCGGCTCCGTCGTCACCCCCAGCACCAGCAGAGGACTTCAGGCGCTGGTTTTCTTCGACGATCTCGGCGTAGCTCACCTCGAGTCGATCGATGAAGTTGTCTACAGCGCTGGCACGATAGCCGTCTTCGTTTGGCTGGCGCGCCATGGGGAAACGTACGTTCCGAACCTCATCAACGGTCAGTGTCATGGTTACTCCAAACCCAGTCGAGTTTTTTCTCAGGATACCGCAATCACCGCAAGCGATGACCGGTAGGCGGTTGCGACATCCTCACAGGATCACGTCAACAATACGCTGCGCGACCATAAGGACAACGAAACAGACTATCAAGGAAAGGTCGAGAGATGCCACACCAAGCCGTATCGGAGGCAAAAAACGTCGTACCCAGCGCATAGGCGGATCGGTCACACGGGTGACCAAATCGATGGCTGTGGCGACCGCCCCGGTCGCCCGGAACGACGGCGCGAACATCGGCACCCAGCTCAACAGGGCACGCAGCATCAGAAGGCACATGGCCACCCAGAATGCCCAATCGACGATGATACGGACGGTCGTCAACGCAGCTCCGCGATCACCGCGTCGATCATCGTCTGGTCGAAGGTGGCGCCCGCCGGCACCAGCAGGAAGACGCCATTGGCAACGCGTTGGATCAACCCGCCGAGCGCGAACACGACGCCGGAAAAGAAGTCCACACAACGCTTGGCGTCAGCCACCGGCATGACGCGAAGATCCATCACGGTCACCACGCCGGTCTGGTACCGGTCGGCAATCGGCTTGATGGCCTTGTAGCTCTCGGGGATGACCACCAGATTGGGGTTCAGCAACTGCGTGCGGCTGTCGTCACCCTGGAACTCGGCGTTTTCCACCCGATACTGGGGCGACGGCACCGCATCACCCTTCGGCGCCTCGCTGCGCGCCGGTTCAGGCTTGCGTGCCGCCTCGGGCGGTTTGGCGACGGCACCTTCCTCGTCCTCGACCAGGCCGAGCCAACTGATGGCTTTCTTTATCACCGGAGGCATCTGGGATCTTCCCTTCGCTTAACGCATGAACTCGGGGACGTCCAGATCGCCCAGGGCGTCACCCTGCCAACGGGCAGCCGGTTCGGGCGCGACGGGGGCTGGATCGTCCGCCGTCGGGGCGACGAAACGAACGGGCGCCTGGCGCAACGCCGGCTTCGTCGACGGCGGCTGCCCGCCGTCGAACCCGGCGGCGATCACGGTGACGCGCACCTCGTCGCCCAGCGAATCGTCGATGATCGTGCCGAAGATGATCTTGGCGTCCTCATCGGCGGACGCCTGGATCAGATTGGCCGCCTCTTCCACCTCGGCCAGCGCCAGATCCGAGCCGCCGGCGATCGACCACAGCACGCCGTGGGCGTCATCGATGGAAGCCTCCAGCAACTGCGAGTTGATGGCCTGCTCGGTGGCCATGCGGGCACGGTTCTCGCCACGGGCGATACCGATTCCCATGAAGGCCGAACCGGCGTTGCTCAGCACCGCCTTGACGTCGGCGAAATCGAGGTTGATCAGGCCGGGGGTGGTGATCAGGTCGGTGATGCCGGCCACGCCCTGCAGCAGCACCTGGTCGGCCTGCTTGAAGGCGTCCAGCATGCTGACCTGGCGATCGGTCATCGACAGCAGCTTGTCGTTGGGTATGACGATCAGGGTGTCGACCTCGTCACTCAGCCGGTCGATGCCGGCCTCGGCCTGACGGGCCCGGGGACGACCTTCGAAGCCGAAGGGCTTCGTCACCACGCCGATTGTCAGGGCGCCCAGCGACCGGGCGATCTTCGCCACCACGGGCGCCCCGCCCGTACCAGTGCCGCCACCCTCGCCGGCCGTCACGAAAACCATGTCGGACCCGGCCAGCGTTGACTCGATCTCGTTGGCATGATCCTGGGCCGCCTGCTCGCCTACCGCCGGATCGGCACCGGCGCCCAGCCCACGCGTCAGTTCGCGCCCGATATCGAGCTTGACGTCGGCATCCGACATCAGCAACGCCTGGGCGTCGGTGTTGATGGCGACGAACTCGACGCCCTTGAGACCGGACTCGATCATGCGGTTGACCGCGTTGACGCCACCGCCGCCGACGCCGGCGACCTTGATGATGGCCAGATAGTTCTGCGAGGCAGCGGTCATGGCGCAACACCTTCCGAGTTCCGATGCGTGGCGGCAATGAACCGCCCCAGACGGCCTATGCCGCCATATGAAGGGTAAGGGAAGAGCGCCGAAGTATCCAACACGCGGGCGATGAAATTATCCAAGTCTCATCCGGTGGTCGAGATTGGCGGCGTCGCCGGGCCGGTCAGTGAACCGCCGGATTGGCGGGCGCCGACACATTGTAGACAGTGCCAGAGACCTGCAACAGGGGGTCGATCACCTGGGCTTTGAGGTCGGATTGGTCGGCACTGCCCCAGATGATCTGGCGGTTGTCGTCCAAAGTCAGCGTGATCGAATCCGGCGTCGCGGCGGTGATGGACGCCACATGCGGCAACAGATCTGCCGGCAACGCAGTGACCACCGTTGCCACGTCTTTCATCATCTGCTGATCGGTCGTGTCCAGCGTCGCCACCGGCACAGGCTGGGCGTCGTCACTGCTGTGAAAATCCGTGCCGGTTGCGTCGACCCACTGGTAAACGCCGCCCATCAACACCTGGTACACGACGGTGCGCTCGGTGATGTGGATGACAAGGGTGTTCGGCCAGTGGCGTGACACGGTGACGGCTGCCACTTCGGGAATCGCAGCGGTGACCCGGCCGGCCAATGCCTTGCCGTTAACCCGCGCCAGCGGGGTGCCCGAGGCGACCTGCGCCGCCGCCGTCACCTGGTCGGCGCTGACAATGTTCGCGCCGGTCACCTGCACCCGGTTGACGCCGAGCACGGTCGAGAAACCGACCATCCAGACCAACCCGGCGATGACAAGGACAATCAGAACGCCCAACAGCGTTTGGCGGACGCGGCGCCGACGCGATTGCCGACGGCGGATCTGGAACGACGCCGGATGGCCGTCATCGCTCATCGTCGCCACCCCCGTTCAACTTGGCCAACACCCGCGGGCCGACCTGCGTCACGTCGCCGGCGCCCATCGTCACGATAAGGTCGCCGGGCATCAGCACCGGGCCCTCGACCAAGTCGACCAGCGTCGAGATGGCATCGTCCAGGGTGGGCACATATTTCGTGACCGCGCCGTGGGCATGGGCGGCGTCGGCCACCAATTTGCCCGTGACGCCCGGTATCGGGTCCTCGCGGGCCGCGTAGACGTCGGTGACGCAAACCAGCGGCGCCAACGCCAGGGCCTGCCCGAACGCGTCGGCGAAATCGCGCGTGCGGGTGTAAAGATGCGGCTGGAAGCAGACAACCAGGCGCTGACGAGGGCCGATGGCGGCGCGGGCAGCCGTCAGGGTGGCGGCGACCTCGGTCGGGTGGTGGGCATAGTCGTCGACGATTGTCACGCCGCGTGCCTGGCCAACCACCTGGAAGCGCCGGCCCGTGCCGGCGAACTGCGCCAGGCTGGCGATGACGTCGCCGATATCGACCTCGACGCCCAGGTCGCGCAGGGCCAACGCCGCCGCCACGGCGGCCGCGGCGTCCAAGACGTTGTGACGGCCTGGCACCTGCAACTCGAGTTGGGCGCTGCCGCCCGGCCAGTCGATCGTGGCGCTGCTGCCCAGGCCCTGCAAGGCGATGTCGCGCACGCCCACATCGGCACCGTCGGCCTCGCCGAAGGTCAACGCCGGGGTGCCCAGGCGTTCGGCCAGCGCCACCGTACCGGGGTCGTCGGCACTCAAAACCACGCGGCGCACGGACGGGCCCGACACCAAGCGTTCGAACCCGGCGGCGTAATCCTGCGGGGTGCCCCAGCGGTCGAGGTGATCGGCCTCGATATTGGTGACGACCACCACTTCCGGCTGGTATTGCAGGAAACTGCCGTCCGACTCGTCCGCCTCGATGACGAAAACCCCGCCAGGGCGCCCGGCCCGAAAGGCCGCGCCGGTTTGGTTGATGACGGCGCCGACGACGTAGCTGGGATCGAGCGTCGCCAGCGACGTCGCCACCATCGCCGAGGTGGTCGACTTGCCATGGGTGCCGGTGACGGCCACGCCCAGATGCTCTGCCATCAGGGCGGCCAGGGCGGCGCTGCGATGCCAGACGGGCAGGTTGGCGGCCCGCGCCGCCACCAATTCCGGGTTGGTGTCGCGGATCGCCGACGACACCACCAGAGCGCCGACACCAGCCAGGTGGGCCGGGTCATGGCCGATGGCCACCGGTATGCCGTCAGCGCGCAGGGCGGTCACGGCGTCAGATTCCGCGTGATCACAGCCGTCCACCTCGATGCCGCGCGCCGCCAACAGGTGGGCGATCGGGCTCATGCCGGCACCGCCAATAGCCATCAGGTGGGCGTGGCCGACGGTGGCCAGATCAGGCACCGGCACCGGCTGGACGAGGTTGGTGGTCATCGCTTGCCCTTTGCCAACGACCAGACGGTTTTCGCCACAGCCTCTGCCGCCCCCGGCTGCATCACGGTCTGAGCCGCGGCGGCCATCGCCGCCAGGTGGTCGGGGTCACCCAACAGGCGTGTGACGGCGTCCAGCAGCGCATTTGGCGTCAGGTCGGCGTCCATGATCAGTTCGGCGGCCCCGGCCTGCACCAGCGGCTCGGCGTTGCGCACCTGCTCGCCATTGCCGTGCGGGAAGGGAACGAACAGGCAGGGCAGGCCGACGGTGGCGGTCTCGGCCACCGTGGCGGCGCCGGCGCGGGCCAGCATCAGATCGGCGGCGGCATAGGCCTCAGCCATGTCGTCCACATAGGCCAGCGGAACGTACCGGGCGCCCTGGGCGCCCTCGATGACCGTGGAACCCGCCGGAAAATTGGCCGACCCCCAGACGTGCAACACGCTGATGCCGGCGCCCAGCAGGGCTTCCCGCGCCGCCGTCACCGCATTGTTGATGCTGCGGGCACCCTGCGAGCCGCCGCTGACCAGCAGCACCGGACCTTCGGGTGGCAGGCCGAACGCCGCTCGGGCGCCTGGGCGGGCCGCGGCCCGTCCCCCGCCGGCCAACGCGGCAACGCTCTGGCGCACCGGCAGGCCGACGCACCGGGCACCCGGCAAAGGCGTGCCCGGGAACGTCACCAGGACGGCGGCGGCGCGGCGTGCCATCACCTTGTTGGCCAGGCCGGGCAGGGCGTTCTGCTCGTGCATGACGATCGGCAGGTGGCGTCGCCAGGCCGCCAGATACACCGGCAGCGACACGTAGCCGCCGAAACCGACAACGACCTGCGCGGCCGCCTCGTCGAGAACGGCACCGGCCTGACGCATCGACGAAACCATGCGAAACGGCAGCTTGACAAGGTCCGACGTCAACTTGCGCGGCAGCGGGTCGGCCGAGATACGAACCAGTTCAAGACCCGCCGCCGGTATGACGGAGGTCTCCAGGCCTTTGGCCGTGCCCACGCAGGTGAGGTGCGCGTCCCCCATTGCCGTTAACGCCTGCGCCGTGGCGATAAGCGGCGAAAGGTGCCCGGTGGTGCCGCCCCCGGCCAAAACGATGCCGGGCGCCGTCATCGGGGCGCCCGCCGGGCGACGACGACCTCGGTTTGCCTGTGCGCGCCCTTGCGGGCGCGGCGGTCGGCCAATTCGCGGATCGCCGACGGCTCGTGCATCGCCGCCGCCAACAGGACGCCGACCCCGAACAACTCGGCCATGATGGCCGAACCGCCGTACGAGACAAAGGGCAAAGGCACGCCCATGACCGGGAACATGCCGAAGGCCACCAGTGTGTTGATTCCGGCCTGGACGAAAATCCAGGCCGCCACACCACCGGCAGCGATCCGCCAGAACAGCACATCGCTGCGTCGGGCGATCCGCAGCCCGGTTATGACGATGGTCGCCATCAATGCCAGAACCACCAAGATGCCCAGCAGGCCCAACTCCTCACCGAGGACGGCCAGGATGTAATCGGTGTGGGCGCCGTTGTACAAACCGCCCCACTTCTGGCGCGAGGCGCCCGGGCCGACGCCCCACCAGCCGCCCGTCGCCAGGGCGTAGATGGCATTCTGCGGTTGGTCGGAAGTCGGTGCGGCCGACAGATGCAGGAAAGGCATCAAGGTGCCCAGGAAGCTCAACACCTTGGCCCGACGGGTCGCGTCGATTGCCACCAGCAGCCCCGCGCCCACGGCGCCGACCAGGGCCGCGCCGCCCAACAACTTGCCGGGCGCGCCGACCAACCACAGTTGGGCGATGACGATGATGCCGACGATGACGGCCGTGCCCAGGTCTTTTTCCGCCAGCACGAGGCCGAGCACAAGACCCGCCACCGGCACATACGGAATGAGTAGGGTCCTGACGCTGGCCAGGTTGTTCAAGCGGGACGGCTGGGTGAACAGTGCCGCCGACCACAAGACCAACGCCACTTTGGCGAACTCGGACGGCTGGAACTGCACCGGGCCGAGAACCAGCCAAGCCTCGTTACCGCCGGACGAAAACCCGAAGCCGTGGGGCATCACGATCAGTGCGAGCAGCAGGATGGCCAAGGTGATGGCCAGCCAGGACACGATCACCAGGGCGCGCCGCGACAGCCGTGACAACACCACTGCTCCGGCGGCTCCGGCGGCGATCATGATCGCCTGGTGCAGCCCGTAGTAGTAGGGGCTGTAGCCCGAGACCATCGCCAGCACGGATGACGCCGAGATCATCTCGTACAGGCCGATGCCGCACAACAGCACCACCGACATGATGATCAGGTAATAGTCGGCCAGAGGCTGGCGCAACGCCGCCTTGACGCTGGCCCGAAGCCCGGCCGTCGAACCCGAGAACATCGGCCGTTCGATCTGATTGACGCTCATCGGTTCCCTCCCAGCTTCACCGCGGCCGCGAAGTCGTCGCCGCGCACGTCGTAGCCCGTCCAGATGTCGCGGCTGGCGGCCGCCGGCGCCAGAAGCACCGTGTCGCCCGGTTTCGCCAGGAGCCGCGCAGCCGCCACCGCATCGGCCATGACAGCACGCGTCGTACCGTCCAACTCGACGACCGGCACGTCGGGGGCCTGGCGACGAAGCGCGGCGGCGATGTCGGCCCGGTCGACGCCCAACAGCACCGCACCTTGCAGGCGATCCTTGTGGGTGGCCACCAGGTCGTCGAAATGCACGCCCTTGGTCTGCCCGCCGGCCACCCAAATGACCTTGTCAAAGGACTTCAGGGAGGCGTCGGCGGCGTGCGGATTGGTGGCCTTCGAATCGTCCACCCAGGTGATGCCGTCCGTCACGGCGACCGTCTCGATGCGGTGCGCCGACTGGCCCAGCGAACGCAAGCCCTTCGCCACCGAGTTGGCGCGCACGCCGAAACTGCGCGCCAGGGCGGCCGCGGCGACGGCGTCGGCCAGCACATGCGGCGCGGCCGGCGTGACGTCCGAAACCTCGGCCAACGGCAGGGCCGAATCGGCCCGGCGGTCGATGAAGGCCCGGTCGACGATCGCGCCGTCGACCACGCCGACCATGCTGATCGACGGTATGCCCAGCGTGAAGCCAATGGCCCGGGCGCCTTCGGTCACCTCGGCGTCCTCGACCATTTTGCGGGTGGCCGGCTCGGCCTCGTTGTAGACGCATGACGCCGTGACCCGCTCGAAGATGCGCGCCTTGTCGGCGGTGTAGGCGGCAAAAGGATCGTCGGCATAGGCATACCATTCCAGGTGATCCTCGTGGATGTTCAGCACCGCCGCCGAATGCAACGCCAGGCTATTCGACCAGTGCAACTCGAAGCTCGACAGTTCGACGGCCAACACGTCATAACAGGCCGGGTCGTTCAGCGCCTCGATGATCGGACGGCCGATGTTGCCGACGGCGGCGCTATTGCGCCCGTCCGCCCGCAGCATGGCATCCAGCATCGTGGTGGTGGTCGTCTTGCCATTCGTGCCGGTGACGCCCAACCAGGGCACCACGCGGTCGGGGTGCATCAGGCGCCAGGCCATCTCGACGTCCCCCCAAATGGGCACACCGGCGGAGCCCGCGGCCAGGAACAGCGGCGCGTCCGGGTGCCAACCAGGCGAGGCGATCACAAGATCCGCACCCTCAAGTGACGTCGCCCCACCAAGCTCGACGGTCGCACCAAGGCGTTCCAGCAGGTTCGCGCGATCCGTCACAACGTCGCTACTGGACGAGTCGACGACGCGCACCTGCGCGCCCAGTTCCAGCATGGCGTCGGCGGCCGCAAAACCGGCGGCGCCCAGGCCGGCAACCACCACCCGGCACTGCTGCCAGGGGCTCAGACGGTCGGCGCTGTCAAGCCATTCGATCACAGCGACATCACCCACTCGGCATAGAACAGCCCGAAGCCCACACATATCGCGATGCCGCAAAGAATCCAGAAGCGCACCACCACCGTCTGCTCTTCCCAACCCATCAGTTCGAAGTGGTGATGTAGCGGGGCCATCTTGAACACACGCTTGCCGTGGGTCGCCTTGAACCAACCGACCTGGATGACGACGCTGGCCGTCTCGATGACGAACAACGCACCCAAGATCAGCAGCAGCAGCTCGGTGCGTGAGCAGACAGCGATGGCGCCCATCGCCGCGCCCAGCGCCAACGAGCCGGTATCGCCCAAATAGATACGCGCCGGCTTGGCGTTCCACCACAGGAACCCGAAACAGGCCGCGGCCAACGCGATCGCCACCAGCGACAGGTCGAACGGGTCGCGGGCATCATAACAAAGCGGCCCGACTGTCGAGGCGGTGGCGCACCACTGGTTGCGCTGCCAGATATTGATCAATCCGTAGGCGCCGAAAACCATGGCCGACGAACCGGTGGCCAGCCCGTCCAGCCCGTCCGTCAGGTTGACGGCATTGGAGAAGCCGGTGATCAGGAAAGTCATCCAAACCACCGCGATGACCAGCGGCAGGCGGAAACCGGGCAGGTTGATGTCACGGGTGAACGAGATCGCCGCCGACGCCGGCGTGACGCCCCGCTCGTCCGGGAAGCTCAACGCCAGGAAGCCGAAGGCGATACCGATCACGACCTGCCCGATCAACTTGGCGCGTGGGTTCAACCCCAGGGATCGACGGTTTTTGATCTTGGACCAGTCGTCGATGAAGCCCAGCACGCCGGTCAGCACCAGCACGCCGAGAATCAGCAGGCCCGAGACGGTGACCCGCTGCCAGGTCAGCAGGTGGGCCAGAAAGTAGGCCACGACAACCGACCCGATGATGACGATGCCGCCCATCGTCGGCGTGCCCATCTTTTGCAGATGGGTGGTGGGGCCGTCGCCGCGGACGTATTGGCCGAATTGGTGCCGCCTCAGGAAGCCGATGAAAAACCAGGTCACCAGAAGCGTGCAGACAAGGGCGATCAGGCCGGCACCGAGTATTGCCTTCACCTGTCCCACCTGTCCTTCAACTCTTCGACGATTGATTCCAGGCCGACGCCGCGCGATGCTTTCAGCAGCACGATGTCGTAAGCCTTGTCGGATAGCCAATCTGCCACATCAGCACGCCCGACGACGTCAGCCTTGCCCCCGGCGCGTCGCGCACCGGCGGCCAGCGTACCGGCAAATTGCCCGACAGCCAACACGTCGATGCCCAGTTTGCCGGCCTGCTCGCCGACCGCTTCGTGGTATGGCGTCGCCTGGTCGCCCAGTTCCAGCATGTCGCCAAGCACCGCCACCGCCTTGGCACCCGGGCGGGCCACCAGCATGCGGCCGACCGCCGCCAGGGCTGCCCCGACCGAATCAGGGTTCGCGTTGTAGGCGTCGTTCAACACGATCCGGCCGTTGGGGAACTCCACCAGTGCCATGCGCCACGCCGAACGGGCCACCGCCGCACACAGGCCGGCCGTGATCTGTTCCGGTGTCAAACGGGCGCCCAAGGCCATCGCCGCGACGGCGCAGGCATTGGCGACCTGGTGGGCGCCCAGGGTGTTGAGCGTCACCGGCAGGTCGAACGCGCCGCCATCGGGCCGACGCCCGACGAGGCGGAAGCCGGCCCGATCGAACGCATCCAGGGTGACGTCACGGGCGCCGACCCAGATCTGCGCCCCCGGCACATCCTGGCCGTCGGCGGAAAACCAGGCCACGCGGGCAGCGGTTCGTGGCGCCATCGCCGCCACCAGCGGATCGTCGGCGTTCAGGACGGCCAGGCCGTGACTGGGCAGCGCCTCAATGATCTCGCCCTTCGCGCGGGCGATGTCGGCGACGGAGCCGAACTCCCCCAGGTGGGCATGCCCGACGTTCAGCACGGCCGCGATCTCGGGCGGCGCCACGGTGCAAAGCCAGGCGATATGGCCGACACCCGACGCCCCCATCTCGGCCACCAGAAAGCGGGTGTCGTCGTCGATCGCGGTGACGGTGGCCGGCAGGCCGAAGCGGCTGTTGTACGACCCGCGCGGCGACACCGTCGGGCCGATTGGCTCCAGCACCTGGGCCAGCATGTCCTTTGTGCTGGTCTTGCCCGACGACCCTGTGATGGCCAGCGTTGTCAGCCCCCGGGCCCGGGCGGCCGCGTGAATCGATCGGGCCAGATCGCTGAGCGCGTCAACGGTGTCGGTCACCAGAATCTGGGCGCCAGACGCGGCCACCTCGTGGTCGACCAGGGCCGCCGCAGCGCCGTCGGCAATAGCACCGGAGACGAAATCATGCCCGTCCACCCGTGCGCCCGGGATGGCGACGAACAGGCAACCAGGTGTGACAAGGTGTGAATCGAGCGCCACACCCGGCCCGACCATGGCGTCGCCACCGATCAGCCGCCCGGAAGCGACATCGGCGATCTGCGAGGCCAGACGTGGTTTCATAGCTTTCCCTACGGCTGGAAATTGATCGGGTCGGTGTAGGGCGGGTTACCCGTCGGGGCAATGCCGTAGTGCGGCAGGGCCAGCGTCATCAGATCCTTGGCGGTCGGCATGGCGATCGTCGCGCCGAAGGTGCCGCTGGCCGGGTTGTCGAGTATGACGTAGACCAGAATGGTCGGGTCGTTTGCCGGCGCCACCCCGATGAACGACCCCGTCCAGCCCGCATACTTCCCGGTCGTCGGGTCGACGCGCTGGGCGGTGCCCGTCTTGCCAGCCCACGTGTAGTTGGGGATGGAGCGCTGGCTGGCGTACATCGGCGACTCGGTGACCGACTCCATCATGTTCAGCACCGCGGCGGACGTCTGCGCACTGACCACCTGGTGGGTTTCCTGCTTCGGCTGGGGCACCGGTGTGCCGTCGGCCGTCGTCACCGACTTGATGATGGTCGGCTGGATGTATGTGCCGCCGTTGGCGATGGCCGCGACCGCCGCCGCCTCTTGCATGGGCGTCACGCTGATCGACTGGCCGAACGCGACGCGGTCACGCTGGTAGTCGGGCATCGAGGCGTCCGGCACGATGCCGAGTGTCAGGCTGCCCTCGCCCGGCAATTGGATGCCCGTCGGCTGGCCCAGGCCGAATGAGTCCAAATAGCTTGCCAGCTCCTGTTTGCTGGACTGGCGGGCAAGCAACGCCGCGCCGATATTGGACGAGTATGCCAAGACGCCGCGGGCGGTCAAATACCATGTGCCGTGCGATTCGGAGTCGGTGATGTTGGAGCCACCCGATTCCAGGCTGGGCGGCACGACGACGCGGGTGTCCGGCGTGATTATCCCCTGGTCGACAAGACACGCCATCGTCAGGACCTTTTCAACCGACCCTGGTTCGAAGGTGTTCTCGACCGCCGCGTTGCCCAGCGACGCGGGGTTGGCCTGCCCGAAGTTGTTGTTGTCGAAGGTCTGGCCGTCGGCCATCGCCAACACCTCGCCCGTCTTGATGTTCATGACGATGGCGGTGGCCCAATCGGCGCCGAACTGGTTCATCGCGCTGGTGATCTCTTGCTGGGCGGCCATCTGCATATAGGAATCGATCGTCAACTCGACGTTGTCGCCGTCGACGGCCGGAACCAGCGTGTTCGACCCCAGCGGGATGGTGCCGTAAGCGCCGCGCTCGCTGCTGGACTGGCCGTCAATACCCTTGAGGACGGCGTTTTGCGAAAACTCCAGGCCGGCCAGGCCGTTGCCGTCCGACCCGACGAAACCGAGCACATTGGACGCCAGGTTGCCGTCCGGGTAGACGCGCAGCGGCGTCTGTTCGGAACTCAGGCCGTACCACCCGCCCTGGTTCATGTCGGTGACGATTTTCGCCCAGGTGTAGGCCGGGACGTTGGCGGCTATCGGCTCGTATTGGTTGGGCGACCCGTCCGAGCGGTATTGATCGGTCAGATGGCCGAGATAGTCGTCGATAGAGCCACCAAGGTCGTTCATCAAGATCTGGGCAATCGCCTGTGGCGCCTGCTGAGCCGCGGCCTGCTGCTTGGCCGACAGCGCCGTGCTGCGGGCTATGCCGTTGGTGGCGATGCCGTAAGGGTCGGCGATGACGCGCACATAAGGCAAGGTCTCGGCCATAACCGTGCCGTTGCGGTCGGTGATCAAGCCTCTGGTGGCGGGTAACACTTGCGGCTTGGTGGTCAGGTTGGCTATGGCCGCCGCGGCCGCGCCCTGTGCGTCGATGCCCTGCACCCACAATGCCCGAAGCGCCACGAGGCTGATGAACACGACCACCGCCACGGTCAGGCCTTCGATGCGACGGGCCGAGCCCGCCCTGGTGTTGATGCGCCTGGCCACGTCAGTTCCCGCCGTCCTGTGTCGGTTCAACCGCCGGTGTCGCCTCATCCGCCGGCGCCGGGTCGGCCATCGGGCCGTCCACCGACAGCGGCGAAGCCGTCTGCTGGCCCGAATCCGTGGGCTGATCCGACGGCGTCGGCGTCGGCACCGGGTAGATCTTGATCGTGATGGGCGAGGTGGTGATGCTGGGGTCAGGAACCGAACGCGGCACCGCGTTGCCTGCCAGCGGTGTTGCGTCGCCGCTGACCGAGCCGTCGGCCAGGTTCAGGAAGGCGGCGTTGGTGTCCGGGGCCATACCCAACGCCGACGCCTGCTGCGCCAAGCTGGTGACCGAGCCGACCCTGTCAACCTCGGCCCGCAGGGCCGCGACCTGGTCGTCAAGGGCCTGGGCCTGTGACTGGTCGGCGCGAAGTGCCGCCGACCCGGATTGGATGTCTATGTTCAACGCCAACAGGCCAACCATCCCGACTACCATCACGCCTGCCAATCCGACCGCGAACGGCACGTTGCCGAGGCGCTTGTTGCTCTTGACAGCAGTCAATGGCACACCGCTCATGAATGGTCCTCCATAACTCTGGTGATGACACGCAGTTTGGCCGAGGCGGCACGCGAGTTGGCCTCGACCTCGTCAGCCGACGGACGGATCGCCTGTTCGGCCACCAGTGCGAAACGCGGCTGCAGCGATGGCGGGACGACGGGCAAACGGCGTGGCGCCTGCGTCGTCACCGCAGCCCGGAATGTCTGTTTGACCAGGCGATCCTCAAGCGAGTGGTATGAAATGACGGCCAAACGGCCACCCACCGCCAGACGTTCCAGGGCGACGGGCAAGGCCTGGGCCAACGCCGTCAACTCGTCGTTCGTGGCGATACGCAAGGCCTGGAAGACGCGCTTGGCCGGATGCCCGCCGCTGCCGTACCGCACCGCCGCCGGCATCGCCTCCGTCACCACCTCGGCGAGTCGCGCCGTGGTGTCGATGGGTGCAAGCGCCCGGGCCGTCACGATCGCCTGGGCGACGCGCAGGGCGTGCGGATCTTCGCCGAAATCGCGGATGACGCGGGCCAGTTCGGCGTCCGGCCAGGTGTTGACGATGTCGGCGGCCGTGCCGGCCAGCCGGTCGTCCATGCGCATGTCCAGCGGCCCGTCCTGGCTGTAGGCGAAACCGCGCTCGGCCTCGTCGATCTGAAGGCTGGAAAGCCCGAGGTCGAACAGCATCGCCTGCACGCGGTCGACGCCCACATCGTCCAAGACGGCGCCGAGTTCGTCGAACCGGGCCCGCACAAGGGTGACGTCGTCAAAAACCGCCAGACGCTGTTCTGCCAGTGCCAGGGCCTCGCCGTCCCGGTCGATGCCGACCAGCCGGGTGCCGGGTGCCGCCACCAGCAGCGCCGAAGAGTGCCCGCCAAGGCCAACGGTGGCGTCAAGCAGTGTCGATCCGGCGCCCAGTGCCGGGCTCAAGGCAGCGACTACCTCGGCCAGCAACACCGGCGTGTGCGCGGGCGCCACCATGACCGACACCACCGCCCTCCTTGTCTCGCCTGCCGCGATCCCCGCCCAACATCGGGGAAGTGATGTTGGGAGGGGCCTGCGACGTCAGACCCCGACCACTTCGTTCAGTTCGGCGAAGTGGGGGGCTTGTTCCTCTTCGTATTGCGCCCAGAGCGCCGGATCCCACAACTCGACATGATCAATGACGCCCGTCACGACCAGGTCTTTGTCAAGGCCCGCATAGGCCCTCAGGTTCGCCGGGACACTGACACGTCCCTGCTTGTCAGGGGCAGAATCACTGGCACCGGCCGCGAGCATGCGTTTGAAATCGCGCACCTGCTT
>Ga0123357_10004593_pt1 | contig 16266 bp, 17 predicted proteins | sample TergutEmb28metaG_FD_89873 | JGI IMG/M metagenome (GOLD analysis project Ga0123357, IMG submission 89873) | Embiratermes neotenicus P4 segment gut microbial communities from Petit-Saut dam, French Guiana - Emb289 P4 | ecosystem: Host-associated > Arthropoda: Insects > Digestive system > Gut ... | reverse complement strand
AGATGGGAAGCGGGCGGAGCAGCGATTCGTAGTAGAGATGAAGGTGAGGCGCGGCTCGCTGGAGGCGACGATCGAGGAAGGGGTGAAGCAGACTGCCGGCTACGCCGACAAGTGCCATCCCGAGGAAACTCACTTGATTATTGTCGACCCGAGCGAGACGCGAAGTTGGGACGAGAAGGTCTTCGTGCAAGAGCGCAGTGCCGACGGTCGTTCGATCACGGTGTGGGGTATGTGATGGACGGGATGCGTGAGTTTCAGGGAGAGAGCGCCTCTCGGGTTTGGAGAGCGTGAGGGACGTGGCCCTCGGTACCCATGTAGGATGATTTAGTACGTTGTAATGAGATTGCGTACCATCATGTCGCAGCAATATGGGTCTTCCATGCGCAGGCAATTGGCAGGTATATTCGGCCATTGCGCGAGGGCACCGCACTATGTCGAAGACGCACGAGTATGCTCACGAGATCGGTAGCTTCATCGAGGCACCTGGGCAGAAGTTTCTGGCGCGCGGCCATCTTGGCGCAGGAGGCATGGGCGAGACTTATTGGGTCGAGGACCATCTCGGTCGTTTTTTCGCTCTGAAGCGGCCGTCCCGTGCACTGATTGCGCAGCATCCCGAATTCAAGCCGAGATTCGTGCAGGAGGCTAGAGCCGTCGCGCGGTTGAGCCATCCGAACATCGTCCACGTCGTCGACGTGAGCGAACTGCTCGACGGAACTCCCATTTTCTGGATGGATCTTCTTCGGGGTGAGACGTTGCGCGACGCGCTCATTCGCGACGGAAAGATCAAAGTCAGTACGACACTCGAGATCGCAAGTCGAGTGCTCTTCGGGCTCGATCTAGCGCATTCATCGAACGTGATTCATCGCGACATCAAGCCAGAAAATATCTTTCTCGCTTGGGACATCCATGGCAATTACACTCCTATAATTATTGATTTCGGCGCGTTCAAGCTCGCCTCAGACAAGACCAGGGCGAAGCGGCTTTACGGAACGGCGCGCTACATCGCACCAGAACTGTTTGAGGGAGGGTCGGCTGGACCAGCGGCGGATGTCTACTCCGTGGGAGTCGTGGCCTTCGAGGCGTTGACAGGAGTGACGCCTTTCCATAGCTTCGGTCCGTTCTACGAAGACATGCTCAAGACGCTGCGTCTCAAGGCGCCGTCGCTCGCTCTGTTCGGTAAGTTTGCGCCAAGGCTCGAGAATGCCATTGCCAGCGCACTGGACAAAGATCCCACGAAGCGTCCACACCCTTTCGTACTTGGCACGGAGCTGCGGGACATCAACCGGGAATACGGCTACCGTACGGGTCGACATCAGGTGTCAACTGGCAGAGCCATGATGAATCACTTGAAGGAGGTGAAGCAGGTTACGGAGGCGTATTTATCGGCGCCCGGGTTCGGCGCCACACTCTCCAAGGAGGGGATAGCGCCCTTTGCTTCATCGCAAAATTTAATAACGACAAGGCCCGACGTTGCCGTGCATTCGGGGATTCGCGAGTGCCGAATTCCCGAAATAAAGGACTCGAACAACGTTGGCAAGCAGCACATTTTCATTCAGCCTTGGGAGACAGCGGCCCTGGAGCTGAAGAAGCTTTGGCTCCATGGATCGCACGTTGCGCAGACGCCCGGCCCCCGGCTCGATTTTCCTCGAGCTCCCATGCCCCCTCTCAAGCCAACTTTCTGGGATCGCATTTGTTCCTTGTTCTCGCAGCCGTATGCAGGCTCGGATCCCCACGAGCCGTCGACTTTGAGAAAGAAATGATCGGTTCTCTTAAGATTGGAAGTCTCGAATGAAGCACACCTCTTCACGTATTACTGAGTTCTCGAAACCTTCTCCGGAGCTGTTGAAAGCGGCATTGGAGACAATTGGGGAACCCAGGCCATCGGAGACGTCGATTGTAGGGTTTGAGACGAGAACATCGCTCGCCCCGGCTGCGCCAGCAGGAGGAAATAGCATTCAATGGGTGGTTGGAGCATGTGTTTTGTCGTTGTTGGTTGGGGTGTTTGCGACGTTCGTGATGTTCTGGAAGCAAACGCCGGATGACATTGCGCAACCAGCGGTGAATGCAGCGCCAGTGAGGAGTGTGGCAGTCAGTGTTGCACCGAGCGTCACGAGTACGCCGACAGCGAGTGTTGCAACAACGGCGGCTCCATTGAAGCCGGCGCCGACGATGACGGCGAAACCGGTAAAGCAGCCGAAGCAAACGACAGCGGCGACTGTGGCGACCATGGAGGCGAAGCCTGCACCGCCTCCGGCAAAGACGGAATCTGTTTCCCCACCACCTCCGCCGAAGGCGGTGACCACCAACGCAGCGCCTGCAACAAACTTTGGTATAGGCTCCGAAGAAGGAAACAAATGAAATCGAAAACATGCATAGCCATGGCGCTGGTCATTGGCATGTGGGCGGGCCATGCCCATGCCGATGAAGACGTGCTCGATGCCACGTCCGATATGCGTTTCGAGGAAGGTTTATCCGCGCTCAGGACAGGCAAATATGAGCAAGCACGCGCGAGCTTTCTGCAGGTATTGGCGGTAACGCCACGAAAAGCGACTGTGCTCTGGAATCTGGCGCTCGCTGAGCGTAACAGCGGGCACTACGTGGAAGCGCTTGGGCATTTGAGAGCATATTTTGCAAATCCAAATGCGGATCTCAATAAAAATCGAGAACTCAAGCAAGATGTATATCGCGAGCTATTGCAAGCGACAGGGCACTTGAAGGTTCTTGCGGACGGTGGAACGGAGATTGTTGTTGACGGGGATGTGAAAGGGAAAACGCCGCTCGCCGATGTGGTCGATGTAAAACCAGGCACGTATCGCGTGACCGCAGGATCGCGAAATGCCGATGTGACCGTGATGGCGGGCGAAATCAAAGAGGTGAATCTTGCATCGCTTACGCCGGTGCAGCCAGTGGTTTTGCCACCACCGAAGGAGGCGAAAGAGAGTTACTGGACGGGAAAGCATATTGCGGGAGTGACGGCGGGAGGGCTCGCCGTGGTGGCCGCGGGTGTTGGGGTTGGTTTCTTAGCAGTGCGCTCGGGGCACGTGGCGGATGAAAGATCCGTTGCGTCAGACTCGAACGCGTGTGCAACGACCACGAGTAGCGCATGCATGCAATACCACGATGCACGAAGTAGCGCGAAGACCGCGGCCATCGTTTCTGGTGTTTCGTTTGGAGTGGCAGCGGCGCTCGGAGTGACCGCAGGGATCTTGCTCTGGCCAAAGCACAAGGAGCGGGCGCGTGTGATTCCGACCGGACAGGGAATCTTGGTTGAAGGCGTGTTTTAGGAGTACATGGTCATGCGACGAATTCTCTTTGGCTTTGGCAGTATGGCTCTTTTGGTCGGATGTTATGCTTTCGCGGGTTCGCCTTATCTTTGCCAGGGCTCCGAATGCCCATCGATAACGGATACTGCGGACGCCACACCGTGCGATGAAACTCTTGCGCCGAACTTGCCCGAGGCATCGGTGGTTTACGTATCGCCGAACGGCACTGCCAGTGGCACGGGGAGCAGGAATTCACCCGTCGGCAGCATCAGCGCGGCTTTGGCCATGCTCGGCAATGGCAAGACCAATATCTTCGTGTGCAAAGGCACGTACGATGAGAACGTGGTTCTCGCGGGCGTTTCGAACATTGCGCTTTACGGGGGCTTTTCCTGTAGCGATTGGACGTACACCTGCGAAAAGTCCGCGGTGATGCCGCTCACGGGAGCTGCGTTGGAGATCGACAATATCTCCGGTGTGGCACTCACGGATATGCACTTCGAGGCGCAGAGACGCGTGAGCAACGGAGAATCGAGCATTGCAGCATTCGTGAACCAGTCGAGCAGTGTGACTTTCACGCGCACCGAGCTCGTGGCGGGCGCCGCGGCCAAGGGCAATGATGGCGTTCCGGGCGTTGATGGCGCCTGGGACACCACGTCCGGCACCAAGAACGCGGACACCGTAACGCCGGGACAAGGCGTGTCGTGCACGTGTACGACCGGAGGAAGTTCTGCCGGCGGCAACGGCGGCGCACCGGCCAAAGACGGCAACCCCGGCACGTCAGATCCAATCCTTTCTGGGCTGGCGCCTCCGCAGGACGGTGCCGCAGGTACCGGAGGCACCAACAATTGCTTAACCGGAATGGGCCATCAGGGCGCCGATGCTCCCGCGGGCTCGAACGGCGATGCCGTCACAGTCCTCGGCACGCTGACATCCGCAGGCTGGTCACCGAGTAACGGCAATCAAGGGACTGACGGCACCCCCGGACAGGGCGGTGGCGGTGGCGGTGGAAACAACGGCGCCGGAGGCGGTGGAGGATGTGGAGGATGCGGAGGCACGGGAGGAACCGGTGGCACGGCCGGAGGCTCGAGCATCGCGCTCCTTTCCTTTGACAGCGGCGTGCAACTTATCAGTTGCGATCTCTCGACCGGCCAGGCCGGCAACGGCGGGGCAGGGGGCAACGGGGGTAGCAGCATTGCGGGCAGCGGAGGCGGCGGGGGCGGCCTCGTCGATCCCAACAACGGATGCTCCGGAGGCAACGGCGGTCAGGGTGGCGCGGGCGGAGCCGGCGGCGGGGGCGCCGGAGGCATCTCCGCGGGCATCTTGTACTCAGGTCAGGTGCCCACGTACGTCACGGACACGACCTTCAACGCCGGCAGCACCACTGACTTGAGCGGCACGGGCGGTCCCGGCGGCGCCTCGGGCGCGCCGGCTTCTGTTGCTGGGGAGGCGGGTCTTGCGGGCAAGTTCGGCAGGATTGTGAGTGCTGACGACTGGGGGGTGACGCAGTGAGGGAGGGGGTTGTGGCAGAAGGCGTGCAGGTAGTCTTGTTGGGTGCCTCCTGTTCACGCAGGATAGTGGCCAGTTTCTGTCGTCAGCGTGATGGGTCGTTGGATTCGTTAGGCTGATCGTGCATCACGTACTGCGACAACAGTCCACAGTGCCTTCTCGCTTACACCTGGCACCGTACTTGCATCCGCTCCGGGAGTCGACTGAGGCTCATATTGGCATTGACGGGCACGAACGCGGCCAAACCCCTAGCCACTGCAAACGATGCTTCAACATCCGAATAGGCACTATTCGACATAGACCATTTTCAAGTTGGCGCGATCTTGAACCGCCCCGGGAATGTCGGAGGGCAATTTGTTAGAGTCAGGCCATCAAGGCGTGCTCGCGTTGTTGCTGATAGAAAAGGGCTTCCGCTTCGGCTGGCGAGATGTAACCCAAGGGAGCAAGCAAGCGGCGATGGTTGAACCAGTCCACCCAATCGAGGGTGGCCATCTCGACGGACTGCCGGTTCGGCCAAGACCGTCGATGAATCACTTCGGCCTTATACAGCCCATGGATGGTTTCGGCCAAGGCGTTGTCATAGGAGTCCCCCACGCTTCCCACCGACGGTTCGATTCCTGCCTCCGCCAAACGCTGCGTATACCGAATCGACACATATTGCGCGCCGCGATCGGAATGGTGAATTAGGGCCTCTGTGCTGGCAGGACGACGTGCACAGAGAGCCTGCTCCAGTGCGTCGAGCACGAAGTCGGTTCGCGCCGACGACGAGACGCGCCAGCCGACGAGACGCCGAGCAAAGACATCGAGAACAAAGGCCACATAGACGAATCCCTGCCAAGTCGAAACATACGTAAAGTCCGACAGCCATAAGGCATTGGGGCGTTCGGCCCGGAATTGCCGATTCACACGGTCCAACGGACAGGGCATCGCGGGATTGCTTATCGTCGTCCGAACCTTCTTGCCTCACACCACCCCGCGCAGATTCATCCGGCGCATCAGCCTCTCCACCGTGCACCGCGCTATCCCAACCCCCTCCCGCACAAGCTGCTGCCAAACCTTGCGTACCCCGTACACCTCGAAGTTTTCCTTCCACACTCGCTCGATGAGCTCGCATCTCGGCTCATCTCGTTGCTCCCGCAAAGACCTCCTCTCGGGCTTCGCTTTGCGCAACGCATGCAACCAATACGTCGACGGGGCGATCGGCAATACCTTGCAGATCGGCTCGACCCCGTACACCTCTCGGTGGTCATCAATGAACGCTGTCATGGCTTGAACCGGCGGTCGAGCTCCGCCTGGGCAAAATATGCCGACGCTTTGCGCAGAATCTCATTGGCCTGCCGAAGCTCTCTCACTTCGCGTTCCAGGGCCTTGATCCGCTCCCGCTCCTCACTGGTCGGTCCGGCCTCAACCATTGTCCCGTTGCGCCTGCTTTACCCAGCTCCATAGCGTCTGCGTACTGCAACCCATCTTTGCTGCGATCGACTCGATCGCCGCCCACTGTGATGCGTGTTCCCCTTGATGTTCCTGCATCATCCGAACTGCACGTTCTCTCACTTCCAACGAATACTTCATCGCTCCATCCTCTCAAAGATCCTGCTCTCCGAGAATCCCGGGGCGGTTCAATCTTGCCATTAGAGCTCATGCAATTCTCTGAATCGCTCGTGCAAGTTCCATTACATAGGAGGTGTCGCCCGGGATCGGTTCCCGCCTGAGCAATCAAGTCACTATTGAGAAGCGGGCGCATTTCCTGGCTTTTTCGTTTTTGGAGGCAGCGGATAAGGATTCTTATACTTATCGGGAGAAACTCGTAAAATTGTCCAACCGTTGTTTCCTGGGTTCTCTACTATAAACAGAACCCGATCCCATTTCGAACCAACTGGAAGATTTGGACGAGGTTTTGGCTCTGACTTGGCATCGTTGGACGAGGCTTTGCCTCCTTTTTTCGACCCTTTCGGCGTTTTCTCTACTTTAAGAAAGTCCCCAATTTTATCAAGTACTTCAATAACCAAACCGCGACTCTTCGAGTCACCCTGAACTGCTTTTTCCCAACGAGGCTCCATATTCGTCTCGCTTCCTGCTGGCACTTCATTTCGTTTTACTTGAGCATCAGCGGTATCAGCAGCAGCATCAGCAGCATGAGGATCAAGAAGAACATTATCAAAGGCAGGAGGAGAATCAAAAGCAACAGCAGTATTAGTATTAAAGGCAAAAGGATTTAAAGGATCAAAAACAACAGGATCACCGGCATTAAGAGCAGCAGCATTAGGATTAGAATCAATAGCGGCATGCGCAAAAGGATTAGGGTCAACAGCAGCATGTGCAAACGCAGCAACAGCATGAGCCTCAGCGGCAGCAGTCTTTACTTTATAGGAATCATCACCGCTTGTGAGCAGGAAGCAGCCCGTACTCCATGAGAAGTTTATGCCGCAATGAATGTCGATTCCCTCACGATCATACACTCCAATGGCAGGGAGAGGACGACCCGTATTCTCGCTATAATGGACCGTCGAGTGTCTTTTTGTATTCCTGCCGGTAAGGTAATGGTAATGACGATCCCTTGTTGCATCAATCATGGTTGGCAATTCCTTGGCCGTGCCATTACCGCGCTCATAAACCGTACATTGCCATGGTGGCTCATGAGACTCAGCTGGATCAAACGACTTTTCTACCGTGCCCTGTAATGCCCTTTCCACGACATCAGACGAAACAAGCAATTTGTAAATAAAGAAGTCTCCTTTCGTCGCATACCACTCGTCTTTTGGTATCCACAGACCTGTTTTCTTTTCATTTTCAAGATGTTTTACCACCCACCCTCCTTCGTCCGCGGCTCTAAATTGAGTCGTTCGTTTAACATGGAGAATCAACCACTCTTTAGGACAAGAAGCACAAATCGGCGGCGTCCCGCCTAGCGTCTGGATCCAATCACTAGGAATCCCCTGCGGCGTCCCACCTGACACCTGGTTCCAATTCATCATCCCCGCATTGAAGGAATTCGTACCAGCTGGAACCCCCTGCATCGCCCCGAAAATTAAATCATAACCATTGGCCATGCGATCACTCCACAAATCCGTTGTTGGCCCAAGCGTTCAACTTGGAGGAAATATCGTCGTCAGTTATCGTTGACATTCGTGCCGCGAATGCATCTCTATCGCGCAGCCAGCACAAGACATAGTTGGTTACATCCGTGCGACTAAGGAGGCCTGCTTGGAGGGCTGCTCCGTGGGCTTCATAGACGTCAGCCCGGATTTGATTCGGAGAGAGTGGCAAGCGACCTTTTGCCAGAGCGATGATATCGAGCGCGATGTTTTCGGCGTGAATCCGAAATTGCTCCTCCCGGAACGCCTCGCACTGCGCGGTCCTGATCATCGTTAACAGCTCGCCCTCGCGCTCGGCCGGTTTTTCGGCTGCTGGGTGTAGCTGCAGTTCCTGTGTGTTACCTGTCTGCATATCAAAACGTCGTCCCCAGAAGTAGCGCTTGCCGTCCTCGTCCATCGGTGCGGCGAACAGGTAGATATTCTGGCTGCGGTTGAGACTTTCGAGTTCACTAAAGCCTTCCGCAAAGAACATCTTCACCGGCCCGAAGAAGCGGAATAATTCTTGTGGATTGCAGGTCGGCAGATAGACACGCAGTGTTGCGGGATCATAGTAGCGAAAATCCACGATCCGCCCGTCATCCTCGAACTCCACATCCGAGAAGTGTCGGAAGTGGTGGCGCATCAGCCAGAGCGGATCGTCCTGCCCTTCGGTAAGCTTGCCAAGCTGGATTTGCTCTTGGGTGCTCGGCAGAAAATGCGGATCGCGAATCGTCGACTTGCCATACCTACTCAGCGCCTCGCTGGTCGAAGCCGTGAAATAGATCCCCCAACCCTGCCCCCAACCTTTGCCGATCAGCCAGCGGTTGAAGGCGTGGCCGCGTTTGAGTGCCACTACGAAGGGAGCGTTTTGCACATTGGCAAGCGACGAGCGGCCCTGAAACATATGCACCCAGGACAGACCTTGGGCGTTCACCAGGCGGCCATAAAGTCCCGGCACCCAGTCACCATCAAGGATCGCATAGACGCACACGTCGTCTGTCGTGTCGCGCCACAGAAGCTCCTCGATCTGTTCGATGGAGGGGTGGAAAGGCTCGGATTCTGGCGACTTGGGCGCGCGCTGGCTCTCATCGTCATTCGTTGTCATTGTTGCTGCCCATCGTTCTGCGTCAGGTTTCGCTCGCACTTTTCGCGGAAGGGTTTTCGTGTCTTCGGCGGAGAGGGCTCCCCGATAAAGACATTGGGCGAACCCGTCGCCGCCTGGCCCCCGCAATCGATGCTGTCGCCAATCCGCCCGGCAGGCTGATCGTTGAAGAACACCGTGGGCGAACCCTCCGCGAGCTTGCGCGAATGCGGTGGCGGTGGGATCGGGCAACCTACGCAGCCATGCTGCGCGTAGGCATGCCCTTTGCGCACCGCCGGGCGGTCGTTGATAAAAATGTTGGGGCTGCCTTCAATAGCCGAGGTGGGTGGAAAGTGGCAGCCATGGCCAGAGCCGATGTCGCCAAGACGTGCAGCGGGCTTACCCATGGCTTGCCTCCTTCCTGTACATCGTCAAGTGCATTGCATGCGGCATGATCGTCTCCTTCACTTCTCGCAGGACACGTCGTAGGAGCCTTACTTCGGAAGGTTTTTTTTATTTTTCGGATCCAAAATAAATTCCGAGAGAGTCTTTTTCAAAAGATCAAGAAAGTCTTGTATTCTCTCGGACTTTTCTATTTGATCCCGCCCAGACTTAGAATACACGCCCACACCATTGCTAACAGAAAAATAGTCTGCAAGGATGTCTCCTTGTTGTTCCATGTTGAAATCGGGCAGCTTTTTTTTGTCATTCAGTTCGTAGCGATAGGAGTCGCTCAGGCCCAAGATATAAGGGATCTGCAGCATAAATCCATGCCATTTTACCCCGTAATCGAGTTGATACTGCCAAACATGCGTCATTTCGTGCATGAAGAGGTGTTTGCCAGGGGCGTCCGCCTCTGAAAAATCTGCTTTGTAATCTTCACCAAAATACATCTCTCCATTCGGCGTCATGGGTCTAGTCTGAAGAAAAAAGTATTTGCAGTTGTGCACCACTACGCGTTTGTAGTCGACCGCCTCCTTTCCGAACACCTTTTCCGCCATTGCTTTCTCTCCGTCCGTCATCGTGCGAGATTGGCTCGTGACGCTCAATTGGCTGCTGACGGTGGACTTTCCAACGTCGACATCGTTGGTCTTAATGCCACTCAGCGGGAACGTAAGGGCCGGAGGATCCGTCAGGTGTTCGACTTCATGCTGGGCATGTGTGGAGCAGCAATAAATTTTGTCAGGCGCGAACTGCACCTGCGTGATTTCGGTCGCCACGTTGGTCACCACGCGCTCCGTATTGCCGGCTTCGTCCGTGGTCCCCTCCGCCACACTGCCATCCGCAAGGGTTAGGATATAAGGCACATTCGCAATAGGTCCGCTCTCGCACGTAAAGCAGATTTGTTCGTCGAAGGGCGGTGGGGTCGGCGCAACCTTGGTACCCTTCTCCGGCCCGCCGTTCGACGAGTTGAGGTTGATGGTGGTGCCCTTCTCGATGATCCCGCTCTCGTCGATGCGGATGAAATTGCCGCCAACACGCAGGCTGATCACGCTATCAGCCTCGATCACCACGTTCTTCCCGGCGTGGATGTAGACGGACTCGCCAACCTCGTTGTGCTGGTTGCTGCCGACCGAAGTCCGCATGCTCTTACCGACGCTGGTGGTGAGCTGCGTACCCACCGCCACCGAGCGCTCCATGCCCACCATCAACGAGTCGGTCAGTCCCACCATCCTTTGCCGGTTGTCTCCGATGGAGATCGCCTCGTTGTGATCGACGCGCTCTTTCCGGTTCTGGTGGATCGTGATGTCTTCGTTGTTGTCCACTGTCTCCGTGCGATCGTGCTTGACGTAGACGATCTTGTTCTTCTGCGCCTGCACGTAGATCAACTCGTCGTCTTTTCGATCGTCGATAGAGATCTCGCTCCAAGCACTCTGATCCCCCGGCGGCCACGAGCGCGAGTGGATCCCCACCTTCTGAAAGTCATTCTCCTCCCCGCTCCACGGAGGCATGTTCTCTTCACTCGAGATGCACCCCAAGATGATGGGCCGCTCCCCCTGGTGCTCCAGAAACCCCACCAGCACCTCCATCCCTTGCCGCGGGATGAACTGTGCCCCGTACCCGGCCCCTGCCCACGGCTGCACCACCGGCAGCCGCACCACGTGATCGGCATCTTCGTTCACGCCGTAGCTTTCTTTCGGGGTTCCCCCGTCGTTCGCAATGTCCCACCGAAACCGAATGCGCACGTAACCGCAATGGTTGGCCTCCACCGTGGCCGTTATGAGTTTGCCCTCCTCTCCCACCACCTTGGCCACCTCAAGCCCCATCTTTGGCCGTTTCTTGGACCTTAAGGGACGCGGTGAAAACCGGAACGGGATGCAGCGGAAGCGGTTTCGATACACGTGCGTGGCATCGTCCTTGCCTAAAAAGGCAGGATGGATCCCTTCTGAGTCCAGGGCCGTCACCGTGTACGTGTCGTTCAACGCGTCAATCGGATGGCTGGTCAACGTAAAGCGGTACCCGGGGGCCAACTGCCGGCAATCACTCCTGCCCCGAGCCTCCAGGTACCCACTTCGGAGGCGCTCGAGCTCCGTGGCCATCTCGCTGTCCTGTCCCACACGCAGCGCACTATCGACCTGGTAGACGTCTTCGCGCAGGATATCCGGCGTGATCTTCTTCGTATCGGTATCAAAGACAGGATCGGAGGTGGGCTTCGTCTTGGCAACCCTTGCCCAGTTGGTGGCTGTCTCCACGTTGCGATCGAGCATGAGCAGCGTCTTGGGGCGGATCCGTTTCTTGAGACCGAACTCGTAAATGCGCTCTTCTTCCGCATCTGCCCCGACCCCGTCATCGAACCGAAGGGAGCCCTGCACGGCAACCGTGTGACCCGCACCATCGCCGAAATTGAGCTTCGTTGCTGTCCCGTCTTTGCTCGGGTGCTCGAAGTAAAAGAAGATCCCCGCGCTCGCGAGCACACGCCGGAAAAACTCATAATCCGATTCGTTTCGCTGATAGACGAATGGGAGCTTCGGGTAATCAGGTTGAGTTCGCCAGCGCCACTCTTCGGAAGGAATGCCGATCCCCCTGAGCAGCGATTCGATGATCTCCTTCGGAGTCTTGTTCTGAAATACTCGGTTCTTCCGCCTGTGCTTGAGCAGCCATAACTTCGGCACAATCGTCAGGGAATAGCGGCGTCGCTCCGTTTCCAGCTCTCCCGGCACCCCACCGAGTGCCTCGAGATGCGCCGCAATCCCCTGAAGGATCCTTGGTGGCTGCTCCGAAGTCTTCAGCGTGAGTGCGGCCGCGTCCCCAAATGCCGCCACCAAGGACTTCGGCGAAAGGTCGGTCGCAAAGGTGACTTCGTATGAGTACACATCGTTGATGCGCTCGCGGCCACGGAACGACAGCACCTGCAATGCATTGACATCGAGCTCCCCTGCACGAAGCTCGAACGGATTCGTTTCAGCGCTTATAAAGTTCATAAGACTTTGCCTCGCAAATGTGCGAGTCATGTGTAACGGCGAGCGGGGCCGTTTTCAACCGATATTTGAATTATGACGAAAATTGCAAAATCGAGACACGAGCGCGCCGACGACGGAATCGTCGTCGACGTACTGCGTCGCGCGCCCTTTCCGGAGACGAACTGGTTATTAAGTCGAGAGCAACGTTTCCACTTGACCGCGTTATGAGTTGCATGCGGCATTCAGGCCCAGGACGGCGGAATGCATAGATGATGGGGTTGGGAATGCAACGGATTCGTTGCATGGCCAGGGTGTTCGCTTTAACCCGGATAATTCACGACGCAATTTCTGCAGACGACCGACGCTTCCGCGGCGCCTTCGGCGCTGCCCGGCCGCCTGCGGCGGGACCTCAGGGCGAGAAGGGCGCACGCCGCATCGCAGGACCGAGGCGTACTGTACGTACGCCGCGGGTCCGACAAAAGCCGTACGACCTTTGCAGTAAAGGGATCGGCTCGTCTGAGTGGAGTCGTCGTGAATGATCCGGTTAAGGCTGCACACACACACCAGCATAATTTATCCATGCAATACTGCAGCACGCCCCTTTGGTGGGGCCGGAGGGAGAGCAAATATAACCAACCGGACAACTGCCATTGCATGCCACTGCGAGGCCACAGTTGTTCGGAGTGACCGTGCCACCACACCAGGGGATACAGGCTGAACCGTCATCCGTGCAACATGTGTTGGTGTTGCTGCAAGCCTGACCTGCCGGACAACCGCCGTTGCATGCCACTTGGGCACCGCAATTGTTCGTGACCGCAACACCGCCGCACCTGTTGCTGCAGGCTGCACCGTTGTCCGTACAACAGCTCGTGCCGCTGCAATATTGACCGGCCGGGCAGCCCCCAGGGCATGCCACGTTGACACCGCAGTTGTTCGTGACCACGACTCCAGCGCACCTGCCACTGCAGGCTGCACCATTGTCAACGCAGCAAGTGCCATTCGCGGCGTTGCATACGCCACCGTTCGCGCATGCACCACCGTTGCCGCAAGCAACGGACTGCCCGCAGTTGTTCGTGACGGTGCCGCAGCTCCTTCCCGCACAAGTCGTTGCGGGAGCGTCCGGAACGCAACTGCATGCATTGTTGGTGCATGTTTGGCCCGTGGGGCACCCGGGGCAAACCACGGACTTGCCACAATTGTCCGTGGTTGAACCGCAGCGATTCGTGCACCACGTTGGGTCCGAGGCGCACTGACAAGTCCCGTTCTGACACGACTTTCCGGTGCCACAGTCGGTTGGGCAGTCTCGATTCGTGTTGCAGTTATCCACCGTTGGTCCGCAATGGCCCGCACACGTCACATCATTCGTGTCCGGCGTGCACGTGCTTACCGGCGGTCCGCCATCGGCATTGTCCGTGGATCCATCCGATCCATCCGGCCCGCCCATTTCACTGGATTGCGTGTCTCCGCCGTCTCCCGCGTCAGTGTTACTAAGCTGAAAGTCGACCCCGACACAACCTACGGTCGCGACAGTCATAAAAATCGCAACCGCGAGATCCCTTACTAAGCGCATGGCACCGTTATCTCCACCTTCAGCGCGTACAATAGCCGCGCTGTACGCGGACGTCCAGCCGCTTCGCCCGTACTCAAGCAGGTTGCCGTGGCGGCGATCAGTGCCAACGCCGAGTCACACTGAATGATGCGGCAATATTTCGCGCATGGAGCGCGCAGCACGAGTTTTCTGCCGGGGGGCGAGCAGGAAGCCTTTTCGGGATTCCGCGTTGACCTGATCAGCACCAACACCGTTCGGTGTGCTACGTTTGATGAACTATTATGACCGTTGCGCTCGATCTATCACTCCCCGTCTTTCCTCAGGCGCGCGCCGTTACGCCGTCCAGCACTTTCGCGGAGGTGCGGGAAGTAATGCCTGATGCGTTCGATCGCGCAATCGCAGCAACCACTCCCGAGGAATACGACGTGGCCATGGAGGAACTGGTCGAACTCGAGCACGTTCCCCTCGCTCCCATCGATATCGAGAAAGTGTTTGCCGCGTTCGGCCCGGCGAACGATTTCTTTGTGCGCTCTCTCGGCGATTTCGTTGCGATGCGATCGCTCGTGCCATTTGGCAAGGAGCGAGACTTCGATGGCGTACTTCGGCGAACTCGAGAAATGATTTATTCGATGGCATACAGCCTCGAATATTCTCGGATTTTGCTCAAGCTCGTTGAGGCTACGCTCGGCTTGCATGCGCTGCTCTACGCTCTTCACGTTGGAAAGGAGCCAACCGCGTTTTTCACGACGACGCTTGCAGAGCGTCTCTTCTATTCAACGCGTGACGCTCGGCAGCAGCTCGAAGCGATCCATCACGAGACCGCCTCGAGTGCCATGCCGCCCGAAACGGTCGCAAAGATCAAGGCGTGGGCCGAAAAGGGTCAGGACGGCGTATACCGCCCATTTGGCGAGTTTGCAGAGTGATTCCGCCAGGCTCCGTGGGTCGCTTTTTGGATGATGTCGGCAAGCGCCGGCCATGCGTCTTCCTGATAGAACTTGATCATGCGGTACTCCTCGCGGCTGGTACATCAACGGCTGGGCGCCCATACCCGTTTGTGCTCGTCACCGAGCACGAAGTGACAGGCAGGGCGCTTCGATTGACCGGTCCAACTTACTTTTACCGGCCGAATATTCTCAGCGTGCCGCTCAATCGCGTTGATGTCTTCACATTCGGTCGTTGCTCGCCCAGCGTCCTGCTCCAACTGCGCGCTCTCGCCGAACTTGGTTGAATCGGCGGTGCCCCTTACGGACACGCACTTCGAGGCGCAGAGGCGCGTGATCACAGTCCTCGGCACTCTGACGTCCGCAGGCTGGTCACCGAGCGGCATGGCCAGAGGCTCGAGCCAAGCCGGCAATGGTGGTGCAGGGGGCGATGGTGGCAGCAGCATTGCGGACGGCAGCGGCGGCACTGTGGATCCCAACAACGGCTGCTCCGGGGGCAACGGCGGCCAAGGTGGCGCGAGAGGAGCCGCCGGACGCATCTCCGCCGGCATTCTCTACAGTGGCACGACGCCCACGATCGACACTGATACGACTTTCAATGCCGGCAGTACTACCGACTTGAAGGGCACGGGCGGTCTCGGCGGCACGTCGGGCGCGCCCAGTCTTGCTGCTGGTGAGACGGGAACCGCGGGTGCGCTCTACGCGATCTTGCGTGCGGGCCAGATGCTCGTTTTTCAGGAAGCCGATCCGGCGCTCATTCTCTACAGTCGCACGCGGGATATTTCTGGCACGCATAGACGGCATCATTACCTTGGCGGGATGGCGGGACTCTGCGTCTGGGTTGGTCGAAAGCGAACACCGCATGCGTCGCGCGCGTCTGGCGAGGAGGCGTGATCGTCACTGCGGTGATTGTGCCTATGCAGAGTGTCTTGGTGCCTTGATGGTGTTGAAGTGACCCCACCGCGCGGACTGATTCGAGAGATCTGCAAGTCACACGACATCGAGATCTTGGAGGGGGCATGTGGACCGGACCACGTGCACCTACTGCTTAGCGTAACGCCTACGCTCTCTCCGAGCCGAGTCATGAACGCGATCAAGGGAAAGCAACTGTGCGGAGTTCCGAACACCGTCCAAAGCGTTCTGGGGACGTCATCCTGCGGATACGCGGCAACTTCCTTGCGACGAGCGGGGAACGTCACGGACGAGGGAATCGCCCTGGAACGTCGAGAAACAGGGGGCGAGCGCCAGGAGGTGGACTTCAAGGTTACAAAATGAAAGCGTTCATGACGAGCTTCAGGCGATAGTGGACCGGCAGGCATTCAGGTTTACTTAGAGCATGTTTACCAGGAATTTGGCCCAGAAAGGGTCTTTTTGGTAGCTGGCGGTCGTATGTCGCGTAAACCCTACGATTCCGACTTGAATGATGAACAGTGGGGACAACTTCGAGAATT
>Ga0123357_10004592_pt1 | contig 16268 bp, 15 predicted proteins | sample TergutEmb28metaG_FD_89873 | JGI IMG/M metagenome (GOLD analysis project Ga0123357, IMG submission 89873) | Embiratermes neotenicus P4 segment gut microbial communities from Petit-Saut dam, French Guiana - Emb289 P4 | ecosystem: Host-associated > Arthropoda: Insects > Digestive system > Gut ... | reverse complement strand
GCGCAACCAGGCATTCCCAGATTTCGAGCTGACCACGCTCGAGGCGATCGACGGCGAGAACACCATCGTCATCAACATGGACGTCATCGAGTCGGTGCGGATTTGGCGCGTGCTGCGCAAGACCACCGAGAATCCGAAGATCATGAACTTCATGTGGCGCGACGCCCGGCGCTACGAAACCAAGGTTGAGACCGCCGCGCTGTCGCTGTCGTGCGCGTTGTTCCCGACGTTCGCCAACTCCGAGCGCATGAGCCGGGCGATCAAAGAGACGGTCAATCGCTGGGTCGTCCAGCCGTTGGCCGAGCGGGCCAAGATCAGTGGCGCCAACCTGGGCATCCGGCTGGAGCATGTGCAGCCGCGGGAGGAGCCGCCCGAGCCTGTCGTGCTTTACCCTGCCATATACATGAAGGCGCGCAAGCGCCCGGACGTGTTCTTCGACGTCGTCTCGAAGGTCGCCAAGCGCACGCCGATCATGGTCGAGGCGCGTCTGGCCGAATCCGATCTGGTGACCGAGTGGGCCATGAAGCTGGGGCGTCAGCGCTGGGCCAAGGTGCGCCCGCTGGTGCCGCGCCGTGACGACTATTGGAAGGCCCTGGCCCACACCACCGCGTTTCTGGCGACATCCGTGGACGAGTCGTATGGTTTGGAGTACGTCGAGGCACTGGTGGCCGGGGCCATCGGCGTCTTCCCCGACCAGCCCTGGGCACACGGGATCCTGCCGCCCGCCTACCCGTACTTCTACAAGACGCCGGCCGAGGCCGAGCAGATGTTGTACCGGGCCGTCACCGACACTGCTGCTTGCCGCAAAGAACTGGAGGGCTGCGTCGACGGCAGTTTCATCCACTGGCTGCGCGACCACCACGACGACTCGAACTTCGAGGCTGCGATCGAGGCCCACGTCAAGCGCTGGTTCGGTTACAGCGTCTAAGTCGTAGTTCCGTCCCAGTGACGAGATTGCCCTAGCCGGGCGCCTGTTTGGTTCGCCTCGCACCTTCTCGCACTTCAACGGGAATGAGGCACTTCAAAGATTTGACACAGAAGTCTGCCCATACTTATTATCTTTCCATGAGAAATAAAGTCGCCAATTTCCGAGGTTCGGACGAGGTGACGACGCCACGGCGGCAAGTTCTCACTGCGCTGCGTGATCTGGGGCCGCAGACTCGAATCGAGTTGGCCCGTCAAACCGGGCTTTCTCCGACGACCATGACGCGGGTGGTCGCTCAGTTGATCGACGACAAATGCATCGCAGAAGGCGAAACAGTATCTCGACGCGGAACCGGACGTCCGGGTACCGAAATATCGATCGTGGCCGACTCATACTTTGTGGTCGGCGTGCAGATCGGCATCGGATTTGTGCGTCTGGGTATTTCGGATCTGTTGGGAAACTGCGCGCATATTGATGGTTTCTCATATCAGTCCGGCACACCGGCTGGTGACGTGTTGGCACAGGTCGGCCACCAGGTTGTGAACCTTTGCCGCTCGGCCGGCATCCCGAATTCGCAGTTGCTGGGTGTCGGCGTGGCGGTGCCAGGCCCAGTTGACCAACAACAGCGGCGTCTGTTGTACCCGATCAATCTCGATTGGCGGGACGTGCCGGTTGCCGATCTACTCGAACCAATTGTGGGTGTGCCAGTTGTGGTGGAGCACAACGTCCGTGCCATGGCGTTGGCAGAGACGCGGTTCGGCCTTGGCAAGGAAGCTGACAGTGTGGCTTTCGTCTATCTGCGAACAGGCATCGGAGCCGGTCTGGTGGTCGACGGTCAGGCTTTCCTAGGCGGCGTCCATGGTGCGATTGAACTTGGTCATCTTCGTGTTGTCGACGGCGGTGCCCGGTGTGTGTGCGGAAGCACAGGTTGCCTGGAGACATTGTTCTCGGAGGACGCCCTGCGGCGCAGGCTCGAAAGGCACGGCATAGACCCGGGCAATCAGCAACCATTCGCAGTTATGTTGGAGGCCGCCAAGACCAATACGGACTTGCATGATGAGGTGACACTTTTGACGAACCACTTGGCGACGGGTCTTTCCGCGTTGATCAACCTACTCACGCCGGAGATCATGGTTTTGGGTGGTGCGCTTTCGCTGGCGTCGGATGAATTCGTGGAAAACCTGGCTATGGTCACGCGGGATGCGGTGTTTCCCGTGATACGTCCGACCGTGAACCTTCGTCGCGCAAGTCTTGGCATGGATGCCGGTGTGAACGGCGGCGCGACCGTAGCTTTGGATCGTTTTTTCTATATATGACATGTCTTGAAACCAATCAACCCAAATTCGAGTAAGGAGAAGAATATGACGAGCAATTCTCGTGTGCTACTACCCTTGGAGCGGCTGGATCTCGCAGATTCGACCGTGATTTTCACACCAGACGTGGCGGAACCTGGGTATTGGGTCGGCTGCGCAAGCGTGCTGTTCGAATCGGACAAGAATCGGTTTGTCCTGACGTATCGTCGGCGTCGGCCGCGTGGCCACAGCGACGGCGATCGCGGCTACCGCTGTGCTGTTGCCGTCAGCACTGATGGTGTCGCCTTCACCGATGTGTGGAGCGTGAACAAATCCGAACTTTCAGCGCCGTCGATGGAGCGGTTCAGTCTGATCAATTCCCAGGGCGGCTATCAGCTTTACATCAGTTACGTCGATCCAGCCGACAACCGCTGGCGCATCGATCTAATGGAGGCTGCCGACATTGACCAATTCAAGATCGGCTCTCGCATACCAGTGCTGACGGCGGCGACAACCGACACCGAAGGCGTCAAGGATCCGTACGTCTTGCGCCGCGGCCCAGTCACCTATCTGTTGGCGAGCTATGCCGCGAAAATGTCCGACCCGAAGGCTGCGCGGGCCGCCCATGCCACAGCCGATATCTACAACGTCGGCGCGACAACACACCCGACGGGTATCGCCACAAGCGTCGATGGCCGGACGTTCAATTGGCATGGCGAGGTTTTTGCTGTTGGGGCGGGTTGGGATCGTTATCAGACCCGCGTCAACTCGGTGGTGCCGCTCGGAGACGTTGGTTTCTTGGGCTTTTATGACGGCTCGGGTAGTCATGAAGAGAACTTCGAGGAGCGCACTGGATTGGCCGTTTCGCCGGATCTTTTCACCTGGCATCGCCTGACGCCTGACGCCCCCTGGTTGCAGACCACAAACGGCATTGGATCCGTCCGCTACGTGGACGCACACCTAATTGACGGCCAGTGGTGGATCTACTTCGAGATGACGCGTCCGGATGGTGCCCACGAGTTGCGACTGGCTGTGCGGCCCGCGGGTCGTCCTGACGGTGGCGGGGGAAGTCATGTCCGCGCCTGAAGGCGATGCAAATCGCGACAGTGAGGTGACTGCCGATTCGGTACCAGAACAGGCATTGACCCGTGGTAGTCCGCGGCGAGCACGCAGTTTGATTCCGCTTTATGTGGCCACGTTGATCGGGGGTGTGGCGCTGTGGTGGCTGGCGGCGAAGTATGGCGGCAACGCGCTTGCTCCGACGCCACAGCAGGTGGCTGCGTCTTTTGCCGATGGCATCAAGAAAGGGTGGCTGATCGCCAACACACTGCCAAGCATCGGTCGGGTACTGGCCGGTTTTGCACTTGGTGTGGCGTTGGCGATTCCCGCCGGTTTTCTGATGGGTTGGTACAGGTGGGCACAAGGCGTCCTGGAACCATGGGTTCAATTCTTCCGGACGGTGCCGCCGCTGGCGCTCATACCACTGGTGATCGTGTTCCTGGGGATCGGTGAGTCAGCCAAGGTATTTGTCATATTTCTTGCGGCTTTCCTGTCTTGCGTGATTGCCGTTTTTCAGGGCGTGAAGAATGTGGACGTCACACTTATCAACGCTGCGCGCGTTTTGGGTGCCAAGGACGGCACGATTTTCGGCCGCATTGTGATTCCCGCTTCGACGCCTTTCATGTTCGTCGGTATGCGTGTCGCATTGGGGTCGTCGTGGGCGACGCTTGTTGCGTCCGAGCTTCTCGGGGCGCCCACCGGTCTCGGTCAAATGATGTCGACAGCCCAGCAGTTCCTACAGACTGATCGCATCGTTGTTGGCATCATAATGATTGGTGTACTCGGGTTCATCATGGATCGCCTGTTGCTATTTGCAGAACGCCGGTTAACCAGTTGGCAGGAGACGCGATGAGTGACGAGTTCGTGATCAAATTGAGACACGTCGCAAAGGTTTACAACACGTCTCGCGGGCCGGTGGCCAGCCTGGCTGATGTGAATCTTGATGTGGCGAGTGGCGAGTTCATCACGCTGGTCGGGCCGTCGGGCTGTGGCAAGAGCACCCTGCTGAATCTTGTGGCCGGTTTGCTGGAACCGACGTCAGGCGAGGTGCTTGTCAACGACAAACCTGTTGTCGGGCCGGGCCCGGAGCGTGGCGTGATATTCCAGCAATACGCCCTGTTCCCCTGGCTGACGGCGATCGAGAATGTGGAGTTCGGTCTGCGTTTGCAAGGGCTGCCGAAGAAAGAGCGCCGCGAACGCGCGCGCAAATACCTTGAGCTTGTCGGTTTGGCCGGTTTCGCGAACGCGTTGCCCAAAGAACTGTCGGGCGGTATGAAACAGCGCTGTGCCATCGCGCGCGCCTATGCTGTCAATCCGGCCCTCCTGCTGATGGATGAGCCCTTCGGCGCCCTGGATGCACTGACCCGAGTCCAGATGCAAGACGACTTGTTGGCCACCTGGGGAGAAGACCGGCGCACCATCATGTTCATCACCCATGATGTGGATGAGGCCGTTTATCTTGCAAATCGCGTCGTCGTGATGAGCCCGTCACCGGGACGAATCACCAAGATCATCGACGTGCCGCTGCCGTATCCGCGAAACGAGGACATACGGCTGTCCGATGAATATATACAGACCCGCGCCAGCGTCTGGCGCGAGGTGCACCATCAACCTGAGGTGCATCCAAAAACCAACAGTGACAACAACATCAACGAAGGAGTTTCATCATGAAAACAGCGAAACTTGCTGCCGCAGTCACCGGAATCGTCGCTATCGGAGCCCTGCTCCTGAGTGGTTGCAGTTCGCAACCGAGCACGGGTGGCGCGTCCCAGGGCCCCTCAGCGTCGGGGAGCCCACGGCCCACCGTTCACCTGAACGTCGGCTACATTTCTACAAGCATCAACGGAGTCGGGTTGACCGAGGTGGCCAACCATCTCGACCTCTGGAAGCAGGCAGGCGTTGACGTCAACCTGATTCCGTTTACGGACGGCCCGACCCAGGTGCAGGCGATGGCGGCCGGCTCGCTCGATATCGGCTACGTCGGCGGTGGCGCCACGTGGATGGCCATGACAGGTCAAGCCGTTATCGTCGCACCTAGTGAGGCCACTCTGGGTGACGCCATCATCGCGTCAGCAAAATCCGGCGCAAAGACCATTGCCGATCTCAAAGGCCTCCGCGTTGGAGTAGCGAAAGGTGGGTCTGGCGAGTTAATCCTCGATCTCGCGCTGCAGAAAGCCGGGCTGACGCCTGACGACATCACCGAGGTGCCGCTGACGGCGCCGGCTGTTGTGACGGCCTTCGTTGCCGGACAGATTGACGTCGCCGCGACATACTCTCCGCTGAGTGACCAGATCCTTCAGAGCGCCCCGGACGCTGTGACGATCGCCACAGACAAGGACTTCCCGGACAGCCAGTTCATCGGCGCCTGGGTGGCGTCCACCCAGGCGATGTCGCAGCACCCTGACGCCGTTGAGCGCTTCCTCGAAGTTTATGCTCAGGCGAACGATTATCGCATTGCGAACCCGACTGACTCGGTGAATTGGGCATCGGCGGCGTCCGGCGCCCCTGCCGACCAGCTGCAAAGCCAGGTGAATACGCTGAAGTGGTGGCCGTCCAGCCAGATCGCCCAGGACAATGCTTCTGGCCTCACTGCGCAGCGTTTCACCAACCTTCAGAATCTGTTCATCTCGGTTGGCCGTATGACACAGGATCAAGAGAAGCCGATTGCCGATTGGCTCAATACAGATCTGTATAACCAGGCAGAGCAGACGGTTCAGGCGTCGAAGTAATGTCTATGGAGCCGGTCAAGATCGGAATCGTCGGTGCCGGTTTCGTCGCCGATATGTTTCTGCGTGCACTCGAGCACGTGCGACATCAAGTCGTAACTACCATCTGTGACCGCACTCCGGGAAAGGCCGCGGTTGTCGCGGCACGGTTCGAAATCCCAACGGTCGTCGACAAGATAGACGATTTGGTCTGCCGTGACGACGTCGACCTTGTGTTGGTTGCGTTGCCTCAAGACTGCCACGTTCAGGCAGTCTCGGCGATCGCGTCAGCCGGCAAAGGGGTCGTGTGTACAAAGCCGTTGGGGCGAAGCGGCGTCGAGGCAAAAGCATGTCTCGACGCCGCCGAGCGCGCGCACATCTGGCACGGTTATGCGGAGACAGAGGTATTTGCGCCGTCTGTCGTGAAGGCGCACCAACTCGTCGAGGATGGGGCGGTAGGGAAGGTGCTGTTGGTTCGGTCGCGCGAGGCGCACGCCCACCCTCATCTGCACGCCCGCGACGCTGAGCGCATGGGTGGCGGCCCGCTTCGCGGATTGGGCTGTCACTGCGTTGCTGCGGGCCGGTGGTTCCTTGCCGGTGCTCAGCCTGTGGAAGTCATGGCTTGGGGCGATCGGCTTGCCCGCGATGACGTCAACACCGAGGACAATGCCGTGATGCTGGTGCGTTTCGATGACGACCGTCTGCTTCAAGTGGAGGTTGGCTGGACGCATGTCCCAGGGCTTGACGTCCGCAACGAGATTCATGGCTCGGCGGGGTGGATCGGAACTGACGAGACTGGAAGCACCGGGGTTCGGGCGTTTACGCAGAACCCAGCCGGCTATGTTGTTGAGAAAGCTGGATCCAGTGATGGCTGGATGAACCCAGTTCCCGATGAGGTTTGGGCGTACGGGTTCCAGGATCAGCTTGATCACTTCGTCGATTGTTTTCGCCGTCATGTGCCGCCGCGTCAGACATTTGCGGACGGGGTGGTTGACAATTCAGTTATTGACGCCGGTTATCGCGCGATGTCCAGTCGGGTGTGGGAGCCGGTTGAGCTGCCGACTGGTGTTTGGTGATCTGGTTGGTGCTTGCCGCGGTTTTGTTTGCCACTGCGGCTCAGCGGATCAGCGGCCTGGGGTTCGGTCTTGTGGCTTCTCCGTTTCTCATTCTCGCCTACGGCCCGGCGAGTGGCGTCGTGTTGATCAGCATGATCGGCGCGGCGGCTGCCACCATGGTGATGATCCAGACCTGGCGGGACGTTGAGTGGCGACGCCTCGCCCGTCTGTTACCTGCGGCATTTGTTGCCATCGTCGTCGCGACGGTGTTGCTCAGCAGAATGGACGCGGGGTTTGCCCAGGTTCTGGCCGGTTTGGCGGTATTGCTGGGCTTGGCCGGGGCGGGTCTCGCGGCGCGAGTTGCCCGTGTAAGTGTTCATCCAGTGGCTGAGGTCGGTTTTGGAGCCGTTTCGGGCGCAATGGGTGCGATTGCCGGGTTGTCGGGGCCATCGCTGGCGGCTCTCGCGGTCGTCTCACGTTGGCCACAGTCGCGTTTTCTTGCTACTGCACAGCCGTACTTTGTTGTGACTTCCGTTGTCACCGTCATATCCCGGATGTTTGTCACACCGGGCTCCTGGCCAAAGATGTCTGTGGTGTCCCGGTTGGCCATCGTGGCTGCGATGTTGGCAGGCGCCGGCATTGGCCAGGTGGCTGCGCGCTGGTTGCCTGAGCGCGCAACCCGTATTGCGATGATCGCGATCTCGTTGGCAGGTGCGACGGTCGCCATAGTCACCGGCCTGAGGCAGCACTAGACGAGGCCGAGCAGATGTTGTGTCGGGTCGTCACCGACACCGCCGACCACCACGACGACTCGAACTTCGAGGCTGCGATCGAGGCCCACGTCAAGCGCTGGTTCGGTTACAGCGTAGAAGATGGTAAGCTGTAACGGTTCGACGCGGGATGGAGCAGTTCGGTAGCTCGCCGGGCTCATAACCCGGAGGTCACAGGTTCAAATCCTGTTCCCGCTACTGTTGAGGTTGCCTTACACTTCGTGATTCCCGTGATCGCCGGACAGGCGTGATATAGCGGGTTGCTATCCTTAATCACCACGACCATTTAGCGGAGGAATCACAATGAAGATCGGTATCCCCAAGGAAATCAAAAAACAGGAGAACCGAGTAGCCATCACCCCGGCCGGCACGCACCAGTTGGCGTCCAGCCACAAGGTGTTCATCGAAAAGGGCGCCGGCGTCGCCTCAGGCATCACAGACGAAGAGTATGTGGCCGCCGGTGCCACCATGCTGGATGTCGATGACGTCTGGGCCGAGGCCGACATGATCATCAAGGTCAAAGAGGTCGTGGAATCCGAGTATCACTACCTGCGCCACGATCAGACCATCTTCACATACCTTCATCTGGCGGCCGACAAGCCGCTCACGGACGCGCTGCTGGCCGCGAAGGTGACAGGCATCGCCTACGAGACCGTCCAACTGCCCAATGGCGCGTTGCCGCTGCTGAGCCCGATGTCAGAGGTTGCCGGGCGCATGTCCATCATCGTCGGCGCCAACGCCTTGCTCAAGCACAACGGCGGGTCCGGCAAGCTGATCGGCGGCGTTCCAGGCGTGGCCTGCGGCAAAGTCGTCGTGATCGGTGCCGGGGTGGCCGGCTCGAACGCCGCCCAGATGGCGTTCGGTCTGCGCGCCGACGTCACCGTCCTTGACGTCAATCTGGACCGCTTGGTCGAATTGGAAGCCGAGTTCGAAGGTCACGTCAAGACGGTCTACTCGACCATCTATTCGGTGCGGGAAGCCGTCGCCGATGCCGACCTGATAATCGGTTCGGTGTTGATTCCCGGCGCCGCCGCGCCGAAGCTCGTCACCCACGACATGATGATGAATGCCAAGCCGGGTTCGGTATGGGTGGACATCGCCGTTGACCAGGGCGGATGCTTCGAAGACACCCACGCGACGACCCACGCCAACCCGACGTACAACGTCGGCCCCGCGGTGGTTTACGCCGTCGCCAACATGCCCGGGGCGGTGCCGTTCACTTCGACCTACGCGTTGACGAACGCCACGCTGTCGTATGCCACCCAGCTTGCCAACAAGGGTTGGCGGCAGGCCATGCGCGACAACCCGGCGCTGGCCAAGGGGCTCAACACCTTCAATGGTGATCTGACCAACGACCCGGTCGCCCAGGCCGTCGGCCTCAGCGCCGTCCCGGTTGGCACAGTGTTGGCGTGACCGCTCGGCCGCGTTGACACAGGTGCCACGCGCCTGACTGAGCCAATCAGAACGGTCGGTGCGCAGCCATAGAATGATCACCATGATGCCAATGTCCACGACGAAATTCACGCCGACAGCCATGCCCGAGCGCGTCGACAAGATCCTCGTGCTGGGTGACACACACGGCAATGACCGCTGGACCTGCGCCGTCATCGATTTGGTTGCCGGCTGGGGTCTCGACGGCATCCTGCAATTAGGCGATTTCGGCTATTGGCCACGCGACGATTGGGGCAAGCAGTTCCTGACGTGGATCGAAGACACCCTGGCCCAGTACGACATGCCGCTGTGGTTCATCGACGGCAACCATGAAGACCACGTCAGCCTCAGGTCGGCCCAGACCAAGTCCGGGCCTCTCAAGGTCAGTGACCACATCACCTACCTGCCGCGTGGCACCCGCTGGGTGTGGGACGGACGCGTCTGGGTGGCGCTGGGCGGCGCGTCCAGCGTCGACCGTTTCGCCCGCACCAGGGACGTATCCTGGTTCAACCAGGAGACCATGACGCGTGATCAGCAGGTGGCCGCCATGGCCGACGGGCACGCCGACATCGTCGTCGCCCACGACGCGCCCTGGGGTGTCAAATACCTGACCAACCAGTACAAGTTGTGGTTGCCGCCAGCGCAGCGGGGCAGTTGGCCACCGGACGCCCTGCGCGACTCTGACGCGCACATGGCGATGATGACAACCTTGGCCCTGGCGCTGACGCCCGACGAGTGGTTCCACGGCCACCACCACATGAAATACGACGAGGACGGCGTCGTGCTGGAACCCGGTGCCAAGCCCCTGGATGTCCACGGACTGAGCTGCGACGGCACGAACCTGAACGAGTCCGCCCTGGTGGTCGACGGCTACGGCAACATCATCCCCTGGGCGGTCGTCAACCAGGCCGCGGCCTGACACAGGGTAAACTGGGGGCTCAATCACCAGAGGCGCCTGCGGCGCCACGATCTAGGGAGTCACCAGATGCGGCGAAACCGCTGGCTGATCGGCCTTGTCCTCGCCCCCGTCGTGCTCGTCATGGCGGGCTGCACCAGTTCGGGAACGACGCCGCCCAGCCGTCAGCTCAGCATTGGGGCGACTGCCGTCCCCGACTCGATGGATCCAACCACCGATGCGAATGCCGCCATCCCGCAGGTGTTGCTCTACAACGTCTATGAGACCCTGGTCAAGCTGGACGGGGACGGCAACATTCGCCCGCTGTTGGCCAAGGAGTGGACCATCAGCACCGACGGCCTGACTTACACCTTTGATCTGCAGCCCGGCACCACCTTCAGCAACGGCGACAAGCTGGACGCCAACGCGGTGGTCAAATCCATCCAGCGCATCCAGCAGGACGCCACGGTGACCGCCGTCAACAAGTCCGAGATGTCGGTCGTCTCGTCCGTGACGGCAGTGGACGACACGACCGTCAAAGTGGTGCTGTCGAAGCCCAGCAACATGTGGCTTTACAACATGACGGGCAGCGCCGGCATCATCATCGACCCGGCCGACATGGACGACCTTTCCAACACCCCGGCCGGTTCCGGCCCCTACGAGCTCAAGAATTGGGTGAAGGGGACGTCCGTCCAGTTGCAGAAGGCGCCGAAATATTGGGGCACGCCGGCGCGCTTCGACATTGTCACTTTCAAGTATTATTCCGACCCGAACGCGATGAACGCGGCCATGCTTTCGGGCGATCTGGACATCATCTCCAACGACATGCCGCAAGCCATGAGCCAGTTCTCGGACACCTCGAAATACCAGACGATAGTCGGCACGACGAACGGCGAAATCGTGTTGGGTTTCAATGACGCACGGGCCCCGTTCACCGACGTGCGGGTACGTCAGGCGATCAACTACGCCATAGACCGGAAGGCGCTCATGGATTCCGTCTGGGCGGGGCAGGGGATGCTGATCGGCTCCATGGTGCCGCCGACCGACCCCTGGTACGAGGATCTGTCCCAGACCTACCCATACGATCCTGACAAGGCGAAACAGTTGCTTTCGGACGCCGGCGCCACCAACCTCACGATCAACCTGCAGGTGCCGACGCTGCCGTATGCGACCGGCGCGGCCCAGTTCATCGCCAGCGAACTCAAGGATGTCGGTATCACGGTCAACGTGTCGCAGCTGCAGTTCCCCGATGTGTGGATCAACCAGGTGATGAACCAGGGTGACTATGACATGACGATCGTCGCCCACGTCGAGCCTCGCGACATAGTCAACTGGGCCGACCCGAATTATTACTGGCATTACAACAACACGGACTTCCAAAACCTGATCGCCCAAGCCGACCAGACCATCGACCAGACGCAGTACATCGACCTGATGAAGCAGGCCGCCCAGATTTTGGCGACAGACGCGGCCGGCGATTTCCTGTGGCTCTTGCCCAGCATCATCATCGCGACGCCCGATATCAGCGGCATTCCGGCCAACGCGGTGACGGAAAGCTTCGACCTCACAACGATCGCCTCGAAGAGCGGGTAGTGGTGCCGGTCGCGCGAGCCTTGCTGGGGCGGCTTGCCGTCTTCGTGGCAAGCTTGCTCGTGGCGTCGGTCGTCGTCTTCGGGCTCGTGAACCTGCTACCGGGGGACGTCGCGGGCGTCATTCTGGGGTCGTCCGCCAGACCGGCCGATATCGCCAATCTGCGCCAACAGATGGGCCTCGATTTGCCCGCGCCGCTGCGCTACCTGCACTGGATGGGTGGCCTGCTGCACGGCGATTTGGGACGCACGGCCATAAGCAACACGCCCATCGGGCCGATGATCGCGTCCACACTCGGTGTGACGTGCTCGCTCGTGTTACTGGGAATGATCGTGGCTGTGGCGCTGGCGTTGCCGCTGGGCGCTTTTTCAGCGATGCGGCGACGCCGGGCGACCGGAACCGTCGTGTCGGCGCTGTCGCAACTCGGCATGTCGGTGCCGGCCTTTCTGGCCGGCTGGGCTTTGGTGATTCTGTTCGCTGTCAAACTGCACTGGTTACCCGCCAACGGCTACACGCCACTGACGCAAGACCCGCTTGACTGGCTGCGACGGCTGATCCTGCCGGTACTGGCGCTGGGCATAATCCAGGCGGCCGTGCTGGTTCGGTATGTGCGCGGCGCTTTCGTCGACGTGTTGGCCCAGGACTATTTCCGCACCGCCCGGGCTGTCGGCTGGACGAACCGGCGGGCCCTGATGCGTCACGGTGTGCGCAACGCCGCGCTGCAGATAATCACCGTCATCGGCCTGCAATTGGCCACGCTGTTGGTCGGCGCCGTCGTCATCGAGAACGTCTTCGCGATGCCCGGTTTGGGCGCTCTGCTGCTGACCTCGGTATCCACGCATGAACTGCCGGTGGTGCAGGCCATCGTCATGGTGCTGGTCGCGCTGATACTGGCGATCAACGCGATTGTCGACATGGCCTATGCCGTCATAGACCCCCGTCTGCGGGCCGGTGCCGCAGCCGATGACGAGGCGGCGGACGTATGAGACGCCATTGGTCGCTGTATGTGGGTGCCGTGTTGGTGGGCATGGTGGTGTTGATGGCCGCCGTGTCGCTGTTCTGGACGCCCTTCGACCCCAGCCATGTCGACCCGTCATCCACACTGCTGCGGCCCGGCTGGCCTCACCTGTTGGGGACGGACAACCTTGGCCAAGATATCTTGAGCCGCATCATGGTGGGCGCGCGGGCGTGTATCCAGGTGGGCGTCATCGCCGTGGCCATCGGCGCCGTCATCGGTGTGCCGCTGGGCATGGTGGCCGCCGCGTCACGATCCTGGCCGGGCCGTTTGATCATGCGGGCAGCCGACATCGTCTATGCGTTCCCGGCGTTGCTGTTGGCGATTCTTCTCGCGGCGGCCAAAGGTGGCGGTTCCATTCTGACGGCCATGACGGCCATCGGCATCGCCTCGGTGCCGGCTTTCGCGCGGATCGCCCGGGGTGCCGCCCTGCAGGTGTTGAGCCAGGATTACGTGTTGGCCGCCAAGGCATCGGGCATCGGTGCCGCCCGCATTGCGACCACCCATGTGGCTCCGAACATCGCGCCGGTGGTGCTGGTGCAGGCGTCCGTCAGCTTCGGTTTGGCAATACTGGCCGAGGCGTCGCTCAGCTATCTGGGGTTGTCGGCGCCGCTGGGCACCCCCACATGGGGACGGATGATCTCCGACGCCCAGCCATACATCTTCAGCAACCCCGCGTTGGTGTTGTGGCCGGGCCTGTTCATCGCTTTGGCGGTGTTGGGCTTCAACCTGCTGGGTGACGGATTGCGCGACCGCTTCGACCCCACCTTGTTGGAGGTGCGGTGATGCTTGAGCTCAAGGGTGTTGGCGTCGAATTCGGACGGCGTCGCGTGAAGGCGTTGCGCGACATCGATCTGACGATTCGGGACGGGCAACGGCTGGGGCTGATCGGCGAATCGGGGTCGGGGAAGTCAGTGTTGGCACTTGCCATCATGGGTTTGTTGCCCGAAAACGCCCGATTGACCGGCTCGATCACCTTGGACGGGCAAGAGCTGGTCGGCTTGCCTGACGGGCAATACGCCCGGCTGCGTGGTGACGCCATGAGCCTGGTTTTCCAAGAGCCGATGACCGCGCTCGACCCGACGATGGCCGTCGGCATGCAGGTGGCCGAAGTGCTGCGTCTGCACTACGCCCGCAACCCCAAGGACGCCGCCAAATACCACGCCGACGCGGCCCACATCGCATCAAACGCGCGGCAGCGCGTCCTGGACATTCTGCGAGAGGTCGGTGTGCGCGAGCCGCAGCGGGTGGCGGCCAGTTTTCCGCATCAGCTCTCGGGCGGGCAGCGCCAGCGCGTCCTGATCGCGATGGCTCTGATCAACCGTCCCGGCCTGGTGATCATGGACGAACCGACCACCGCCCTAGACGTGCGGGTGCAGGCCCAGGTGCTGCGCCTGATCGATTCGGAGCTGACGTCCAGTGGCGCCGCCTGCCTGTTCATCAGTCACGATCTTGCCGTCGTCGCACAGGTTTGCGAAGAGGTGGCCGTCATGTTCCGTGGGCAGATCGTGGAACAGGGAAACGTGAAACAGATCTTCGACGCGCCGCAGCACCCCTACACGCGTGCCCTGGTGGCGGCCGCCAGTATGGATGTCGAGCCCGGTGAGCGCCTGCCCGAATTGCAGGATTTCGGGGTGACTGATGACTGATTTCGACGTCAGCGGCGTCACCCGTGTGTTCGGCAAGGGGCCGAACCGGGTGGTCGCCGTCGACGATGTCAGCCTGCGAGTCGAGCCGGGTCAACGCGTCGGCATCGTAGGGGAGTCGGGGTCGGGCAAATCGACGCTGGTGCGCCTGATGGCCGGCCTGCTGCGTGTCACGACGGGCACCATCGAGTTCGACGGGCAGCCCGTCACCGGTGTCAAGGAGCGCGATCTCGGGTTCCTGCGGGCCCAGGTGGCGATGGTTTTCCAAGACCCACGGTCGTCCCTCGACCCCCGCATGCGGGTGGGGCGCATCATCACCGAGCCTCTGCGGTCGCCCCTGCTGAAGGGCTGGGACGCAACCACCCGCACCGCCCGCTTGAGCGAGATCATGACGAAAGTGGGCCTCGACCCGGCCATCGCCGACCGCTACCCGCACGAGTTCTCGGGCGGGCAGCGCCAGCGCATAGCCATCGCCCGGGCCCTGGCGCCGCGCCCGCGCGTCCTGATCGCCGACGAGGCGACCTCCGCTCTGGACGTATTTACCCGCGCCCAGATTCTCAACCTGATCGTCGACCGCGTCCGCGACGACGGCCTGACGCTGATCCTCGTCAGCCACGATCTGGCCATCGTGCGCCACGTCTGCGACGTGGTATTCGTCATGCGGGCCGGGCGCATCGTCGAATCAGGTTCGGCCCAGCAGATCTACGAGCATCCCACCGCCCCATACACCCAGGAGCTGGTGGCTGCCATACCACGGTTCGAAGATAAGTGATTCGCTGTGAATCCGACTGCCGGTTGTTGAGACCCCGCCGGATCGCGTTGGCTACTCCCGTAAAATTGCCCGTATGAAAGCCCTTCTTCTTGAGAACATCCACCCTGACGCCGCAACGGCTCTGCGCGCCGCCGGTTATGAGGTTGACGCCCGCACCGGGTCGTTGGCCGGCGACGAGTTGGCCTCGGCCCTTCAGGGCGTGTCGCTGGTGGGCATCCGGTCGAACACCAAGCTGACGGCCGACGTCTTAAAGGCTGCCCCCGACAGCTTGTTGGCCATCGGCGCGTTCTGCATCGGCACCAACCAGATCGACCTTGAAGTGGCGGCGTCCCGCGGCATTGCGGCATTCAACGCTCCCTATTCCAACACCCGCAGCGTCGTCGAACTGGCGATTTCCGAGATCATCGCGTTGTCGCGACTGTTGGGCGACAAGTCGATGCAGATGCACCAGGGTGTGTGGAACAAGTCGGCCGACGGTTGCAATGAGGTGCGTGGCAAGACGTTGGGAATTGTCGGTTATGGCAATATCGGGTCGCAACTTTCGGTCGTCGCCGAGGCTTTGGGCATGCGTGTGGTCTTCTTCGATATTGCCACGAAACTTGCGCTTTCCAATGCAAAACGCTGCGACACCCTGGACGAACTGCTGGCCGAATCCGACTTCGTGACCCTGCACGTGGACGGGCGCCCAGGCAACGCCGGGATTTTCGGGCCTCATCAGGTGTCAGCAATGAAGCCGGGCGCCAAGTTGCTGAACCTGTCGCGTGGATTCGTCGTCGATGTCGATGCGGTGGCGCACGCGTTGCGCGACGGGCACCTTACCGGCGCCGCGTTCGACGTCTACCCGAAAGAGCCGAACAACGGTCAGCCGTTCGAAAGCCCGCTGCAAGGCCTGCCCAACGTGCTGATGACGCCGCACGTCGGCGGCTCGACGCAGGAGGCCCAGGTCGACATCGGTCATTACGTCTCGGGCAAGCTGATCGACTACGTGGCCACCGGCAACACAATGTTGAGCGTCAACCTGCCCAATGTTGGCGCGCCCGAGGTGCAGGGGCGCCGCGTCACCCACATCCACCGCAACGTGCCGGGCGTCATGGCCAACCTGAACGCCGCCCT
>Ga0123357_10004591_pt1 | contig 16270 bp, 12 predicted proteins | sample TergutEmb28metaG_FD_89873 | JGI IMG/M metagenome (GOLD analysis project Ga0123357, IMG submission 89873) | Embiratermes neotenicus P4 segment gut microbial communities from Petit-Saut dam, French Guiana - Emb289 P4 | ecosystem: Host-associated > Arthropoda: Insects > Digestive system > Gut ... | reverse complement strand
GATAAAGTTATATTGACTTTTTATGGCATTCGCAAATGCGAATCTGTAAGCAGAAGTAAATACAACCGCATTGAAAGTGATAGCGAATCAATAAAGATACAGAAGCAGACAGTAGCATCACCTATTTTTCTTTGGAAAGATATTGATATTTGGCTCTACATATTAGGCGAGAATGTTGATTTCAACGAAGCATACCGTTTGGGATATGACCGTGTTGGTTGTTGGTGCTGTCCGAACAACAACGAACGAGCGCAGTTCCTATCACAAATATATATGCCAGAGCAATATGAAAAATGGAACAGCTTCCTTGTGAGTTTTGCGAAGCGTATAGGAAAACCCGATCCCGAAGAATACATAGATTCCGGCAAATGGAAAGCTCGACAAGGTGGCAACGGTTTGGAAGCGGCTCAGGATGTAAAAATACGATTCACGAATTGCACGACCGAAGATAATGCAAAAATCTACCAATTAAATAAACCGATTAATAGCAGTTTCATTGAGTTGTTCCTCCCATTTGGTCGAATCGCCCCTGAGCTTGGGCGAAAGCTCATTAATGAAACCATCGTGGTTGATTTAAAAACAAATGTGCCGATATTGTCCATTCAGCCATTCAGCCAAGAAGATTACGAGTATTCGGTCAAGGTCAAAACAATGAATGTAGCGAAGCACGATGACTTACAGCGAATGGTCGGCTATCAGATAAAAAAATACAACGCTTGCCGCCGATGTCTGAAATGCGAATCGCTGTGCCGTTTCGGAGCTATCTCCGTAGTCGGCGGGGTTTACCATATAAACGAAAAGAAGTGTCATCGGTGTAAAATGTGCGTGACCGCAAAATATCTTGAGGGCGGCTGCCAAATGGAAAAATATTTGAAAACGAAAGGGGAAAAGTGATATAAAAATGGATTGGTGTGATTTTTTTAAAAACATATTACCAACTTACATACCCACTATTATAACCGGAATTGTTGCAATTTTAGGAAGTGTATTATTATATCACACTGCAACAAAAGAACGTCAAATGAAAAAAATTGAAAAATTACAAAATCAATTGGAATCTTTCTATTATCCATTTGCGTTAAGAATGAAACAAAATACAGAGCTAAGAAATATATTTGGAAAAACGCATCCTGATAATTATCGTGTATTAATCGAATTATTAAAAGGTGTAAAATTCAAAGATAACGATAAAATATTACTTGATGAAATAAAAAACAACGACGATTTTCTTAATAAGCTAATATTAAATAATACCGCAATTGTTAGTTCTGAATTGAGTGAAGATTTAGCTCTTTTATCATCGCACTATACTTTATTTATACTTGCTTGCGATGAGAAATTGTCAAACGAACCTGAGCGATTTGAACATCATGTTCACCCTAACGATGTAATCGAAAAAATAGAAGGTAAGATAAGGGAAATTGAAAATGAAATTAGGAGATTAAACAAATGACGAATGATTTTTCTAAAATATATTGGGAAAAAATATATTCTTCCGAAATTATACATTATCCTGATTATGACGGATGGCTTGATAAATATTTTAATGATTTACAAAACGCGAATAAGATAGTTGACTTAGGGTGTGGAAATGGCGTAAATACCTTATATTTACATGAGAAAAATATTAATGTAATAGCATGTGATTTTTCTGAATGCGCTCTATGTCAGCTCAAAGAAAGATTATCTGACACAATAGTAATGCATTTTGATATGACAAAGGGAATACCAATTGATGACACATCAATTGACATAGTAATAGCAGATTTGTCTATACATTATTTTAGTTGGAACACAACAAAATATCTCGTAAGTGAAATATTTAGAATTCTCAATGAAAATGGGTTATTGTTATGCAGAATAAATTCTATAAAAGAATACCAAGCAAATGATAATGATGAAATGATTGAAGAAAATTATTATTTTAATGGCGAAAACTATAAGCGATTTTTTACTAAAAACGATATTAAATTATTATTCTCGAATTACGATATTTATTATATTTCAGAAGGTATAACAAATAAATACGGTAAAATAAAACACCTTTGGGAAGTTGCTGTAAAAGCTAAATAAGAATTTAAGGAGAGAAACAATGAAATTTCGCGCACATGATACATTTTTTATACGCAAAGGTTGGTTAAGCAAGGGTATGAGAAACGTCCTTGCCGCGCCAGATGTGTTCGTCAGCCGTGAAAACAATCCAATGGATGTGTTGGGCATCGGCGCGAACATGGTCAAGGCTCTGCGTTATTGGATGGTTGCTGTCGGTTTAACCGAAGAATCTACAATAGGACATAGGATTCAAACGCCTACTCGTTTAGGTAGAATAATTTATGCTAACGACCCTTATTTTGAAGAAATGGGAACATTGTGGCTTCTCCATTATCAACTCGTCAAAGCAATCGAAGGCAAAGACACGGAAGCAACATCATGGTGGTATTTTTATAATGAGTTCAAAGCAGGTGAATTTACAAGGGATGACTTCCTCACGCAATTAAACAAATATCTTCGTAACAGTGATGAAGGAGAAAAGCCAGTACGTACCGTTGAAGATGATTATACTTGTATTATAAATACTTATGTACCGCGTATTAAGTCAAACCCTGAAAAAGTACGACCCGAAAGCAACATTGACTGTCCTCTTGGTGAACTTGGATTGATAGATATAGTTGGGACTGAAAAGAACGGCAGTCGCTTAAAAATATATCGCAAGAGTGCGCCGAAAAAAAATACATTACATCCGCTGATACTCCTTGCCGTCATATTAGACAAGGCTAATGGAGCTAATGAAATTCGGATTTCATCTATTCAAAATGACAACGGCAATGCGAGTAAGGTATTCAATCTTGATATAATAAACCTTACCACCTTGCTCTACAAAATAGAATTGTTAGGACACATTAAAGTTGTGCGAACCGCAGGACTTGACGTTGTGCAAATAATAACCCAATGGGACTTTTTTGAATGTGTCGAAGAATACTACCGAGCTATCAACGGATGAACGTTCACAAGGAGATGTATATGAACGAATTAATTGATATTTCACAAGGATTTCAAACTTCTGTAAATATTGCCTACGACTTAAACAACGATGAAAAGGTTCGAGGATTTATTCCTACCATGTCGTCGCTTTATGTCATAGAAGACATTTTGCTCTCAACAGTCGCATCATCTACGCAACGGGCAAGGATTCTTATAGGCGCATATGGCAGAGGTAAATCCCATATAGTCTTGGTTTTAATGTCGCTCTTATTCAAGCAAGACGAACTTTTATTTGATACACTCTTAAATAAAATGAAATTAAATAATCCCTACCTGTATGAATTTGCAATCGAATATTTAAAAAATAAGCAAAAAATATTCCCCATCATTGTGCGTGGAAGCAGTACAAGCCTTACCCAATCATTTTTAAGTGCTTTACAACAAGCCTTAAATGAAGAAGGATTCTCTGACTTGATGCCCGAAACTCATTTCAAGGCAGCAGTTAATCAAATAGAAAATTGGCGAGATAAATATCCTGATACATATAAAAAGTTTATTAATTCCCTTAGCAAGCCAGTAAATGATTTTATCCTTGCTTTAAACGAATATGATTTTTATGCTTACGATGAATTCACATCGCTTTATCCTGCTATGACCTCCGGCAGTACATTCAACCCATTCCTCGGTTTTGAAATACCAGAACTTTATGAGAATATATCCATCAAACTCAAAGACAAGGGTTATTGCGGTATTTATGTTATATATGATGAATTCAGTAAATACCTTGAATCAAGTATCGCAACGGCGACTAATAGTGATATAAAATTGTTACAAGATTTTGCGGAAAAATGCAACAGAAGCGGCTCAACACAAATGCACTTAATGTTAATAAGCCATAAAGACATTGCTAATTATATTGACGGTAATCTGCCTAAGGACAAAGTTGATGGTTGGCGTGGCGTTTCCGGACGTTTCAAGCACGTCAATCTTCATAATAATTATTCGCAGATGTATGAAATTATATCCGCTGTCATTCATAAAAACGAGCCGCTTTGGAGCGAATTTCGCAAGGATAATAAAAAGCGGTTTGATGATTTGAAAGACCGCTTCTTAAAGAACGGTTTGTTAGAGCAAAAAAATGAAGATGATATAGTGACGGCGATAGAAGGCTGTTATCCGCTTCATCCTATTTCGACTTTCATTCTGCCCCGGCTCTCTGAGAAAGTGGCGCAGAACGAGCGCACATTGTTTACATTCCTTTCGTCTGATGATAAATATACCCTGTCAGCGTTTCTCAAAATTACAAAAAGTGATTTCGCCTTGCTTACCCCTGATTATATCTATGATTATTTTGAGCCGTTGTTCCGTAAAGAACCATATACCAGCGAAGTCCATAAAATGTATAAGCTCACGGCAAGTGTTCTTCGCAAGGTTGAGGACAAATCGCTCCATTCAAAAATAGTCAAAACGATTTCGCTCATTTATCTCGTTGAGCAGTTTGAAAAATTGCCGCCGATTGTTGATGTAATTGTCGATGCTTTCCGTGACATGGTAAACGACCCGAAGGAGATTAACCATGCCCTGAAAGACCTTATTGACAATGAGTGTGTGGTGTATCTCAAACGGAGCAATAATTTTTTGAAAATTAAAGAAACAAGCGGCGTTGATATCCGCGACGAGATTGAAAAGTATAAGGCACAGAAGTTAGTCAGTTCAAAGATTACGACTATATTAAACGATTCTGTTTTTGACAACTTCATGTACCCGACTGCCTATAACGATAGCCACGACATAATCCGTTATTTTGACTTTAAGTTTATTGAAAGCGCAGAATTTTTTTCGGTATCTGATTGGAACAAATTTATTTCAGACGGTAAAACCGATGGAGATGGAGCTATATATGCCATTATTCCCAAAGACCAAACCGAAATAGAAAAGATTAAGAATTCTATACTGACAGAGCAAAATCCACACAACCGAATTATCTTTATATTACCAAAACAATTCATTGACATTCAAGCCGACGGGCTTGATTTCGCCGCAGTCACTTGTTTAAAAGACGAAGCCGTTGCTATGAATGATGAAATTCTAAACGACGAATACGCAATTTATATAGAAGACTTATCTGAGGTTGTCGGGAGTTACATAAACGGCTATACTCACCCTGAAAACGGCAGTGCCATGTACTTCTACAACAGCAAGCAAAATAATTTTCGGCGCAGGGCGCAATTTACAGGACTTTTATCTGATATATGTAATGATGTATTTTCAAAAACCCCTATCATCAATAACGAATCAATAAACAAGAACGAGTTGTCAACTGTTGCAATAAACAGCCGGACGAAAATACTCGTTGGACTTTTGGCTAATGAATTAGCCCCTAATATCGGTTTGTCCGGCACGGGGCAAGATGTTTCAATTATGCGAAGCACATTGTTACAAACCGGCGTTTTGAAAAATGTGGACGCCGACCCTGTTATTCAAATAGAACCCGAAGATGAACGGATGCGAAATATGCTGTCTGAAATCAGCACATTCTTTACCCAAAAAGCTGCAAAAAAAGGCGGCGCAAACTTCCAAATGCTCTACGATATTCTAACCTTATATGAAAACGGTTTCGGTTTGAAATACGGCGTTATTCCTATTTATATTGCCCTTGTGCTTCATTTATTTAAAAAAAATCTTGTGGTTCTTTATCGTGGCAGCGAGGTCAAGATAACGCCGGAACTGCTCAATAGCATCAACGAAAATCCAAGCGAATATTCCGTAATCCTTGAAGATTGGAATGAAGAAAAAGCAAAATATATGGCACAGCTTGAAGAACTATATTCGGAAAATATAACCGAGCGTGAAAAGACATATAATAACTTCACTTATCTCATGCTTGCAATGAACCGTTGGTATCTTTCTTTACCAAAATACGCAAAGGAAATGACCTCGAAATACAAGACTGACGGTAATGCAGAAAAGATTGACCCAGCGAAGCGCAAATTTATAAACAATTTGAAGCAGTTTGATGGGAATCCGCGTGAATTTCTCTTTGAAACGGTATTTGATATATTCGGAATGAAAGAATTTACCGTCAATGTCGTGCCGATTATCCGTGAAGTCAAAGAGGAATACGACAACGCTGTCAACAATCTTGTCCGTGAGTTGAATAGTTCGCTCAAGATGATGTTCTCGACAGGTAAACTCAAAGGAAGCCTGACTTCAATTATTAAAGACTGGTATGAATCTTTGAATGAAAAATCAAAACAATATTTATACACAGGCAACGAGAACAGAATCCTTGAATTAATGGCAAACATTACGAACGATGAAAGTTCTTTTGTTCAACGGCTCGCAAAAGCAGTCACATCCTTGCGAATAGATGATTGGAATAATGATACGGTTTATACATTCTTGCATGATTTAAATAAATTCAAAACCACTATTGAGGAGTATAATAACCGAAAAAAAACTGATATTAATACCTCCGCATCATATGAGATAATTTTCACTGATACTAACGGCGCAAAAATTCCAAAACGCTTTGATAAGGCGGAATATAGCGACCGCGCAAAGTTATTGCTTAATGAAATGACCGCCCACCTTGATGAATACGGACAGTCGATTACCGAACAAGAAAAAAGGCAAATTCTCATCGAATTACTTGAAAAACTATGTTAAGGAGAGTGAACGCAGTGAATAATACAGCATATTTCGATAATGCCGCGACGACTTTCCCAAAGCCGGAAGAAGTCTATCGGTTCATGGATAGCTTCTACCGTGAGTGCGGCGTCAATATCGGGCGCGGTCAGTACAAGTTGGCAACGCGAGCAACGGCACTGACAGTCGAAACCCGAAAAATGATACTCGAATTAAATCATTGTCCAAATAGAGCCGTTGTGTTCACGCCGACTGCAACCGAAGCTTTGAACATAATCCTTAACGGTATCATAAAAAAAGATAAAATAAACGTTTATCTTTCACCTTTTGAACATAACGCCGTGGTTAGAGTTATTAATCATTTACAACAAATTTACGATATACGCATATACACACTCGTTTTTGATAAGTCAGAAATGACGTATGACCTTGAAAAAATCAAATATCAATTTACAGATAATAAACCAGATGTAATAGTAGTAAGTCATGCGAGTAATGTCAATGGAATTCTTGCTCCCATTGCAGAACTCTGTGCGTTAGCAAAAATGTATAATTCCGCAACCATTATAGATATGTGTCAAACTATGGGTTTAATAGATACTAACCTTAACAACAAAAACATAGATTTTGCCGTATTTGCCGCACATAAAACGCTTTATGGTTCAATGGGCTTGGGCGGCTTTATCTGCGATTTTAACGCTTGCTTTGAGCCATTGATTTATGGTGGCACTGGTTTTGATTCTGCAAACCCTAAGTTACCTGAAACCATTCCTGAACGCTACGAGGTCGGTACTCCGAATCTTCCGGCTATTGCAGGGCTAAACGCCGCTTTGAAATGGATACATGATATTGGTATTGAGAACATATATATAAAAGAACAAAAGAACCGTCACCGCTTACTTGATATTCTTATGAATTTTAATAATATAAGAACCATTTTTGTCCCAGAAAACGAACGTCAATCAATCGGAGTTATTTCCTGCGTGTTCGACGGATATGGAAGCGATAATATCGGTCATGTATTGAGTAATAAAAATGTAGCTGTCCGAGCAGGACTGCACTGCGCTCCAAATGCTCATAAGTATATGGGTACATTTCCCTCCGGGACAGTTCGTTTTAGCGTGGGCTATTTTAATGAGGATAAGGACTTCGAGCAATTAAAAGAAGCCCTATATTATATTCAAGATAATTCGTGAGGAAGGAGTCGATATGAATCTACAAGAAGTTGAAATAAAACAGTCATACAGAACATCAATAGATAATATTCCAAAAGATTTTTATGTGCCGCTTCTCAGCCGTGCCGTTTTATATAAACGAGCAGTTGGATTTTTCTCATCATCCATATTAAGTAGAATAACAACTGGCATATCCACACTTGCAAATAACGGCGGACAAATTCTATTAGTCGCTTCTCCAAGGCTGTCTGATGAAGATATTGAGGCAATGCGAAAAGGTTATGAAATGCGTAACAGCATTTTACGAAAAGCAGTCATACGCGAAATGGCAGAACCAAGTACCTATTTTGAAAAAAGATGCCTGAACCAGTTAGCGAATCTTATCGCTGACGGAATTTTAGATATTAAGATTGCTTTTACCGAAAAGGATAAACAAATAGGAATGTATCACGAAAAGATGGGATTGATTTCCGATACAGAGGGTAATACGGTTGCATTTTCAGGTTCAATGAACGAAACTCTTACAGCTGTTTCCCTTAACTTTGAATCTATTGACGTTTTTTGTTCATGGAAAACATACGAGCAATATGAACGTGTTGAAGATAAAAAAGCTGCCTTTTCCGCGATATGGAATGACAACGAACCGAGCATAACGGTTTTGGATTTTCCTGAATTAAGCGATGAAATTATCAAACGGTATAAACGGGAAACTATAGACCGTTACGAGAGTTTTGACGATGAAACCGAAAATGACCAATTCCCTCCGCAGGAACATAGACGGAATGGCGCATTGATTCCTGTGGATGTAGAGTTACATCCATATCAAAAAGACGCGATAAATGAATGGCAAAATAAAAACTTTCGTGGAATATTTGATATGGCAACCGGTACGGGAAAGACTTATACGGGGCTTGGAGCAGTAGCACGGCTTTGTGATGTCCTTGAAGATAAATTAGCCCTTGTTATTGTTTGCCCTTATCAGCATTTAGTTGAGCAGTGGGTTGAGGACATAGAACGTTTCAATATCAAGCCCATTATCGGTTATAGCTCATCAGCACAGAAGAACTGGTATAAACTCTTGGAAGATGCTATCCGCGATCAAAAGTTAAAAGTTCGGAACAAAGAATTTTTATGTTTTATCTGTACTAACGCAACATTCGCTTTGAATAAGGTTCAACAAACGCTATATAAAATTCGAGGCGATACTCTAATTATGGTTGATGAAGCTCATAATTTCGGAGCTGCACGATTAAGCAATTTGCTATCAGAACATTATAAATATCGATTGGCTCTGTCCGCCACTCTTGAACGGCATAATGATGAAGAAGGAACTGCACGGCTTTATAACTTTTTTGGCGATAAGTGTATTGATTATCCTCTTGAACGAGCGATTGAAGAAAAGAAATTGACTAAATATAAGTATTATCCGATACTTACTACATTGAGTGAACCCGAATTAGCGGAATACTCGCAGCTTTCCTACGAAATGAGTAAGTGCCTGATTTTTGATAAACAAGGCAAGAGAAAACTTAGTGAAAAAGGTAAACGGTTAGCACTAAAACGGGCAAGATTAGTCGGTGGCGCAACAGATAAAATAGCGCAACTTGAAGAATATATTAAGCCATATATCCACAACAAACACATTTTAGTCTATTGCGGCGCGACTACCATTCTTCCAGATAATCAAGATTATTCCGATATCAATGACGAGGATATTCGTCAGATTGATGCAGTAACAGATTTGCTTGGCAATAAACTCGGAATGAATATTGCTCAATTTACATCTCGTGAGGATGTTCAAAAACGTGAGTTATTAAAACGTGAGTTTGCCGCCGGCAATACTATGCAAGCCCTTGTAGCTATTAAATGTTTAGATGAAGGTGTCAATATCCCGAAAATTAAAACAGCTTTTATTCTGGCGAGTACGACCAATCCAAAAGAATATATCCAACGACGAGGTCGAGTATTACGATTAGCCGAAGGTAAGGAGTTTGCAGAAATTTATGACTTTATCGCTTTGCCACGATCGTTAAATGAAGTTCATTCACTGACTCAAGAACAACGAAAAAGGGAATTAACTCTCGTAAAAAATGAATTAAGCCGTGCCGAAGAATTTGCACGAATCGCATTGAATATGGTTCAAGCTGAAAACATTATCAATCAAGTTAAAGAAGCTTATTCAATTAACGATTATTTACTTGAATATGAGGAGGAATATGAAAATGGCTAATATTTTATCAAATAACAATGAATTTCCAAAAATTAATGAAATCACCATAGATACAGATAAAGTCCAGAGGATGCTTACAAAACTTATAATACGCGAAAAAACCAATCTTCAAACACGCGAAAAAAGCGATTCCCAAATGGTTCAGATGATAAAAACAATGATAGCGGAGGAAGTCGAATGTTATTAAAATCATTACTTGTTAAAGATTTTCGGCAATTCAGAGGAGAACAAAATATTTCATTTTCTGTTGATGAAGAGCGGAACGTCACTATGATAATGGGCGACAACGGAACGGGAAAAACAACGCTCGCTCAAGTTTTTACTTGGTGTCTTTACGGCGAAACAACTTTTGAGGACAAAATTTACCTATGCAAAATAACTGCGTCTAAAATGCTTCCTAATACTATAGAAACGGTAAGAGCTGAACTTACACTTGAACACAACAAAGTCGAATATACGATTATATCCGAATTAAAATATCAAAAAGATTCCAGCGGAATAATAAAGCCATTAGGGCAACTTACGCGAACCATAGCTTTTAAGAAGGCGGACGGCTCACGCGATTATGTTAAACCTTTAGATACCGAAATAAGAATGAAAGAAATACTCCCAAAGGAACTTGCAAAATATTTTTTCTTTGACGGTGAACGTATTAGTAACATGAGTAAAGAAATAAAACGCGGGCGTAGTCAAGAATTTGCTGGTGCTGTTCGTAGTTTACTTGGATTAAGTGCATATACATCAGCTCTCGCACACCTTAATGGCAGGAGTAGCACTACTGTTTTAAAATCATATGATGAGAGCTATGACGATAAAAGCGATAGTAAAATAGCTGATTATGGACATCAAATAAAAAATCTTGACGAAAAAATTGATAGCATTGACCAACGTCTTGCCGAAATAGAAGATGGTAAAATTATTGCTTCTGACAAGTGTGCCGAACTGACTGAACGTATAGCAAAAAATAAAGATAGTGAAACCCTTGCGGCTCAAAAAGCCGAGTTTATAAAAAAACGAGATGCCCTTATTAATTCAAGAACTTCTCGCATAACTAATGTTTTACGCTCATTCAACAATGGTGCATCGAATTTTTTTGCTAAAAAAATGATGAAAGATGCTCTACAATCTCTTGCCGATGCTGAAAAACTTGATAAAGGCGTTCCATTTGTCAACGATAAAACAATTCAATATTTAATTGAACAAAAGAAGTGCATTTGCGGTGCTGATGTTATCGCCGGTAATGAAGCGTTTGCCATACTTAATAAATTATTAGATTATATACCGCCGAAATCAATTGGTAATATAATTGGTGAATTTGTCAGCAAATGCGAAGATAAATCACGTGCAGTAGAAAATTTTTTTGATGAATTTTGCGACAATTATAAATTTATAAGAGAATTTGACGAAAACAAGACAGAAATTGATGACAACATTTTAAAAATTGAAAAGCGGCTTGAAGGAGTTGAGAGCGTTGGTGGACTACAAGCCGATCTTTCACGATATGAAGCGGAGATTAGACGGCTCGAAAATGAAAAAGATTCGATTAACATACAGAAAGGCGGTTATATAAGAGATAAAAAAGAAGCGGAAGCAGCTCGTCAAATGTTATCGAATAAAAATGAAACAAACCGTAAAATTGAAATATACAAAGCGTACGCTAAATATATGTTTGACATTCTCACAGAACAATATGCAACAGAGGAAGCCAAAATAAGGATACAACTACAAGATACTGTAAATGAACTGTTCAGAAACATTTATAACGGCGGTTTTTCGCTCTCGCTTGATGAAAAATATAATGTTCAAGTCAATGTCATTGACCAGTTTGACGGGTTTACAGAGGATGTAGAAACATCAACTGCACAGAGTATTTCTGTTATTTTTGCATTCATTGCCGGTGTTATAAAAATGGCTCGCATGAGCCAAAAAGCTGAAAATGCTATGCTTGTATCAGAGCCATATCCGCTTGTTATGGACGCGCCGTTATCAGCTTTTGACAAGACCAGAATAAAAACGGTCTGTGAAGTGCTTCCTGCCGTTGCGGAACAAGTAATTATCTTTATAAAAGATACTGACGGGGACTTGGCAGATGAAAACCTTGGCAATAAAGTCGGAAAACGATATATATTCGATAAAAAAAATGAATTTGAAACTTATATTATATAAGGAGGTAAAAATGATTTTTAATGGTGACTATCAATTTAAAGGAACTCATGCCGAAAAAGTCAATCGTTTAACCGCGGATATTGGAAAATCTAATAAAAGCTTGTTTAACAGAAATCTTGATGTTTATATCCTTGCCCCGATTATAGGGTTTTTATATACCCGTACCGCTGAATTGGATTCAAGTAGTAAAACTGCTAACGTTTTATTTGATGCCATGTCAAAAGAATTAAATACACTATGGTTCAATTATAGGTTAATAATGCTACTTGACAAGAAAAACGAACCAGATTTGGAAAAGAGAATTGATAAAGCATTTCGTTTCTATGGGAAAGAACAAGCTGTCCCTGATGAAGAAAGATATGAATCTTTTGTTCGCGGTGGGGTTGATATTCTTTTTGAAAAACTCATTGAACCGTCAAACTCAGAAGAAGATTATTTGAAAAATCTTTATGATTTCATGGAAGAATTTGAAGAACGATATGGTCAAAATTCTGACGAAATTATTGACTTATGCCGTTTAGCGAGAAGTTAAGCAATGGAAAATGCAACGATATGGCAAACGATTATAAAAGAACTATATAACCGGTATCAAGCTAACGGCTATATCACAGAAGATGAAGCATTAGCTTATTTCGTTGCACACAAATTGCCATTAAACGAAGTCGATTCAATTACCGAACATATATTAACTCTCGGTATAATAATTGAACTTAATGATGATAATATTGATGATGACGATGATATTGATAGAACTCAAACAAATTATGAATTGATTTATTCAAAAGTATTAGCCATATCACCGGGTCAAATATCGTTAATTAATTATTTGCGCAATATCCGTCCGCCAAAACATAGAGAATGGCAAAAATTAATGCCGCAAGCGAAGAATAATAATAAATACGCTCTTGATAGATTATTTGAAATGTATTTGCGCGTCGTCGTAAAAATTGCTCTTAATTCATATAAAAACGATGGATACGAATTAGATGATTTAATTCAAGAAGGCGCATTAGGATTATTAAGGGCAATAAAAAATTATGATTTCAGTAAACATGGTAGTTTCATTTCGTATTTACCATGGTGGGTTAAGCAATACATAAACCGCGCAATTGCAGATAAGAGTCGTACAATAAGAATACCGGTACATTTTTTCGACCAGATAAAATTGGTTAGGCACGCAATCGAATCATACCAAAATAAATATTTTATTGAACCAACCTATGAAGAAATTGCTTATGAACTTAATATGACGATTAATGACATTGAAAGAATAGTTCGTTTTTCTGAAGAACCTATACCAATTTATGATATAATAGATAATGAAGAAGATGAAACATATGAAATAAAGTTGTACACAACCGACGATGAATTGCCGTATAACATTTATTATAAAAAAGACTTAGAAAACAAAATAAACTTTGTTCTTTCAAGTCTTGAACCTCGTGAAAAAGCTGTCTTACGTTTGCGATACGGTCTTTATGATGGTCAGATTAGAACTCTCGAAGAATGTGGAAAAATTCTCAATGTTACTCGTGAACGAATACGGCAGATAGAGGAAAAAGCGTTAAGAAAATTACGGCATTATAAAACAGCAAAATTTATAAAAGATTTTTATTAAATTTATAATAAAAATATAAAACCGTTAAAATAAACGAATAAAGGGGGTGAAATCACAATGACTATTGCCGAAATGCGAGAATACGCAGACCGAACGTTAAAATATTTTTTACAGACAATGCCTGATGTTCCGTTTGGTGAAGATGATATTGTTTTCGATTTCGCGCCGCCGAATCGAATGTTTACACGGTATAAGGCTCTATGTGCGGAATATCGACCGAGTGAAATAATCTTAAAAGAACACGAGGAACAACTTGCGAATAATATCAGCGGACAAGCGATTATCGGCGAGGGCAAATCGGCTGTTTTGATTAACACAAAACAACAGATTCTCAAGGCAAACTTGCGCTATATAATCTTCCACGAACTCATGCACATATACTGTGCGAAAACTGAAGTTGACGGAGAGCATTTCATAGATAAATACGGCGGCAATGTTCCATACGAAAGCGACGAAGCCCTCCGCGATGGTTATTATATATCGTCTGAATTCATAGCGGATTATTACGCCGATAGATACACACGGGACGGGCAGTTTTCTTTCGATAGCGTTCGTGACGATATTAGTCAATGTCTTTATAAAGATATAACTGCTGGGGGACAAGACAATAGGCGTGATTTTGAATGGGCGTGTTTAAGATTGCTGACTGTATTCGATATGGAATCCGTAATTAACCGTATAATTGAGCCTGATGTTATTTTATCCGGCAATAGCTCCTACGCGCAAAACGCGAGAAGATTATTTAACGAATGTGTACAGCTATTATATAAGCAAATACAGACCGAAAAGCCGTGGAAAGTAAACGAGGATTTTATCGCGGAACTCGGCGAAAATTATTTATCTTTTGAAACTGTTAATACGCTATATCGGTGCGAACAACTGGGAGGAATCGAAAAGGCAAAGCAAATATTATCGAATAAATCCCAAGCGGGAAATACATGATACGAAGTTTTGGCAAGCGGGAAATACATGATACGAAGTTTTGGCAAGCTGGGCGCGAGGTGCTTCACACTCGCACTTTTCGCAAAATTTCCCCTGCGGGAAAATGCGAAACGCTTGTCAGGGAAGCGTCCCTGAACCCTCAAAATCGTCCGCTTACGCTTCCGATTTTCTAAGCCGACTTCGTCGTCTGCTGTGCGTCCTGCGGACGCTTGAAAACGGGGGAATGAACCCGCCGATTTCTGAAAAATTCGTCGGGTCACGTCCTCTCGTTTTCTCTTATTTTTGCGATGTCCGAATAGCTTAACAGCTGTTCGGCATTTTGTTTTACCGTGAGTATTTCCTGCATATATTCGCGGGTTTCTTTGTACTTCGCATACAGAGTTTTTTTCTCCGCAGTCAGTGCGGCATATTCGGTTTGGAGCATTTTTATCGTAGGCAGTTTGGCAAGTCCGAGCGCGTCAAACGCTTTCTTAGACTCCTTGTGCATTTCTATTTTTTCTTTATTGGCGGAATAATATTTTTTCGACCAATTCGACTTGCGGTATTCGGCGTAAATCTCTTTTGTTTTGCTGTATGTCCCAATGTGTTTTTGTAAATCGGTTATTTCGGGCAACCGTTTGTCTATTACTTTTATACGGGTACTGATTGCATTAAAATCATCTTTTGCCTGTTGCGCTTTTTTTGATAATAAATCATATTCGAGCAAATTGTTTTCCTGCAAAAAGTTAAATGTTTTCGCGAGTTGTTTGAGATTGAAAACTGCCGCCCAACGGTCATATCCGGGCGAACCTTTCGGCTTAACACAACGCTGTATCTGCATGAGCAGATTATCGGATTGCGTCTGATGAACGGAAACAATTTTTTCTTTCGGATTGAAAACGCGCTTATCGTCAATCCGTTCACGTATAGCGTCCTCTGTATAATCGCCTTTCAGCGAACGCAGACGGATAAAATTTTTGCTTCCTTTACCTCTGAACGAGATATTTTTACCGCGTTTTATCTCATATTCTGCGGCTTCCATCAGCTTCAAAAACTCGTTGAAGTCACCGGACTTTTGCGCGAGGACCGCGTCGATTGCCTGTTGCAGCTGTTCGCGCATTGTAGGCTTTTTGTTGCCGCCGAGCCATGAACCGTAACTACCGCGCGACGGCTTCGGATTTTCGATAATTGATAATCCATATTCAAGGCATATTTGGTCGGAAATGCGGCGTATGGCACGTCCCGATTGTTTAAAATCCCGAAACTTTCCGTCGGCATTGAGATTAATCGAATTGAAAATTAGGTGGTTATGCACATGGTGTTTATCTATATGCGTCGCCACGATAAAAGCATGATTATTTTTCGTAAATCTTAATGCCAGCTCGCGCCCTAATTCGTTGGCAAGTTCAGGCGTGATTTCCCCCGGTTTGAAGCTCTGCCGGATATGATACGCAAGCACATCATTTTTGATACTACTGTACCGCGCTTTGTCTGCGTATTGTTGTTTTGATAATATAAATTCCGCGTCAG
>Ga0123357_10004590_pt1 | contig 16272 bp, 8 predicted proteins | sample TergutEmb28metaG_FD_89873 | JGI IMG/M metagenome (GOLD analysis project Ga0123357, IMG submission 89873) | Embiratermes neotenicus P4 segment gut microbial communities from Petit-Saut dam, French Guiana - Emb289 P4 | ecosystem: Host-associated > Arthropoda: Insects > Digestive system > Gut ... | reverse complement strand
TGTGTGTGTGTGTGTGTGTGTGTGTGTGTATAGTAGGTGAGGAATTAGGAAATTCAGTTATTTCGCTAACATGTTATGCATAGAGAAGAACTGTTTGAAAAAAAGGAACTGAAGAATACCAAAATATTATCACTAAACCAAAAATGTTTTAGTTTTTTCACTCTTTCAAGTGATCATTTTTAAAGAGCTATTCCAACCAAAATTTTGTACATATTTCTTCTTTCCCTCATCTGAAGTACAATTCCAGTGAACCTTTATCTTATTTTTTTCGGAACCCTAAGGGATCCATATCAGTTGTGCTGTCAATGCAAAGCATGCTTGAAGTCCACACTAGTCTTATTAAAAATAGTTGCTCCAGAATTATATTTTTCTAAACAACCTATGTATCTGAAGGGAGAAATAGTGGATTAAACCGTAGACACCTTCTCATACTTATTCATTGGGTCACATTTCTTCGCATGTGGTAATACGATATAATAAGTAACACACTGAGACCATGTCTTGGTAAAGTAAAGTTCTGAGGTCTGTGCCGTAGCGTGGTCATTATTATAAAAAGCAATTTGAACTACGCCAGAATGTAACATTGCATATCTTACTTGTGAGACATTGGACATAAATTGTAACATTACGTTTCCTTGTGGCCGTTTGTTCATGTGACAAAGTTCTTTTCACCCAATCTGTTCGGATTTTGAGCTGTAACAATTATGAAACATGGATAGTTCAAAATGAAGTTTTCTGCAGTATGTTTAGTGATCCCATGGTATTATGAAGCAGCATATACCCAAACCATTATATTATGTATTTGTGAAAATTTTTGTGAGTACTGTTTTAGGACCAATTTCGTTATTCCCGTGTAACTTTAATGTACAGCATTTCTGGTACAGGTTTTGAAATGTTTTAAATGTTGGTCTGTTGGTAATGGTCATTCATTCATTTGGACAATCACAAAAAATGACATTCTGTAATGATTTTCATTGAATTTCAGCTGATCTCCTTTTTTAATTTTCTTAGGTATTAGTTCTCCCCCCACTTAATGTTGCAATTAGAACGTTATCCCTAATGTTGTAGTGGTTTGATAGGATAAACCAGACTCTTCCAACAAGTCCATTAAAATAGCATTTGGTAGGACTAAGATGAAAGCCACAGGCCGTTAAATATTCTGGCACATTTGCTCAACTCTGGGATAGAATTTTTTTTCCCCCATACCCTTTGTACATGAGGTCCATCATCAAGGACAAAAACTTTTATGAGAGTTGTATGTTACCTCATAAACTGCAGCTGCAAATGTTAGAACTGGATTGCTGGAATAACATAGTCAGTACAGTGACTTTGATATAGGCTGGATGATCCAGGGTTTGATTTCTGGCAGGCAAGAGATTTTTGCCTTCACCAAAATGTTTAGACTGGATCTGGGACCAACCCAGCCCTCTGTTTAATGGGTACAGGTGTTCTCACCCTGGTGTAACATAGCTGTGGCATGAAATTGACCACTCACCTACATGACATGGATTCCTTCCTTTTTTTTAAAGTTTACTATGTGGATTGATTGAATACACACTCTTCAAAATTATTTCTCAGTTGCAATGTGTCTGTTGAAACTATAACACATCCACAGTCACATTCCATAACTTTGCCATGCAACAAACAATGGTCATTTATCAATCTGGGATGCTTTGTGGGGGCCGTAGCTAAAAGTTTTCTTTCCACTCATTCCCTAAATCCCCATGTAAGATCATTGTCTTACATTTCATTTTGATGAACAGCAATTTTCATTCAAACTGACACATTTTTGTTAACCTTTCATGAGGAAACAGTAGATTTAAATTGAGTGATACCTGATACAGTAAGTTTTATCCATATAATTGTGTTACATGAAAGATGTTAAACAGCTGTTCATTTTTATTAGCTGCCATGAAATGAGTATGTCTTATTCAGTTCATGTTCTGGCAAGTTTGTTGGTTTTACTGGAGGTGGCATCTGTTTTCTCACAGAACTGTATTTCTAAATTTTAATCAGTCATTGCGTTAATTTGTGCTTTATCATTAAAAGTTGCATCTTAATGACAGTCAATACTTATAATGAAATGAAAATCAGAAAAAATGTACGCTTCGACTACTTTGGTAACAAATAGTGATAATGTTGTTAGAACATGGCTAGAAAACATTAATGATTATCTCTTCAGTTTGGTTACTTACAATTACAGCATCCTCATGTGCAGTCACAATTTTATTACAATTGTAAGAAATCATACAATGATAATTTTTCCACATTTGAGCACATGCCATGCTATAACAGTAACCAGACTTTAGGCGTATTACAGAAATCTTGTTTTAAGTGTTGATCTGTTGTTGTTAAAACCATGTTTTAAAAAGATTAAAAAATCCAAGTAAGAGTTTAAAATAAACTAAAGTTGTTTTCATTGTATGAAATAGCCACTGTGATTTTTGCAGCTTAGTGTTTCGTTAATTAAATGGCCACACAAGTATGCAGTTTTTCACAGCTATATTTCATATTATTAATCGGCATACATTTAATCAGTCTTTTACGTCGCAAAGGAATATTTAGGCCAATGTGATGGGTCATTCCTTCCTTTCGTCGTGTTTCTACCTTTATATCAAATAAAGGAGTGGTCTTGTGTGGGCCATGCCATAAAGAAGGGCCTTAGAAGTGTCAAATTCTCCGCCCTCAATATTCAGAGAGGACTAAAGCAAGGTCCGACCCTGCCGTATTTTGAAAATCTCAATCCAGAGCGTGAAATGCCCACGGTGCGTGATACTGTTTGCGTGCCAATTTTCGATACTGTCGGTCAATATGGTGACGTCACAGGTTACGTACGTGCGCAGGTGCGCGAGGGCACCATAGATTTTCTCTTTGATTATGTACCTAAATCTTTAATGAGTCCTAATTTGGTGGTGAAATGGGATGTGATTTAGTTCGTACATAGGAACGCAAGATGGCACAACCGACATGCGCAGTACGCATGGCAATTCTATGTGAGCCAATCACAACAGTACTTTCCTGCGATAAACTTTCCTCAATTCCGTGTGATCTTAGCACCACCTAGTAAGGGAATATTATAACCTAATGTACTTGGTATGTGGCTATACGAGTAGCTATAAGAAGTCTAAGTTGTACACAATCTGGATTTTCTTCCATCCGGGTCTCGACAGTGAAGTAGCTTTTTCCTATCTTATTATGATCGCATAAGCATTGTTATCAATAAAACAATAATCTTTGTGTGTTATCACGATCTGTGATAAGTTTGAAACCATATTTAAGTGAAATGCTTGGAACGTGTTTGTTAATTGCGGCATTTCTACGATTTGCTGCATCTTCATTAAATGTCACAACGGGGCCATCGGCAGATGGTGGTGGTAAGTGAATTCGATTCATGAAATGTGTTTTTGGAAAACTGCCTAGCCTTTTCTGATTAGCATGTTGTTGGACAGTGCTTCTGTTAGAGATATAAAAATATTGTAGTGCTAATACACATTACTTACTAAAGCAATCTAAGTCACTTCTATCTCGTATGAGAATTCAATGGAGATAACGGAGAAGATGGTAGACGCCAGCTTTGACATGACGTTCTCTTGGAGACAAAAGTTCATACATTCGTAATGTATAAACACAAATTCCAAGCAAACTAAAAAAACTAGAGAATATTACTATGTGTAATGAAAGCGTGTTTGTATTTGCCCTATAATCCGCAGTCTTTTACGTAAGGTATAGTTAACTTTATTATCTTACTAGACCCCTTTATATAAGTTCACGGGGTGAAATAATTTCATGTATTAAAGTCTTATACTTATGATTTGGTCATGATGTAGGTCAAACTGTGGTGTATTTTCTTTAACTTTTTGATATCCGCAGTATGTTTTTTAATGACCTTAGTAACTATCTGCTTTTCAAGGAAGTTTTGGTACTCTGTTTTTAGAGAGAAAAGTGGTGTATTTAACAGTGGAGTCAATGAAAAGTAACATCATATTGCATTAATGGTGGGTGAATGAAGTGTGAGTGCAGAGCATTGGTGGGATGATGCTGGACAGGGAAAAGCTAAAGGTCTAGGAGAAAAACCTAGCCTGGGCACAGTTCGTCCATCACAAATGTTGAATGGCCTGGCCACTAATTGAACCTGGGGCCTCTGCAGTGAATGGGTGATGACAAAGTGCCTGCTCCGTGGCATGGCTTGCGTACTGTATAATTGGTTAACCCATTAAAGCTTGTTGGTAATTGGACATACCGGCTGCTTTATCATTGAAAATAACCATATTTTTTTCTGCAAAGTGTGCTCTTGTATTTTGTATGGTTCTCACAGTAAACATTTATTACTTCCTTAAATCCTATTAAGTGATTTAGAATTGTTGTCCATGTAACAGAAACATTTCTGGATACTTGCCATTATTTGAAGACCGCAAACTGACATTCCCAGTTGCATGCATTTATCTTGCCACCCACCATAGCTTCCTCAAACTGTGGAGATTCTGACAGGAAAGATCAGTTTGGAGTGGCATTTAGACATTTCTTTAAAAAAGATAGCAGTGTTGTCTTTGGGTCCTGTCTTTTTTTTGGTCATTGTTGCATTGTAAATGATGGTACAGCTTGAAACATGCAATCTTTTTATTGTCTCAGCATACAATTACTGGATACTCATATAGCCCTTTTCCACCACTGGGAGCCAAGATTGTGTAATCAGTATAGTGACTAGGCTGTGTGCTGCATGACTCATGGTTGGATTCCTGGCAGGGGCAGTAGATTTTTCTCTACAAGATGTCTGGACCAGCTGCATAGCCTACCAAACCTAATATTTAAGGGGCATCATGGTTCTTTCCCAGTGGTGTAAAGTGGCCAGGGTGTGAAACACATAATTTGTCTCCATCTAGTGCCAAAGTTAAATGAGTGGATCTGTACCTCTCCTCCCCCTATATGCCTTCCTGGTGTGGACTGGGAGAACTTTACATTTTCCTTGTTCCACCACTGATGTACCCTAGGGGAGGCTGAGGTGGGGTGGATGAGTCTAGCAATCCTATGCACAGTGTGTATTTGAATTAAGTCATTTATATAATAGCAGCTTTGAGCTTAATTTGTGATCCACCCTGATAAATTGGCTCGCCTTCATTTGGTTTTGAGATAAGAATGAGTTTAGCTATGTGTGTCCTCCTCCCATACCTTCACAGTGCACAAATTGGCTTCATTATTCTTTTATTTTGGGGCTCTGTTCCTTCTTTGATTCCATTTGGTGGTTTCATTTCTTGAGTGTTACTCACCTTCATTGTAAGAGTCAACCACCTAATCACCTCTTTTATGTGTTTTGCACAAAATAAACAAAATTATCATGTCTTTCTGTTTGCCAGTTTTATCTCCCAACCCACTCTGTGACAGTTGATAATGAGTCCACACTAAAAGTTGTGAAGTAAATTTAATTTTGGTGTGTGCTAAATTGGTAGTAACTCCTAATCTACATGGTCCAAATTTAACTTCATCACTGTCCTGTAAAACCAACCGGATAGACGAACTGTCAATGTAAAATTATATTTGAAGTTTAAAACATATCTCCAATATGTGTCGACTCCCTATGAGTTATCATTAGTGAGAACAAACATCAGTAGGATAGGTACAAAACATGAAGTAAAACCTGGGTTTAAGAATTACACTAGTAAGCTATAGTGAAACTTGTCTTGAGCAGAATGCAGTACCATAGAGTGTAAAAGGTAAAGCAGTCCTGTTACAGGCCTGGAGTGGCCCAGAGGGTTCCGGGAATTTAAGGTTCCCAGATTTCATGACAACGGCACAGGATGATGGTAAGGTTGTCAGCCTTACGCACCGGCCGCCTTTACCCCAAGGAAATACTCCTGGTACTCATTTCTGTTAGATTCTGAGTTGACCCCAGGGCCATAGTGCAATCGGAAGGATTTTATGTCAACGAAAAATTCCAATGACATCAGCTAGGATTGAACTAGCAACCTTCCAATTTGTAGCACAGCATCTTAACCACTGTGCCACTGCGGTCCCCCACCATAGAGTGTAGGATGTAAAATAATGCTGTATGATAGGAGGTAGGTACGGTGCTGGAGTACTGTGCCTTCCGTTTCTAGATTTATGAAAAATTTGTAGGTACATTTTTTATATATGCATCTTCATGGAACTTTATCTACCATATTTCTGTTATACAATTATTACTATAATTATGTGTCATTCACTTTATATTTATGGGGCCAATTTACTTAAAGACATATTCCAACTTCATGCATTTCATTTGAGTCCTGTTGCAAATTTTGACTTAACTTGACAGGCTGTACATCTGTTATGCTTCGCACTTGACAGGTTGTACATCTGTTATGCTTCGCACGTATTACCATGCATACATTTTAATTCACTTTAGTTCATTTCAGGGGCAGTTTTTACTAATATGTTTTGAAGTCTTTTCACAGATTTGATGAAACTTGGTGTGTATAGCATCATTATTTTATTTGACAAATATTGTTTGTCACTTCTTGTCATCTTGGTTGCCCTGCTATCACAGCCTATGTAGCGAACTACCCACCTGCATGTCAGAATACCAGCAGGAAGTAATAACTGTATTTGTCAAATAAAGACAGGATCTTGAATATGGTGTTCATATAATGTATAATGATATTTTTAAGGCCCATATAATGTGGGTGCATAAATACATGTTTAAATGTGTCTTTTGAAAACATGCATCTTGTAATAAACATCTTTAATAAAAGTTGCAGGGATTCATGTTATACAAGTTATGAAGTGTTTGGATGAAACTCTGTGATTGAGAAAATTATTGGTATCCAAGCCCTTGTGATTGTTATGTCATGTAGCTGATGTCTGTACACCTTTACTGTTCAGTTCGTATTCTTATTGAGATGTGCCAAGTGTAAACAAAACATGCATTCATTGCCACTCTAAAGAGGGTTTGTTCCCATTTGTGTGTTCATAATGATGTATGTCCTTGAGAACCTGGACAGAACAGCTGGCAGTTACCGGGCTATTTACCCATTTGTGGGTGCTATATGTAGGCATGCCATATCTGTGTGTAGCTGTTGCTTCTTTAAACAACTGAATTTTGTTAGATTTTGAAGAAATTTTATATTGGAAATTCCTTGTAACACACTTTGTCCATGGTAACATCTTCCCATGAGCAATTAACAATCATTTGTTCAGTCAGATTTCCTGATGTTCACCTTGTAACAGGCTGTGAAGACCCAGAGGGGGAGTAGAAGTATAGCTGTACTCTTTCTTTAACCTCAGCACTTGTTGTGGGGGGGTCAAGGTCACACCTTGGCCACATTACCCCCAGGAAGGAGACCTGCTATACATTGTATGGACCATCCAGCCTGTAGCAAGTTGCTATACCAACTAACCATCCCAGCCTGAAATCATGCATTTTGTGATGTGGATTTTGGAAGTGTGTCTCAGTGACAAAAGCAAACTGGCATTGTTCTTATCTTCAACCGCTGAAGTAAGATGCTGAGATTAATAAAAATGTTTGTGCTTATTTTTTAACCAAACTTTTATGAGCATATGTGTACATGTATACTGTGTTTTGCCTAATTCCATATACATGTAAACTATATGTTGCTCATCGAATTTCCGACTGTCAAAAAATGTTTCCCCAGCCCCCAGCTCTGAAATATCTTGAGTGTTGGACATTGGATCCTCATTATTATGGGTTATTAATAGTGCTTATAACTTTTTTATAGTGTTGTGTTACTTACAAAATGAAAGAATAAAGAGCTGTTTTCACAGGCAGTTTTTTTGTGTTTACAGCTCTTTATTCCTTTATAGTGATTATAACCATTGTTCTGATCAGCTCTCTAGCTAAAATCCATAAAGGTTTAATGCCAATACTGACGTGTGGCATTGGACACAATCGTAGGCAGTTCATGTCATGATCCAAATCTGTCCCCCTAAGATTAATTTTATTCTCCTATCTGACCACTCCTAAGTGACTTTCTGAAAGGTTTCTACACCATTATTCTTTAGGATTACGTCTTCTTCCCTAGTCTGGAAACTGAACCCATTTTATCGTCATTTGTCGAGCACTGCAACACTTGCTGACCTGTTTAAATTATATCATCCTCACTTCTGTCTTCAGTGCCAGTATTGAGCACATTTTCAGATGTATGTAAGCCCAATTTCTATTTTATTTTTTTTAACATTGTTTTAATGTTGGATTTTCTGTTACAGTGCCCCGTTTGGACCTAGCGAGTTTAGAAAGTGGATATCATGGGTTAGTCAAGGAAAATGAAACACTTGTGGAAGTCACACCACGAATTAAGGCAATTGGTGGGGACATATGCAGCTTCCGAATTGTCAACAAACACCATGGAGAGGCACCATTCGAGGTAAGGCTGAAGTTCATTTGGCATGTAAGTCGGTGTATGTTCAGTGTAAGGTTTCCAGTCATCGATGTGTAGGAATGCAGGTATAGCAATATAGTGACCACACTTTGGGAGGCCACTTGGCCAAGGAATCACGGTTTGATTCTCGGAAAGGGGAACTGGTTTTTCTCTATTTGGAAGTGTCCTGACTGACTCTGGAACCCACCCAGCCTCTTGTTTAGTCTATGCCAGAGTCCTTTTCCCCAGGCAAAAAGTGGTTTGGGTATGAAGCTATAACCGGCCAAATCTCAAAGACGGGAACATGAACTCCACCCAGGGAATATAACTTATGGTGGTCACAGGAAATGTTATGTGTCTACCGACTAGATGACATGAAGGATATTTGTGGTTAGGCCTCTTTAGTTTTATTCTCACAGTCACTTCAATTTTTATTCTTTAATATTCACAATCAAATTATTTGTGTTAGAAATTGTATCAACAAAATACATCTCTATATTATCGTCATGCTTCCCCTTCAACCTGCTCACACAAGTGTCTGCTAAGAAGTCCTCAAACCCAGCCTGTGCTAGCTTCACAGCCTCTACTCTCCTCAAGCTTAACAGCTGTCTGACTGATGCATGCCGAAAGAGGCATAGAATGTACTGTTCCCAGGAAGATAACGTGGCAGTATGGTTGTAACCTGAGCTAAAAGCAAGCCGCATCCCTTCGCATGATAAACACAGTCATGAAATTAATACCAGTAACCTTAAAGTTCATACGCTCACAATGTACCAGTGTATGTACACAAGCGAAATTCTTTCTCTCTGTCGAGCATATTTTTGATCTGGCTTTGTACCAGGACCAACGGTAACAAAGCTTATATTAAACTCCATCTAGTGCTGAGATTAAGAATATCTGCCACTATCACCATGATCTCATGTGCATGGGTACGGCTTCCTTCTGTTGTCCTCGTTAATATTTAATTTATTTGATACCAACCAAGATATCTTAATTGTTAATTGTAAAGGCTTCATTGTTCTCATGTTTACATCTGTTAACGTGCAATTGAAACTGTGATTGGAGAGTTGACAGCACACTTCACAGTCATGCCCAAAGTTAGAGGGGAAACTGTAATGCTTTGTGAAGATTTTGAGTGTTAAGTGTGATGGCATGGGTGCACAAAACTTGAGTGCCAAGTTGTGTGGGTCATTTAATTGTTGTAGGGTGGTGCCTAATATTTGTGGTTGCTCAGTATGAAACTTGCTTCACGTCACACTTCTGGCACCTGGAATTTTGAGGTTGCTTTTAGATTTTTGGGAAGTTTTTGGACCCCTGAGTGATTGAATGGTTTGATATAGTAAATCATTGCCGATAATATGTCGGTTGGTGTAATTTGAGACTAGCATATTTCAACCATTAAGATACTCTGTCTGTGCCAGTAGGAAGAGCAATGTGAAACAGTAGGAAAATTGCTCATTATATGTCCCAATGCAGAAAATGCAAAAAATGGTCTTTTAAGAACTTTGGCAGGAGGTAAGTGAGGATGTTGATAAAAATGCTCATTTTGGGGCCAAAAATTGCTCTTTTAAGTACACATTTTATGGGAGGGGGAATGAAAGTATTGAGAAACAGTCCCATGTCAGTGTCACAGCAGGTAACAATATGAGACAACAGCTAGATTGGGGTTGGGAGGTGGATGGGTAGAAATGATAAGATGTACAAAGAATTTGGTTCTAAATAGAGGGAGACAAATCAGTCTAGTGAGTTAAAGGAGTTGTCCTTGGCTCTGTTAAGGGATGTGTTTGTGAACTGATTCAAGGTATTGTCATAGCATTTGCATGTTGGGGCAGAGAAAAACCACAAAAAGCTGCAAGGGTGATTGGCATCCTGCCTCAGATTTGGACACCCATTAATGTGAGAAGTTGTGGCGGAGTTTACTTTCAAGTGGCTGCAAACTTCATACTCATTTGTATCATCTTGAAACCCTCATGGTATGAAGTCATACTTGAAACAAGGACATAAAAAGATGTAGGAGGCATGTGTGAACTGATGATTCAGAGGCCAGGCCCAGGAAGTCTTTATCAGTACAGAGCAGGCCTGTTTATACCTTAGTATTATGAGTCAGTTTGCCTCTTGAATAGGATGCAGAATGCAGAGCATATGGTGCTTGTGTAATCAGATGCTGATATTTTGCATTCTTTTCTGCACAATATGCTTCAGGGTTTTGTAATGTACCTCCACTGTTTCGTGTCAGTAGTGGTGTATATTAAAGAACCGATAAATATCTGTGAAACACAACTTGACAGATATTTATTGGTTCTTTCATAACTGCACAACAGGATTAATATCTTAAACTGATGCTTAGGTCCCTAGACTTAAGAAGTACAGAATACTTAGCAGAAAACTAGTTGGTATTTCACCAGTTTTAAATTTTTATGCAGAACTTTATCATTGCAAAATTTACTGAGCCTTATCTTGTATTGCTGCATCTTCACTGTTGATTGATTATCATTTATGATTTACTTAGTATTGTGAAATATAGCAATTATAATAGGCTGGAAATATAGCTTGGGAAACAGGGCATGCTTACAGTATTTTTGTGGCGAGATCTCATGGAATGGTGGCCACTTGAAAACAGAGGAATTGGGAGATCACTAAGATGGATTTTAAGTAGACTGAAAATGCAAGAAACTAATTTGTAGTACAGGGCTTTAGTGTTAGCAGTGTTGGTTTCAGCTGACAACAAATTACATTTGTAATGTAGGTCTTTGGTGTTAGCAGTTTATGCTAATAGTGAATTAAATTTGTAGGTGTTCTTCTGTTACATATTGTAAGCAAACATTAAGTAGTCTTAATGGTCAACACATTTTTGTAAAATCTCAAGTCAAAATTTTCAGAAGAATGGAAATGTGAAATGAAATCTTGAACCACTTCAGCAAATCATATTTACTCCTGTACATGAATTACTTTGTAACTTGTACAAGCTGCTGGAAATGAAGAACAGTAAAATGTTACAAAAACTGCGTTAAAATACTTTTAGTATGTTGTTTTAGGCATATTCACAAAAAATTGCAAAAAGGGGCTGTTAGCTTCTTCATGTCTGTCTGTCCTTCTGTGCATCTGTTCACTTCAAACAACTGGGCTCCCACTGGATGGATATTCATGAAATTTGATATTTGAGTATTTTTTAAAAATCTGTTATGAAAATTAAGTTGCATTAAAATCTAACAAGAATAATGGGTACTTTACATGAAGACCCATATTCATTTTTGATCTTACCTTGCTCATTTCTTCTTCGGATGGGAACTGTTTCGGACAAAAGTTGTGGAGAAAATCAAAACACACATTTCGTGTTCAGTAACCTTTTTTTGAAAATTGTGTCATTTATGAGATAATGTAGAAAAATGTTGCATAACCAGACAGGCCACAGATGACTATGGTGCATGTGTGTTGCATGCTGGATGCCTAAGGCTACAGACACACACTCAGAATTTGTAATGCTTTGCTGCTGCAACAATGGTTGCACGAACACACCTCAAATTTACGCTGTATTTACATTGTGAGTCTTATTATACATGAACTTGATGTTGGGGACATGCGATATGTAGTCTCTTTGTATGTGTAACTTCTTTGAAGATTCAGGTGTTCAGGGATGTTATGCCATGTTGTCTGGTGAACAGATACTTTTCAAAGTGTTCTGTACTGCACATACAGCATATATCACTTTATTCTTGTTAAGCTGCACATGCAGTCATATATATAGTGATGCCAATTCATCATTCTTATTGAGCAGGAGATGCAGAACATTGAAGGCCATGTTACAGAGCTGCCGTGGTGTGATGTTACTGCACACATCATTCAGTGACATCAGAGATGTATGGTGGCTGTGGTTGTGGATATAACATGATTGTTTTTATGCTGGCCAGTGTTATGTGCTGCTGGTCTACTACCCTATATCTGCCTGTTTCTTAAATTAAATTTTTTTCAGGGGGGGTATGTGGTCATTCTTCACCTGCCTACATGTTTGATACCCTCATTTAAAGTTATTCTCCACCTCATAGGATGCTGCAGGTGATAAGATGTACTCTATAATTAGCAAGGTCTTTTTATTACTTACATAAGTGTTAAGGTGCTGGGTGGTTTTTTTGTCGTCCCCCCCTCCACAAGGAAAAACTACACATTATGAGCCAGAAATAGAGTAATTATTGTGGTTTTTATTTGTTCACTCTTCTGTTGGTAAGATTATGTGGTTTCTCTGTACATGTGCTGAATGTGCAACCTTTTGTGCACGGTAGTATGACGTTCAAAATTGGTTTTTGCCTCAATTGTAAAATGTGGGTCAGGAACTTTAGCTGAAACAAATCATATTCATTGAGTACAAGGGCCTTTTATCTTTCTTTCTTTTTCTCTCTCATTTTCCCTTTTTTCTTTCTTTGTGTTCTTTTTATCTTCCATATTTCTTGGTGCTGGCATTATGATGAATTTCTGTGCCTCAGTAAAATTTGCATGGCATGGCTTCTATACCAGATTTCACCAAAAGTCAGTCGTAATCGTATTGTTTCTTTTGGGCTGGCAGATGTGCATGCCAGATATAATATAAATATTACATTTTTACATAAGGCCGTGTTCTGATTGCTGTAATTGTTTAGAGTTACAGAGATTTTATTGCATTGAGAATATTTCATTAACCAACTGTGTTGACATTTGATTTTTAAACATATATAAAGCATTGTATTTTTTACTGTTTTTAAAATATTTTCATTTCTTTTAAATATTCTGAATCAGCACTTTCTTTCTGTTTCAATTGTGGCTGATTTACAGTGATTATTAGATGGTTTCTGCTTGATTATTTCCCAATTCGGTAAACACATGAGTGAACAAAAATTGGAGCTGGATGAAGTCATCTCTCTGTAGATGGTCGCAAATGCTATTTTACTGGTTAGTTGGTACAGCAGGAGTTAGTTGCCTAGTTGCAACATAGCTACACTACAGATCGTGTGTCATCAGTTGGAAATTTCATGTGGTTGTAGTTTTGTCAAACAGCTGTTAGTGATTGAAAATAATGATGGATATTCATCCAAAAAGAAATTACAAAAATCTGTACTGAGTACTGGAGTGTGCAGCAGAACTAAATTGCTTCCACACAACCTGTGTAAGTACTTTTTAATGAAAACTGCTTTGTAATGATCTGAACTCTATCATGGAAGTCCCAGTTTCAAATCTTGCGCTGGTAACCAGCTGCCCTGAATTGAAGTGTAATCATTTTTCTGTCATCCCTGCCAGGGCGATAGCAGCATACAGCAGGCCATTTGCATCTTACAGTCCCCAGTAGTATATCATGTGACTAGCTAACACACTTTGTAAAGTTCCATGAAATTAATCAAGACACAGATTTTTAAAAATTTTTCTTCTAAAGACTGCTTTGTGTGCACATATTTTATAGTTGAATTGTCCAGATTGTTCAGTTGCAGACTTTGTATGCCCTCTTGTTATAAGTGATAAGTGTTTAGTAGTAATTGTCATAAATGAAATTGGTGTTATTTTTTTTTCTTTGTTTTAGATCATATTGAAGCCAGGAGGGGAGGCTGAACTTCGGGCACGAAAGGTTCTAAACTGTGAGAAGAGAAAAAATTACAAATTTGACATTGCAGCTGTCAGTTGTACAGGCGAAGTGTCGGACAAGTAAGGGGACTCATCTTTCACATTTGTTTTTGGAGTGCAGATGGAGAATGAGTTGTTCATAGAAGTGTATCTGATATGATACTTGAAAATTTTCCTTTGCCATTGAGCCCACACGGTCTGCACCCGAAAGGGGTGTCGACACTTGTTAGAAGAATCGGGGGCCCGGCACTTTGTAATTCCCTGTCGGCCATTTGGGCGGCCGAATCCCGCAGCCCTGGACTCTTGTGGGGATAAGTATTGGGGTCGCACAAAACACTTCCGAGTCATACAATGCTCATTAGGAATAAAGCAACATATATTCAGAACACAGCAATGAAAGCACATAGAAAACAAACAAGAAACACAAGCATGAATTGACCAGAGAAAATGCGTAACACAAAGAATAATCCAGCACTCATAATCAGCACATAACTCACAACGCACTAGCCACATGCATCGTTAGGCCTAAGCCTCAAGCTACAAACAAGTTTTGTAAATTGAATCTCTTTCTGTCATTTGTTACATTGAAAAGGGTTTCCTACTGCTGTGGGTTTATTTGAAGGAGCTATTTATAAGTGTTGGACAAGCTTCTTCCAACAGAGACATTTGAATTTTTGAATAGTCAGTACAGTCATGTGCTGCATAACGTTTCAATCAACTACAGACTACATATACAACGATGGTCCCATAAGATTATAATATAATATTATAATACTTTCCATTGTGTTACAATTGCTTACAGTATTCAGTATGGTAACATGCTGTACAGGTTTGTAGCCTAGGAGCAGTAGGCTATACAGTATAGACTAGGTGTGTAGTAGACTATACTGTACTATCTAGGTTTGTGTAAGTACCCTCTGATGTTCACACAACGACAAAATCGCCTAACGGCGCATTTCTCAGAGCATATCCCTGTCCTTAAGCGACACGTGACTGTGAACCAAGATGCAACTGTTATTTTGTTGTGTTTCTTTATTCCAGTGCAACAGTGCATATCTCTGTTGTTGACATCAATGAATATGCACCAACATTTTTGGATCCATCTTATGTATGCCAAGTGGATGAAGGCCGCTTGTATGAAGAAATTGTGCGTGTGGAGGCCACGGATAGAGACTGCACACCCAAATATGGAGATGTGTGTAAATATGAAATTCTGACCAGTGACCAGCCTTTCACAATTGATAATGAAGGTATGGAACATGTATGTTACCAGCATGGAAAATTATACAATTATGCAGATAAGTGAGATTTGTTTCAAAATGTTGTGCATGTTAATTAGTGGTTCCACCATATTTACCCCACCTGAAATCTGCTGTTAACACATAAGTTCAGTAGTCATTTTTTAACATTGTAGAAGGCATAGGTTATTTTGAGGACAGTAAGTATATCATATTATAGTAGCAACACATGAAATTTCCATGGTTTGTGACAAGACATACTTGGCATATTATAATGAAATTACTATCCTCGGTTATCCATCCCCTTTTTCAGAGACCCCTTTTCCATGACATTAATTTATTTTTATTTTGCTGTCAGACAATTTGTGCTATGGAGTAATGATAATATATGCAAAAATCTGAAGTGTACATACTGTAAGTAAAAGGTAGTCCAAATTTAAACCAGTGATGCTTGAGTAATAATGTAGGGTGTGTTAATATTTCCTTCTAGGTGCTATTCGTAACACAGAACCTCTGGACTATGAAAGAAGTCATAATCACATTCTATCAGTCGTTGCATATGATTGTGGCATGAAGCAGTCTGTTCCAGTTATGGTCACCATAAAAGTGAATCGCATCTGCAAACTTGGCTGGAAAGGTATCATTTAAATAAAACCATTGCAGGCAAGAAATATAATTGAATTAAGTAATCAAAATAAGGTTTGTTGTTGCTTTGAGCATACAGTAATCCAAACAAATATCAGGCCATCTGTTGTGTAACAGCTGTGCATACATATTTACCTGACATTTAAACAGAATGTAAGATCTACCACTTGGTTTGTATCCCATTACCTGTTCCAGTTTTTTCCTTTGCTGATTTGAGGAGCATGTCCAGTTCATTGTTACCTGTACGTTTTTGTACATTGAGTCAGTGGCTTTACATTAAATATAGTTTCTGTGTATTGCTTAAGTCTAATTTTTTAAGTTTTTTTGCTGGAATCAGACCCTCATTGTTCTGTGTGTTACATATGCAAGAGTTATTCCTGTGTTCTGAAGAAGTTCGAAAAACTCCACTTCAATCTCCACCCAATCAAGCTTATACATAAAATAATACAATAAACTTA
>Ga0123357_10004589_pt1 | contig 16272 bp, 16 predicted proteins | sample TergutEmb28metaG_FD_89873 | JGI IMG/M metagenome (GOLD analysis project Ga0123357, IMG submission 89873) | Embiratermes neotenicus P4 segment gut microbial communities from Petit-Saut dam, French Guiana - Emb289 P4 | ecosystem: Host-associated > Arthropoda: Insects > Digestive system > Gut ... | reverse complement strand
GATCTTAAGGAGGTTCGTGCCCGAGCTGCCGCGCAAGGCGACAGCGCGTGGGGTTGGTTTGATGCTGTAAATAGGCAATGGAATCCTGGAGTTGGAGTCGCAGAACATGGCTGGAATGCAGCCAACGCAATAGCTGATAAAGATTGGCATAAAGCCGGAGCCGAAGTTACGCATACGGGCGTTGCCGTGGCCAATACGGTGAGCCTTGTTGAGGGGGTGGCAGGCTTGGCAAAAGGCGTGGGCATGCCGAAAGGTGCGAACCCGGTGAGGGTCGGGGCAAGCATGGCAGAAGGCGCGGAAGGCGTCGCGGGGAGCAGACCAAGCTTGGCGGAAGGTATAAGCCTGGCGGGGGACGAGCCAATCGTGGCGGAAGGAGCGAAAGGCGCGGGCTTGGCGGAAGGAGCGGAGGGCGTTGCCGCGCGAAGGGCCGTTCATGAGCAAGAGGTTTTGGCGCAAATTCGCGACGTTAATAAGGTAAACGAAGGTGTTCCGCTCAGGAGTCAGAAGAACTGCCTGAGTTGCGCCATAGCGGCCGACAAAACCTTGGGCGGAAATCCTACGTTCGCAGAGAATGTTGGTCCGGTCCTTCTTCAAGATGCTCTTCAAGATATTATGGCGCAATACCCAAACTGGGAGCCCGGTATAGGTACACACGTGGAAATTGAAACGATCATGCGGGAGGCCGGACCAGGTTCTCGTGGGATTGTCGTCATAACGCACCCGTCCAGGAGCGTGTCGCACGCGATCAACGTTGTCAACCATGAAGGTACGGTTGTATTTGCCGATGCCCAATCAGGCCAGCTAGGTAACGTGCCACAACGTAGGATACATATTCTCATGCGTACAAATAAACCGCTTACTCCCCGGTGAAGTTTGGCGGGCGCTTCTGCGCCCAAGCCATGATGCCTTCGAGTGCGTCTTTCGACTTGAGCAGCTCGAGCTGCCCTTCGCGCTCGCGGGCAAGGGCTGCTTCGAGATCGCCGAGGTTTGCGTAAACGGCTTGCTTCGCGCGGCTGAAGGCGAGGGGAGGCCCGGCCTCGATGCGCTGTGCGAGTGCCATGGTGGCGGCATGGAGCTCTTCGGGCGGGACAACGCTCGTGACAAGGCCGAGCGCGTCGAGAACATTGGCTTCAAGTTTGTCGGCCAGAAGAATCGCTTTGAGTGCGCGCGAGGTACCGAGCAGGCGTGGCAGCCAAAACGTGCCGCCGCCATCGGGCATGAGACCGATGTCGACAAACTTTTCTTGGATGTATGCGCGCGTGCTTACAACGCGCAGATCGCACGAGAGCGCCATGTCTGCGCCGAAACCCACGGCAGCGCCGTCAATCGACGCGATGGTGGGCTTGGGGCACCGGACAATGGCGCGAATGACGCCGTGGAAGGCGTTCATGTAATCGTCCAAGTGATCCATCAGGTTGGGATCGTCCTCGAAGGTGCGACGCAAATCGGCGCCCGCGCAGAATGAGCCGCCCGAACCAGTAAGCACGACGCAGCGCACGTTGCGATCGCTCGTAGCCTCGGAAAATGCCTTTGTAACAAGCGATAGCACGGTGCGCGTGAGCGAGTTTCGCGCTTCGGGGCGGTTTATGGTGATTGCGAGCGTGCGGCCAGCTTTTTCAACGAGGACTTCACTCATCACGTTCTTCCTTTCGCGGGCGATCGTACTGGCACGTTTGGCGGGGCCGTAGTCGTGAGCTGTGACGTTGGTGGCTCATTCGAGGTGAGCGCTGCATGTGCAGGCTGCAAGTAATAATCCGACGCGAGGTATGCGCTCACGGCACGCTGGGTGAGGATCTTCGCTACGGCGCCGAGCGGCACGGCGAGCAGTACGCCAAGAAAGCCAAAGAGCGAGCCAGCAGCCATCATCGTGATGATCACCTCGAGCGGCGCGAGCCCCACCGAACGCCCTACGATGCGAGGCGTGATCACCATGGCGTCGATGATTTGCACGCTGCCCATGACGACGAAAACACCCATCAGTGTTCCCAAGCCTTGCCAGTCGAGTATGGCCATTGACGTAGCGACCAGGAGGCCGATGGAAAAGCCAACGTATGGCACGAAAGCGAGCATGCCGGTCATGACGCCGATGGGCACTGCGAGGCGGATGTCGACGATGCGAAGGCCTGCTCCGTACAGGGCTGCGAGCACCATGTTCGCGGTGAGCTGGCCGCGGACGTAGCCGGAAAGCGTGATGTGAATTTGCGCGGCCACGTCGGCGATGGGGCGCGTGAAGCGGCGTGGAATGAGTTCTTCGACTCGTGCGACGATGCGATCGAAATCGATGAGCAGATAGAGCGCAAAAACTGGCACGATGAGCGCCGAAAGAGCAACGCCAACGTAGCCGATCGTTCCGAAGAGAAAGGTGCGTCCGCTTTCGAAGACCGAAGCGGAACCCACTCGCTCGGTGACGGTCTTCGATAGCTCGCTAAACGTGTGCGGAAGATTGATGTGCAGCGTGGAAAGAACCCCTGACTGCTCGATGTTCTCTTGCAGCCGCACGAATTGAGCCGGCAATGACCTTGCGGCGTCAGTCATCTCGTCGACGAAGACAGGGATCGAAAAAACGATCACCATGACGAAAAGACCGTTGATTCCAAGCATGACGAGCACGGCGGAAAGGGACCGCGGGATGCGAAGCGCCTCGAGCCGCTCGACGAATGGATCGAGCGCATAGGCGAGGAGAAACCCGAGAAAGAGTGGAATGAGAACGCCGCGCAGCACATAGCCAAGGCCAATTGCGCCAAGCACCGCAAGAAAGACCATCTTCCGACGGAAGCTCGTTCCGGGCTCCTTCGCGCCGTGGGCCATCGTGCCAAGAACACTACCATGGTAAAGCGGGAAGCCATGTCCGAGTCCGCAAGCAGCACGCTCCCTTCCCCTGCGGCAGTTCCCGTGATGGGCCCCGCGACGGCGCAAAACAGCGTCGCTCATTTCGACCAAAGCGCACCTCGGCCGGTGCCCGCGCTAGCGCAGCAAGATGGTTCGACCTTGAGCCGGCTCGTTGGTGTGATGCAGCGGCTCCTTGCCCCGGGCGGCTGCCCGTGGGACCGCGAGCAATCGTACAAAACGCTGCGCAAATACGTTCTCGAGGAGGCATGCGAAGTCATCGACGCCATCGATTCGGGCGATCGCGGCGCCCTGCGCGAAGAGCTCGGCGATCTGCTTCTTCAGGTTGTGTTCCAAGCCGAGATCGGTCGCCGCGAGGGTGCGTTTGCGATCGACGATGTCATTGCGAGCATCGTCGACAAACTCGTGCATCGGCATCCCCATGTTTTTGGGAACGTCGATGCCAACGATGCCGATCACGTTTTGCGTAACTGGGAAAAGATCAAGTCAAAGGAGAAAAGTGGGCGAGCCTTGCTTGCGGGTGTTCCGCGCAGCATGCCGGCGCTCGTGCGCGCGCAGCGCATTGGCGAGAAAGTCGAGCGCGTTGGCTTCGATTGGGAAAACGCCAGCGGTTCGCGTGCGAAAGTAGAAGAGGAGCTCGCCGAGCTCGACGCAGCCATCGCATCGAACCACGCGGCTGCAATCGAAGAGGAGCTTGGCGATGTGCTCTTTGCGCTCGTGAATCTCTCTCGCCATGTCAAAGTCGATGCCGAGGGCGCGCTCAGGCGCACCATCGACATATTCACGCGCCGCTTCGCGCATGTCGAGGCGCGTGTGAAAGCCGAACACGGTGGCTGGGGCGAGCCAGGCGGAGCCACGCTTCCACTCGAGGTGCTCGACCGCTATTGGGAAGAGGCGAAGAGTGCCGAGAGAGAAATCTGAGAACAGCCCGGACCCCATTGCCCGCCTGCCTGACGAGTGGGCGGCCGAAGCCGTGCGGCTTGGGGGACGACCTTTCCACGGAACGCAGATCTTCCGTTGGATCCATGCGCGAGGTGAAATCAACCCATCGCACATGACCGATTTGCCGGCGGCAATTCGTGGGCGGCTCGCGCAAGACGGTGTCGGCGGTGTTGGCAGCGTGTGCACCGTCGCACACGAATTGCGCGCGACCGATAGCACGCGAAAGCTTCTCGTTTTGCTCGGTGATGGTGCGAGCGTCGAGACCGTGCTGATCCCGCGCATCGTCGGTGCAAAGTCGGAGTTGCCTTCGCCGGTGGGGCTTGCAAACGACGCGGACGCAGCGGCTGCCGACGACGACGATGATGATGCGCTGGGCGACAACGCGAGCACATCGATCTCCGTTACACAATGCATCAGCACCCAGGTCGGCTGTGCGATGGGCTGCGCGTTCTGTGCAAGCGGTGTTGCCGGCCTCAAACGCCATATGCACGCTGGCGAGATTGTTTCCCAGGTGCTCGTGGGTCGCGCGCGGCTCGATCCGGGCGAGCGCCTTGGCAACGTCGTGCTCATGGGCATGGGCGAGCCGTTGCACAACTACGACGCAACGGCGCGCGCACTCCGCCTCATCACACATCCTTTGGGCATTGGCCTTTCAACGCGTAGGGTCACCGTGTCGACCAGCGGTCTCGTGCCCGAAATTGCGCGGCTCGGTCGCGACTTTGGCGGTCAGATTGGCCTTGCGATTTCGCTGCACGCGGCCGACGACGAAACGCGCTCGAGGCTACTGCCAATCAACAAGAAATACCCGCTCGCCGAGCTCATGAAAGGCCTGCACGATTACCCCTTGCCGCGCCGCCGTCGCATCACGATGGAATACACCCTCGTAGCCGGAAAAAACGATACTGTTGACCAGGCCAAAAAGCTTATACGACTTCTCCGCGGGTTGCCCGTAAAGGTCAATCTGATTCCAATGAATCCAATTGCGTCGTCAACGCTCACCCCGCCAGATCTGTCTCGGGTGCTTGCGTTTCAGCGTGCGCTTTGCGACGCGGGGTATTCGTGCTTCATCCGCAGGCGCCGTGGTGACGACGTGGCAGCGGCATGCGGGCAGCTCGCGATACACGGCGCAAAACCCAAGATTCGTAGGAACTGCTAAAGAGTCGAATTTCGATGATCCCCTATATCCACGTTCCGGATCTCACCATTGGTCCGCTCACGCTCCACCCGTTTGGCCTGCTTGTCGCAACCGGCGTCATCGTTGGCACTTGGCTGGCCACCGTGCGCGCACGTCAACGCGGAGTCGACCTCGATCTACTCAATTCGTTTATCACGTGGATGCTCATCGGTGGCTTTTTGGGCGGCCACATGCTCGATACAATTTTTTATCACCCTGATGAATTGCGAGAACGCCCCTGGTCGCTTCTGCTCTTGTGGGAAGGACTTTCGTCTTTCGGCGGCTTCGTCGGTGCGGCCATAGGCATTGTTCTCTGGAAGTACTTCGAGGTTGTGCCGACGACTCACCGGTTCCTTTCGACGGTTCGGCGGCGCCGCGTGGCAATGCCCATCTTGCCACTCGCGGATCTCATCCTGTCTGTGTTTCCGGTCGCGTGGATTTTGGGGCGAAGTGGCTGCGCAGTGGTGCACGATCACCCCGGTGCGCATGCTTCTCCAGGCACGCTGCTCGCGGTTGCATTCGGTCATCCGATTCGCGTCGAGCGGCTCTTGCCCATTGGCAACGAGGCCATCGAGCTTCGTTGGGGTACTGCCCCGCAATTCGATCTGGGCCTGCTCGAGCTCTTGTTCACGATTGTGCTCGCAGGGCTTATTGCGCTCACGTGGCGTCGCAAGCTAACAACCGGCACCTACGTCGCGGTCACGTCGCTTGCGTATGCTCCAGTTCGCTTCGCCATGGACTTTCTGCGCGTACGCGACGTCGACCAAGCCGATCCTCGTTACGGCGGTCTCACGCCGGCGCAGTGGGCGTGCGTGGCGCTTTTCATCTTTGGCCTCGTCATTGTCAAACGCGTGCGAGACATCAAGGCAAGTGGTGTCGACCCGCTCGATCTTTTGTGCGTCACGGAGGGCGATTCAAAGTCCGCAACATAGAACTCGCGTCAACTTGAAAGCGGTTTCGCGATCCGCACAGGCACGAACTTATGAAAAGGCGTGCGTGCTTGCGGATCGCAATGGCTCGAGGATGTCAGCCGGTTTATTTCAGGCCCCGCAGCAAGTCTTCCCTCGTAACGCAACCCGTAGCCGTGTGGTAGCGTGACCACACCGCGCCGAATCTTATCGTAATGGGCGACGGTGACTTCGATGTCGCCGCGATCCGAGCTCACTCGTGCGCGCATCCCGTCCGATAGACCAAGTGCCTTGGCGTCTTCCGGGTGTATGCGCAGCGCGCCGTCTGGATCCATTCGCCTCCACTCCGGCGCACGAAAAATCGTGTTGGCGTTGTACGCGCGCCGCTCGCCAGCGATGAGGACGAACGGGTAGTCCCCTTGGGGATCACGCTCGGTCGCGAGCGCGCGAAGCTCGTCGAGCATCTCTGCAACGCCCACGTGGATGCGTCCGCCCGGATGCCGGACGAATGACCAAACGTCTTCAAACACATGACGGCTGATCGGCGTACCAGAGCGGCGCTCGAGGATCGCCTGGAATAGCGCCTCTCCGAGCCTGAGCCCCACGCCGCGATGGCCCGCGCGCTTGACCGCCTTGCGATGCTCGAACGCGTATTGTTGCACGAGCGCCCACAATACCGCCGTCGCGGCCGCGCCGTTCGGCAGCAGCGGTCCCAGCGTGCGATACAGGATCGATGACACGTACGACGAAGCGGTCCACGTCGACCAAGGCCAATACGATTTGTTCATCGCGACCGTGAACCCCAACGCAAAAAGCAAGATGCCTGTGCCCTTTGCCTTGCGATCGAGCCGCGCTACGCGTTCGAGCACCGGGAAACGGGATGGCAGCTCGCCCATCTCTTCGAGGATGCGCGTGTAGATCTCCGCCTCGGGCAAGCTCTCGCCCTTTGGTTCGAACAGGGGGTGACGCAGGTGAAAGACTTGCTCTGGAAACTCCAGGTTGAACCCGGTCGCCTCCCACTTCTCCATCTGCGAGGATGCCGGCAGCACATAATGCGCGAAGCGTGCGGTCTCGGTCATCGCCACGTCGACCACGACAAGGAGTTCGAGTTTCGCAAACGCACGCTCGTAAGCTGCGGTGTCAGCACCGGTCACGATGGGATTCGAGCTGTCGACGAAGAGGCAGCGGATGCGATCCTCGCCCCGATGATCGATTTCGTCCGGAAGGATGTTGGGCGGATAGATCTGCGCGATGGCGTGCATTTTATGACGGCTCGTTCGCCAATTTCGCTTCGAGTCTTCCGGCGAATGGCCGACAAGGGGGATGAGCGTGCTGTGAAGATTGTTTGCCCCACGTTTGGCGAAGTTGCCGGTGAGCAAAAATAGCAGCTTCTCGAGGTACGAATTGAGGGTGCTATGAAGGCTTTGCTGAATCCCGAGATCGACGCGCACGCACGCCGCTTTGGCGCGCGCGAGTCCACGGACTGTGGCCAGCACGTCCGCGAGGGGAACGTCGGCGCGACGAACGAAGTCCTCGATCGGGACTTCGCGCAAAGCCGCTTCGAGCTCCGCGAACCCAGTCGTGTGGCTCGCGACAAACTGTTGATTGACAAGCTGTTCTCGCACCAAGAGGGCCAGCATGGCTGCGAGCAAAAACGCGTCGGTCCCGGGCCGCAGCGCGAGGTGGATGTCGGCTTGCTCGGCGGTCTCGGTGCGGCGCGGATCGATGACCACCATCGTGCGCTCGCGGCTCTTGCTGATTGCCTTGACCGTATCGCGCGCGTTGGGGATGCCGTGTGCCTGCCAAGGGTTCGTGCCGATGATGAGCACGAAATCCGCGTGCTCGACGTCTTCCGTCACGTGGCAGGTCTGGTGTCCGAAGAGGCGCCCGTTCACCCAAAAGTCGCCGGTCTTCTCTTGCCCGAGCGCATTGTAATAGAAGCGGCTGCGCATCGCTTTGAGTAGCTGCACGCCGTACGCACCGCCGAGGTGGTTGCCCTGTCCACCGCCTCCGTAGAACGCGAATGACCGGCCGCCATGCCTCTCTCTCATCGCGATCATGCGCTTCGCAATGTCGGCGATTGCTGCCTCCCAGCTCACGCGCTCGAACGAGCCGTCTTCGCGTCGCCGCAGCGGGTGCTCGAGACGGTCTCGATTGTTTTGATAAGAATCGAGGCGCGCCGCCTTTTGACACACATAGCCACGCGACAGTGGGTGGGCTTTGTCCCCGCGAATGCGTGTGAGGTGGCCGTTCTCGATGTCGACTTCGAGCCCGCAATTGCGCGAGCATAGAATGCAGGCAGTTTTCTCTGTTCTCATGGCTCGTCTGGCTTGTCTTCCGCAATAGTCGCAGTTTTATGAGCAGCCTGCTAAAATTTCGTGCGTGGAGCGAACGTGCTTCGATATCTTGAGCGAGCTCTTTGCGCGGGACATTGATATGGATTTATTGCGGCGCGCGAAAGCAAAAACGCCCACGGAGCGAATCCTCTGGCTCGAGCAGATGCAGGCGTTCGCAGAGGAAACGAAAAAGGCAAAGCACCATGAAGCTACGAGAGCTCCTCGCTCGACTCGTTGAGCACCAAGTACGATTCTCTGTGATTGGTGGCGTCGCTCTTATCGCGCGCGGTGTACAGCGCTCAACCGAAGATCTCGATATCGCCTACGCGCGAGATCGCGAAAACCTCGCGCGACTTGCCAAGGCGCTTGCACCCATTCATCCGCGCCTGCGGGGAGTGCCGGCAGATCTGCCGTTCGTCCTCGATGAGGCATCGCTGCGAAGTGGGCTGAACTTCACTCTCGACACGGATGAGGGCCCTCTTGATCTGTTTGGCGAGGTACCGGGACTCGGTACGTTCGAACACGTCGATCGAGCGTCAGACGAGATCGAAATCGCAAGTACTCGCCTTTTGGTGCTCACGATTGAAGGTCTGGAGCAAGCCAAGCGTGCAGCCGGTCGCCCGAAGGACCTCGTTGACCTTGGCTACCTGCGCGCGCTCAAAGGCGAACACATTTCCTAACCCACCATGGCCTCGCGGAGCTCGCTCGTTTTTCAATGTCCCGGGACGTCTTGAAAGCTCGCGAACATCTCACAAGCGAGCCCGTGCTGCGCGTGTCCGTTGCGCTCGTTTGGCTTGCGACTGCCGTAACCTGCCTGCACCCGTTTTACGCTGAAGTGGGCACACGCTACCTCGCAGAGCTCGGGCTCGGACAAAACGCGCAGAGCGTCATGTACGCCGCGTGCGCCGGCGAAGGCGCGCTCGGTCTCTACTTGCTCGTACGGCCCTTCGGGCGCGCGCTCGCGTTCGCACAAATTGGAGCCGTCGCGTTCTTTACGTTCGTGCTCGCCTGGCTCGAACCCATGCTCCTCGTGAGCCCGTTCGGCCTGCTCTCGAAGAACGTGCCGTTCGTGCTCGTCGTGTGGGCCGCGGCGCGTTTGGCGATCGGTGCAAGCGGTGAGGGTGAGGTGCAGGTTCTGCCGATCTTGCGACTAGCGGCGGCGATCCCGTGGCTTACCGAGGGGCTCTTTCCAAAGCTCCTGTTCCAGCAAGAGGTCGAGTTGTCGATGGCGTCACGCGTAGGGCTCGGGTTTGCGCCCGCGGGCCTCGTTGTCGGAACGCTCGGCGTGCTCCAGATCGCGTCGTTCGTGCTCGCGTTCGTGCTCCGCGGAAAGGCGCTTCGAGCGCTACTCACGCTGCAATTCGCGGCGCTGCTCGTGCTGCCGATCGTTGTCGGCGCGCTCGCGCCGTGGCTCTGGGTACACCCGTTCGGGCCGTTCTCGAAGAACCTCCCCATTCTCGCGGCGACGTGGTGCGTTCTGCGGCATCAACCGCATCGAGCGCCCGCATGAATCCGTCGATTCTGTTCATCACAAAGACGATCCACATCCTGTCGGCAGTCTTCTTCCTTGGCTTTGGGCTGGCGAGCTTCTTCTACAAGTCGGTCGCGTTGCGGACGAAGAGCCCGAACATCGTCGCGTGGTGTGATCGACACGTCGTGCTCGCGGATTGGCTGTTCACGGTGCCATCTTGTGTGCTCCTGCCAGCAACGGGTGCCTTGATGGTCCATCTTTACGGCATGCCATGGACGACTAGCTGGGTCGACATCGGCATCGCGGGCTATACGATCGCAGTGCTCACGTGGCTCGTGGCCGCACACCTGCAAATCGTGATGCAAAAACTCGCTGAGCGCGCTGTCGATGGCGGGCTCCCGCTTTCGCCTGCGTACCACACCGCGTTTCGGCGTTGGCGTTGGCTTGGTTTGCCTTCGTTCATCGCGACGATGACGGCGCTCTGGGCAATGGTCTCAAAGAGATAAGTTAACCCCTCCGCGCGGTGGGGCAGGCTATGATGCTTGATAATTGGAGACTTGAAATGAATCCTATTCGCGAGATTGTCTTTTTCACGCTGGCTACGGTGATTGCTGCTGCCTGCACTGGGAGCGATCCCATTCTGGGCAGCACGCTGGATCAGCAAGAAGCTGGATCGGATGGGTCGAAGAGCGACGTAGGTAATGATGCCGGCAGCGATGCTGGAGCCGCTGACACCGATGCCGATGTGCAAGATTCGGATGGGTCGAAGAGCGACGCAGGTGATGATGCCAGCAGCGATGCTGGAGACGCTGATACCGATACCATTCTACAATATGACGTTACGACGCTGGCCGGCACAGGCGACGACGGTTCCAATGACGGCCCTGGCGAGACAGCAACCTTCAACAAACCATGGGGGATGGCGATCGGACCGGATGGCAGCCTTTATATCGCCGACAACTGGAACCACAAAATCCGCAAGATCGCCACTGACGGCAAGGTCAGTACCTACGCGGGCACAGGCAGTGTCGGCTACGCTGACAACGCCTGCTCGAGTGCAACTTTCTTCTGCCCCGAGGGGATCGCTGTGGATAAGGATGGCAACGTCTACGTAGCCGATGCTGCAAACTCCGTGATTCGCAAGATCACATCCACACTAACCACGTGCCAAGTCAGCACGCTGGCGGGCAGTGGATTTGCCGGCTCAGCAGACGGTGTGGGTACGGAGGCGTCCTTTAATTTTCCGAGGGGGCTTACAGTGGATACCTCAGGAAACGTGTATGTAGCCGACCGCAGCAACAACAAGATCCGAAAAGTGACGCGCGCTGGTGTCGTCATTACCATCGCGGGCACTGGCCCGGCAGGCAACACCAACGGCGCCGCGCTGACGACCGCGACTTTCGATGAGCCTGCAGGCATCGCGGTGGATGAGACACTGGGTGTTCTGTACGTGAACGAGGGCGGGAACAACGCCGATGTCCGCAAGATCACGTTCGATGGAATGGGCAACCCGCTGACGGTGAGCACGCTGGCAGGGTTGGGTGTCTCCCCGGCGATCGACGGCATTGGGCTCAACGCGATCGATGCAAACGGAAATCTCTATGTAGCTGACGGCTATAATAACGCGATACGCATCATCTCGCCGGCCGGCGACGTGAAAACGCTCGCGGGCACTGGCAAGGCCGGCGCTGATAATGGCCCAGCTGACCAGGCCACTTTCAATGGCCCCTTGGGTGTGACCTCGAACGCCGGGATTGTCTATGTTGCCGACGGTTATAATAACAAGATCCGCAAAATCGCGCCGGCGCCTTGACGGAGTAGAAAGCGGTCCAAACTTGCGGCGGTGGCGGGAGCTTGCTACGTGGCCATACATGGGCCTTCGCAGGCACGACGTCGGGCATCTTCGACAAAGTCTGCGATCGCTTTTGCGTGGGCTCGTCCTCAGCATCGCGTTGATCGTGTCGGCGCCGTTGGTTTTCGGACCAGCAGGCAACGCCGTGCTCCGCATGTTCGTCGACATGGACGAGCATCATTGCGCCTGCGGGATGAAACCGGGAGCGTGCGGCTGCCCTGATTGCGCACTGCTCGAGAAAGCACGGCTGGCCGAGCGCGACGTTCTTCGTGCGCATCCGATTCTGAAGTCGACATGCAAAGACGACTCTTTGATTCCGGGCGCCCGCGAGCCGATTGTCGCGACAGCGCCACTCTTCGTCACACTGCCGCCGGTAATCTTCGAAGCCGTCAGCTTCGACCGATTGTCTGAAGTCGATCCGTCGATTGGGCGGGCACGCCCACCTGTTCCTCCGCCGAGAATATCCGCTTAACCAACCTGGGCATAGCCAAGGGGTGCGACACCGCGCGATTGCGTGCGCGTGGTCGACGCTCAAGGTTTGTTTTTGGATATGTGCGCGCCATGGCGTGCGGAGGACACGGTTATGAAACACGGATATGTTTTGGTTTTTGCATTGGCAGCTTTGATGTGTGGAGTGCTCCCGGCGTGCTCGTCGGATAGCTCGGACGACACTCCCAAAGAAACACAGGACTCGGGAAGGGAATTCGTCTGCCCAACCGATGCACTCATGTGCGCATGGGGAGACAATCGGCTTCTGAATGTTGTCATTCGCACGACGCCCCAGCCGCCCGTGCAAGGACAGAACAGCATGGAGCTCACCGTCACGGACAACGATGGCAACCCCGTCGACGGTTTGACAATCAAAATCAATCCGAACATGCCCTCCATGGGGCATGGCTCTCCGTTGACGACGCCGACGTTCGACGCTCAGGGCAACGGCAAGTACCTCGATACCAACGTTGTCTTCCAAATGGGAGGACAATGGCAGCTCGACATCACGTTGACAGGATCCGTCTCCGATCATGTGGCGTCGATGGTCCAGGTCCCGTGACGCGGGGCTGGCCGTGGTCGTAGCGGCCAGCCTCTGGTCGTCCCGTGCAAGCGCGCAGGCCTGCTGTGCAGGTTCCGGCGCGCTCACACCGGGGCGGCTTACCCTCCACGATGACGCGCTCGTGGGAGTGTCTTTGCGCGTATCGAAAGTGTATGGAACGGTTGACCCGTACGGGCATTACGCGTCGTCGCCTCGCGGGGCGAGCGAATATGACTTTGGGCAAGATCTGTTTGGCTCGATGCGCTTTCTTGGCCATGGTCAGGCTGCGTTCCTTGTTCCATTCGTGGAATCGAGGCGGACCCCTCCCGACACCTCCCTCTCCAAAGGCTCAGAGTTTGGCGGCGGCATTGGCGACGTGAATCTCAACGTGCGGTGGGATTTCCTTCTCGCGGGTCAGTCGAAACAAGTCCCCGGGATTGGTATTCTCGCGGGGATCACACTGCCTACAGGCACGTCGCCAGAGTCCGCGAAAAAATCACTTGCGAGCGATGCAACCGGGGTTGGTGCTTACCAAGGCAACTTGGGGCTTGCCTTCGAGCAAACTTTTGGGCCGTGGCTCGTCAACCTCACAGGTATCGCTGCAAAGCGAGCCGCAAGAAACGTGTCGGACGACCTTCACATGAAGCTCGCCGCGCAATTTACAATGCTCGGTGCCATCGGTTACGCATTCGAAAACGAGGCCACTGCAGCAATCGCTATTTCCTATGCCATGGAAGGCAATGCAACCGTCAATGGCAAAGAAGTACCAGACAGCGGCCGGCGCCTTTTGCGATTGAGCGCCGCCGGCTCTTATCCATTTACGGATAACCTTCGCCTTCAAGGATCGATCTTCGTGGACCCATCATTCTTCCGGATCGATCAAAACCAATTCCCAACAATAGGCATTGTACTCACAATGATTCACGCATGGTTCTAAAAACATTCTCACAATGGCTCTTGATGGTCGGCGGCATATTCGTGTGCGCGTGCATCTCCGGTTGCACGCCACGGCCGGCTCAAACATCTTCGGCACCCGCAACCGGAATCGTCCTCGTGGACGATCGCGGGCGCGACGTGCCTTTGGCGCCCATGATCGGCGAGGTGCCTTTCACCGTTATTGAGTTTTTCTCGGCGCATTGCCCATGTCAAAGAATGCACGACGCACGGCTTCGTGAGCTCTTTCAGACCTATTCACCGCGCGGGGTGAAGTTCCTTGCCATTGACTCTGAAGACGGCGCTTCGCCAGAGCGTGTTGCAAAGGAGTCACACGCACGCAATTACCCATTCCCGCTTCTTGCCGACCCGAAAGGCACATCTGCCCAAGCGTTTGGCGCAACCATATCCATGTATACGGTCATTCTCGATCGCGAGGGGCATATTCGCTACGAGGGTGGCCTTGATTCGAACCGCGCGCATTTGTCCGACAGCGCAACGTTTTACGTGCGCGACGCACTCGACGATCTCCTTGCCGGCCGCGAACCCCGCATAAAAAAGGGGAAGGCCCTTGGGTGCACCTTGTTACATTGACAGCGATGATGCGGGGCAGGTGCGGGGGCCTGCCCCAACCGATCTTATGGGAAATGAAGCATCACGGTGCATGTGTCGATGCGGTCGCTACCATCGAACGTCGCATCAATGCATACTGCATTGTCTTTGACCAAGAGATTTGCCGCCGTGAGCGATGCGGTGCGAAGCACGGTCCAGCTCCGCCCGTCGAGTCCCAGCGATCCGTCGTGCGCCTCATCTGGCGCTGTCCACATCGTGACTGTGCCGCACATTGCGAGTGTGAGGCCCACGTCGTTGAACCCGTTGTCGGAACCCGTGGTGCTTTGCGCCCCATCGGATGGCGACTGCGCAGAGCAGCCTACAAACGCGAGCGCGAAAAGAAGCATCGTTGATGCTTTGCGCCAGCGTTGCACCAATTCTATCGTCAATCCTATCGACATCGATCACCCCTCGAACCGCCGCGCAATGCGTGGCCACTTCGAGCGGTGCAGTAGACATGCCGGCGTCTATGCGACGTGGGCAGTCAGCAGCATGCGTATTCCACTGCGACGAAACGACATTGCGATGATACAATCTCGCCGGTTGTCGTGACGGAGGTTCGCATGCGTCACATCCGTGGGCTTGTTCTTATCGCGCTTCTTGTGGCCGGATGCACTGGGCACGACCCCCCCAACATTGACTCATCGGGCCAAGATGGGGGGCACTCAGGGCACGACTCCGGATTTGACGCTGGGCCCGTCGTGAGCGGCAGCCTTGACACCACATTCGCGAACAACGGCCGGCTCATCGATGTGTTTGGAACGTCGTCATCGGCGGTCAATGCTTTATTGTCTGCCGACGATCACATCTTCGTGGTTGGCGCCTGCGGCGCCCCGCTGTCCGCCACGTGTGTAGCGCGGCTAACCCCGGATGGCGCGTTGGATACAGCGTACGGCAGTGGTGGCGTTGTCACGTTGGCGGGATTGCTTTCAGGCGCCGCGGCGCTTCTTTCCGACGGGCGCCTCATAGTCGGAGGTGCGACCTTGGGGGGGGCTAGCAACGGTATCGCCACGTACAGCGTGATCGGCGCCAGCGGAACAACGGGCGGTTTGGTCTCTCTTCCCAACGGGTATCCTTATCTGCTTCAATTCGGAGCGCTTGGGCCGGATGGCAGCGTCGTCTTTGTTGGCAGTGATTGGACACTATCCTCGGAGACAAACCCAACCCCAACAAAAATAGTGTTTGTCGCGAAACTCACAAAGGATGGAAATATTGACGGGAATTTTGGGACGAACGGCAGCGTAATCGCGAGTTTTGCGGGTGTCGATGAATTCGATAGCGCCGGCATTGTCGTGCGCCAAGACAACAGCAAAATAGCAATTGGTGGCTTTTGGAGGACCGGCACTTCTCAGGGAGGGTATGGTATTTTGCAACTCGACGGCCAGAGCGGCGCCCCTGACACGTCTTTTGGCCCCGACGGGAATGGGCAGACAACAATCCAGGCAACCGGTGCAAACTACATATCCGCATTTGCGCCCCTGCTGCTTCCTAGTGGTCAAATTATTTCGATCAATCGTCTTGATTCCATATCCAGCCTTGGCACCAATTCTTTTTATTATATCTATACCTTCACCTCTAATGGAGTCGTCAGCACCAACGCCGTGTCGGGAATTAGCAACACGGTGGCTCTACTCCCCTCCCTTGACGGTCAAAATCGTGTTCTTGCGGCCATAGCCATTCCCCAAGAAAATGACGACCAAACGCCTGGCACGTCTAGCTCCACCACGCTCGAATCTGTCATGCGCCTTACGACTTCGGGAATACCCGACGCCACGTTTGGTACGGGTGGAATCACGACACTCTCGCTGCCGGCAAGTCTTTCGTCGTCGTGGGGATCTTTTGCAGCGCGTGCGCAAAGCGACGGTCGAATCATCGTTCTTTCACAAGCAACCATGGCTGACACGGATGGTGGGACGAAGGACGTCGTGGTGGTCTCTCGTCTTTGGAATTGATCGGTTTCGATTTGCCGCCGTTTTTCTCGGTGACACAGCGAAATCACATCCCCCACACCGTGATCGCGCGACCATCGGCACTGCGCTCTTGCACGAAGACCTTCTCGTCCCAACTTCGTGTTTCGCTCGGGTCGACAACCATCAGGTGGGCCTCGTCCGAAGCGCACTGGTCGGCGTACTTCGCTGTCTGGGTCAATCCCTCGGCGATCGTCATT
>Ga0123357_10004588_pt1 | contig 16274 bp, 8 predicted proteins | sample TergutEmb28metaG_FD_89873 | JGI IMG/M metagenome (GOLD analysis project Ga0123357, IMG submission 89873) | Embiratermes neotenicus P4 segment gut microbial communities from Petit-Saut dam, French Guiana - Emb289 P4 | ecosystem: Host-associated > Arthropoda: Insects > Digestive system > Gut ... | reverse complement strand
TACCGTGAACCGAACTTGGAATAGTAAAGTTACTTGTAAGGTGTTCGCAATCATAAAAGGCATAATCGCCAATGTTGTTAATTCCATACATCAGTTTCAATACACTGATGCCGGTTCTTACGTTGTACCAGGGCGCACCGCCCTGCGTAAAATTCTGCATTGCGCCCGTTCCGCTGATAGTTAGCGTCCCGCTTGCAAGCGTTGCTGTTACATCGGCTGCATTTGGCGAGCCGATTTGCCACGTTTGTGCAAATGTTGTTGTTGCACTTGTGCTCAAGCCAAAAATGGCGAGCATGATAAAGAATCTGTTAAATTTTTTCATTTCTTTATAATAATTTTTTTATTAATAATAATTTTAATTAACGCCGCAAAAATATAGTGAAAAAAAATTCTGCAATACCCCCAAATGGGGGTTTTTTTAGTCAAAGTGAAATTTTTTTTTGAAAAACCCATTGGTAGCATAATAGAGAATGGAAAAATCATAAATTTGCAATGATTTTTCCATTTAAAATCGTGAATTTCTATTGTTTTTATGTTTTTAACATAAATATTCTACGTTAAAAACGCTTTACCATTAGCCCCATCGTTACAAACGAGGAGCAGCAAAAAAATCATAAATTTGCAATGATTTTTCCATTTAAAATCGTTATAAAGGATAAATTGGTTATTATTATAGCCGTGCGCTGTTGACACACGTCTATAATTGCACAAACGCTACGCGTTTTTTTTCTCAATTCGTAATTCGTAATTTAATCCCCCCAAGGCGTTGCCATTGGGCTGGATTATTTTGGGCTTACAGCCCGCAAATACATAATTTTTTGTTTCCATTCATTTTTAAACGAGTGGAATATTGATTTAGAAATACTGCGTAAAATAATTCAGGAAGAAATTGGCAGACAAAATATATGATTTTAACTGTAACACAATAAAAAAGCATATAAATTACTTTGAATTTATACGCTTTTTTGTTTTGAAAAATAAAAGAAACAATATTTGATGTTATTTTCTGTTCAAAAACTTTAAATATTCATTTTTTGTTGAATCGAAAGTAAAAATATCTTTTATATATGGTAAGTTTTGAACATCTAAAACTTTGGGCACAAGATATTTAGCGCATTCAAGTTTGTCATCTTCCATATTGAAAAGCAAAGCAAGCCGCTTAACTTGATCGCAAGTAAAAAACGAATTAAAATTGCTTGCTGTTTTTAGCGTACGCATTTTGGTATCAGCAAATTTTTCATTTCTCACCGAATTATACAGGTTGCTAAAATCGGCATCAGAAATTGGCATCGGCTCAGGTATCGGCGGCGGTACAACTACAACAGTATTGTTGCCTTTTTTATTGAAATTGTTGTAATCACGCCATTCATCTCTCATATTACCTGCAAAAAGTGCTATTGAATTCCGGTCGTATTCCTTTGTAAAAACCAAAACCGCACTTGCATTCATACGGCAGACCGTACGTCTTTCACTCTCAATATCGATGTTTTGAGAAAGTTTAGTCATTTGTCCGCCTCTGCCGCCGCTTTGAAATTCAACTGATAATAAATAACGTCCAGGTAACAGATTAGCAATAATTATATTGTCGGAAATCGGAAACTCAAATTTTTGCAAACCCGATTGTAAAACAATAATTCCAATGCGTTTATTAATGTCGTTTGTAAATTGAAAACTGCCCGATAAAACGGCGTTTTGTGCATGGATAGCCGACAGGCAAAACAGCACAAGTGTAAAAGAAACAAATAAAAATTTAATGTTTTTCATAAAATATTAATTAAGTTTGAATTTTATTAACTCATGGCTGCAAAATTAATAAAAAAAATGAATTTCAAGCAAATAAACAAAATTTACAAGGTAATTTACTGAAATTTTAACTATTTTTATTATATAAAAATAATAAATTAGCAGTACCTTTGCAAAATATTTTATATAAATATAAATTAATTTAATGAAAAAAATGAGACAAAATATTCTGTAAAAATATTTGCCGTTTTATATTTATATACTAATTTCATTATAAATCAATAAAAAAATATAAGATAAATTTGAATTATGGCATTAAACAATTTTATATCAAGAATTTTCGGAGGAAATAAATATGAGCGCGATTTGCGAGAGATATCTCCATTTGTAAAAAAAATTAAGGAAATTTATCCTGAAATAGTAACATTGTCGAACGATGAACTTCGGGCGCATTCAAGAGCAATAGATGAGAAAATTTCGAATGCGGTTAGCGAAGAAAAAAATAGAATCGAAGAATTAAAATCATCGATTGAAGACATGAAACTTGAAGAGCGCGAAAAATCGTGGGCAGAAGTTGATATGTTGGAAAAATTGATATTAGAAAAGCAAGAACGGGTTTTGGACGAAGTGCTTCCCGAAGCGTTTGCCATTCTCAAAGATACCGCCCGAAGACTTGCCGGATGGACATGGGAAGGGTACGATAACGAAAATAAAGATATTTGGGTATGGAAAAATTCCGAATCAGAAAAACCGGCGCCCGGCTCTCCGTATCCTTTGATAGAAATTGAAGTTACTGCAAATGATTTTGACCGAAATTTGGCAACTACTCACGATTTTGTACGTATTGAGGGAGACAAAGCCATTTACAAAAATCATTGGATGGCAGGCGGAAATGAAATCGCTTGGGATATGATTCATTACGATGTCCAATTGTTTGGAGGAGTTGTGTTGCACAACCATAATCCCCAAAAGTTTAATAAGGACACAGACGACCAGAAACTCAGTAAAAGAGTTCGCGGTTATATCGCCGAAATGGCAACAGGTGAAGGAAAAACTTTGGTAGCAACGCTTCCTGTTTTTTTAAATGGAATGGCGCATAATGGAGTGCATATCGTTACCGTGAACGACTACCTGTCTAAACGCGACTCCGAATGGATGGGACCTTTGTATATGTTTCACGGCTTGTCGGTCGATTGCATAGATAAACATCGTCCCAATAGTGAGGAACGCCGCGCTGCTTATGCTGCCGATATTACTTTTGGTACAAATAATGAATTTGGTTTCGATTATCTGCGCGACAATATGGCAACATCGCCTTTGGATTTGGTACAGCGTCAGCATAATTATGCTATTGTAGATGAGGTCGATAGTGTGTTAATTGACGATGCCAGAACACCGCTTATAATTTCAGGTCCAGTTGCAAAAGGAGAAGACCAACTTTTTGAAACATTTCGCCCGCAAGTAGAAAGGATTGTTGAAAAGCAAAAGCAACTTGCTACGCAATACCTTTCCGATGCTCGCCGATTGTTAAAATCCGATAAAAAAGAAGACCAGGAAGAAGGTGGATTGTCGCTTTTCCGCTCATTCAAGGGCTTACCCAAAAATACTGCTCTGATAAAATTCCTTTCCGAACCGGGAGTTAAACAGATACTTTTGAAAACAGAAGAATTTTATATGCAGGAAAATAACCGCAATATGCCAAAAGCAGTTGAGCCTTTATATTTTGTTATTGATGAAAAAAATAATACTATTGAACCTACCGATAAGGGTTTCGACCTTTTGAGTGAAAGTACTAACGACTCAACGTTCTTCGTTTTACCTGATGTGGGAGGCGAAATTGCCGAAATGGAAAAAGATGAAAAACTTTCGGCTAATGAAAAACAACAGAAAAAAGATGAACTCCTGCTTAATTATTCTATAAAATCGGAACGCGTTCATACTATAAATCAATTACTTAAAGCATATACTCTCTTTGAAAAAGACGTTGAATATGTTGTTATCGACAATCAGGTAAAAATTGTTGATGAACAAACGGGGCGCATAATGGAAGGTCGTCGATATTCGGACGGACTTCATCAGGCAATTGAGGCAAAGGAAAAAGTGAAAGTTGAGGCGGCAACACAGACATTTGCAACAATTACTTTACAAAATTATTTCCGCATGTATCACAAACTTGCAGGAATGACCGGTACTGCCGAAACCGAAGCAGGCGAACTTTGGGATATTTATCGACTCGATGTTGTTGTTATTCCTACAAATAAATCTGTTATTCGAGATGATAAGGAAGATAGAATTTATCGTACAAAAAGAGAAAAATATACTGCTGTAATCCAAGAAATTGAGAACTTAATACAGCAAGGGCGTGCGGTTCTTGTTGGTACAACTTCTGTAGAAATTTCGGAACTTTTGAGCCGAATGCTAAACGGACGTAAAATTCCGCATAATGTTCTTAATGCCAAATTGCATCAGCGTGAGGCAGAAATTGTTGCTCAGGCAGGGCGTAGCGGTACAGTTACTATTGCTACCAATATGGCAGGGCGCGGAACCGATATTAAACTTGCACCCGAAGTACGCGATGCAGGTGGTTTGGCAATTGTTGGTACCGAGCGGCACGAAAGCCGCCGTGTAGACCGTCAGTTGCGCGGACGGTCGGGACGTCAGGGAGACCCGGGAAGTTCGGTTTTCTATGTTTCGCTTGAAGACGATTTGATGCGCCTTTTCGGCTCCGAAAGAATTGCCAAACTAATGGATAGAATGGGCTTTAAAGAAGGTGAAATGCTGGAGGCTAAAATGCTTTCCGACAGCATAGAACGCGCTCAAAAGAAAGTAGAAGAAAATCATTTTGGAATACGGAAACGCCTTTTGGAATATGATGACGTTATGAACTCGCAGCGCGAGGTGATTTATACCAAACGCCGCCACGCACTTATGGGTGAGAGAATTGGAGTTGATATTACAAATATGATTTATGACGCTGCAGAAAATGTTGCCGCTGTGGCAAAAGACGCTGACGATTTTGAAACCTTAAAAGAAGACATTCTTACAACTTTTGCAATGGAAACTCCTATAGATGAAAGTGAATTTACAAATATTCGTGTAACAGAACTTTCGGAAAGAATTGCAGCAGCGGCAATGGAAAATTTCAAACGCAAAACCGACCGCATGGCAGAAGTCGCAAATCCTGTTATTCGTCAGGTTTTTGAGCAGCGCGGGCAGGATTTTGAAAATATTCTTGTGCCGATAACCGACGGACGGCGTGTTTTCAATATTACTGCAAATTTATCTGCCGCCTACAATTCCGAGTCGAAAGAAGTTGTTAAATCATTTGAAAAACAGACGCTTCTGTATGTTATTGACGATGAATGGAAAGAACATTTGCGCCAACTTGACGAACTTCGCAATTCGGTTCAAAATGCCTCATACGAGCAAAAAGACCCGCTTTTGATTTATAAATTAGAAAGTTTTGGGCTGTTTAAGGAAATGATAAATTCGATAAACGAAAAATCGCTGTCAATTTTGATGCGTGGGCAAATTTACCTTCAAGACCCGCAGCAAGTCAAGCGTGGGCAAGCCCCTGTGCGCTCCGATTACAGCCGCTATCGTACTCAAAAAGATGACATGGCAACAGAACGTGCTCGTACTCAACAGGTTGCAGGACGAGATACCCGTGAGCCGCAAAAAGTTGAAACCATCCGCAGAACCGAAGCAAAAGTAGGACGGAACGACCCATGCCCTTGCGGTTCCGGTAAAAAATATAAGAATTGCCACGGGAAAGATTAAGGATAAATACATCTTTTTGTCAAAAATATTTTTTACTTTTGCGAAATTTTTTACGGATTCTATAACAAAATGTCCATTGGGATAATTGTTAACAAATATTTAATTTTCTAATGGACACCATTAGAAAATGTTATCTGTAATGAATTGATAATTAGCGCATAATTTTGCATTAATTGTTCAAAAACACGATAAATAAATGTTAATAATGCCTAATTTAACATTTGAGGTTCTAATGGACATTTTGGGATTAAGTTTAACAATTTCTTTTTTGAGATTTGATGTTAATTTTCGAGGTATTTTCATACGCTCTTTTCTCATTTCTGCCGTATCCTGCGCATACTCAAAATAGTATTTACCTTTTGGAGCGGCATTACGTTTCAACTCTCGAATTTGTCCTTGCCGATAGTTTCAGCAATAAATTTTTGTGTACATCTTTGCTTGTGTAAGCAATAAATTGTGTACCTTTGCTCTTGGGTAATATGTTCCTTTTTCATCAAAAAGATTTTTGAAGATAAATTTTTGTCTGAAGATTCAGTTATTCGAAATTTTTGAATAGTTCAAAATAGTAAATGGGTAAATCGCTTTTGCACAAAGTTATTTTGCCATTCAAACTCGAAAAGTGGAACTGATTGACGTACAACTGCAACTGCTCTCTCGCTTGGAAACACGCGAGAAACTACGCGTTGCCGATTGGATTATTGACATCGGACCGGAGGCAGGAAGAAATTTTTAAAGGGTAGTCTCCAAAATAATATATTGTTAATCAATGTTTTAATTTTTTTTTATATTTTTAATTTTTAATTGAAAAAAAAATAATATCTTTGCGAATTAATTTCAACTTAATTTATACAGGTTTGACTTTAAAATAATTATTAAATTTTTCAAATGTTTTTATGAAAAAAATACTTTTATACATTTTAGCGGCATTTTGTGTTTTGCCGGCAATGGCAGACGAAGGAATGTGGATGTTGCCGCTTATCAAAAAATTAAACATCAAAAAAATGCAAGGTTTGGGCTGCGTACTTACCGCCGAAGAAATTTACAGCACTGACAGCGTCAGCCTCAAAGATGCTGTTGTGATTTTTGGAAACGGCTGTACGGGCGTTATGGTTTCGCCTGAGGGTTTGGTTTTCACTAATCATCATTGTGGTTACAATGCGATTCAGGAATTGAGCAGCGTGGAAAACAATTATTTGAAAAACGGTTACACGGCGGTAAATATTTCAGATGAAATTCCTGCACCCGGTCTTACGGTTACTTTCCTAAACAGAATAGAAGATGTTACTGAGCAGGTTTTGTCGAAAATTCCTGCCGATTTGACAGGTGCGGAACGTTCCAAACTTCAGGATTCTATTTGTACGGCGATTGCCAAAAATGCAAATGACACTACATTGAAACTTACAGCGCAAGTAAAACCGTATTTTTCCAATAATCAATTTTATTTGCTTGTATATCAAAAATATAACGATGTTCGCTTTGCTTATGCTCCGCCTGCGTCAATAGGAAAGTTCGGTGGCGACACAGATAATTGGATGTGGCCCCGCCATACGGGTGATTTTTCCGTTTTTCGCGTTTATTCCGATAAAAACGGACTTCCTGCCGCTTATTCTGCTGATAATGTGCCTTACTCTCCGCACCGTTTCGCTAAAATCTCGGTAGCAGGATATAAGGAAGGCGATTTTTCAATGATTTTGGGAAATCCCGGCTCAACGGAGCGTTACGCAACCTCGTGGCAAATTCAAAGTATGGTAAATGGTGAAAATCAGGCGAGAATTGACGTGCGCGGGGCAAAACAGGATGTTTGGAAATCGTTTATGCAAAAAGACGAGGCGATACAACTTGCATACGCATCAAAATATGCCCAAAGTTCAAATTACTGGAAGAACAGTATAGGGATGAACAAGGCAATTGCTAAGTTAAAAATTATCAATGTAAAAGAGAACGAACAACGCACTTTTGAAAAATGGGTAAAACAATCTCCCGAACGCGTGAAAAAATACGGTAAGGTACTTGATAATTTAAAAACTTCAACCGAAAATGCTTTTATTTATGAAAAAAATCTGAATTTAATGTACGAATCGTTGCTTTCAGGTGTAGAAATGACAATGATTGCTTTGCGCAGCGGTCGTATTGGGGGCAATAATCAACTTTCGCGGGAAGAAAAATTTGCACAAATAAAAAAACTGTACGATGATTATTATCCGCAGGTAGATAAAGCAACGATGGCTAAAATGCTCGCAGTTTATCGTCAGTATGCCGATGAGCAGTTTTTGCCTTCAATTTATAGTTTTATAGACAAAAAATTCAAAGGAAATTATGAAAAATATGCCGATTATGTATTTGAAAAATCCGCTTTTACTACTTTTGACAAATTGCAAGCCGCAATAAATAGCAAAAAAGGTCTTGATACAAAAAAAGACCCGGGATATGAATATTATCAGAGCGTTATTACACTTTATCGTCAAATAATTTCCGAAGGAGAACCATATTCTACACAAGTTGATAACAATCAGCGTATTTATCAGGCGGCATTGCTTGAAATGGCACAGCAGACGGGTAAGGCGCTTTATCCTGATGCAAATTTCACAATGCGGATGACTTACGGTACAATTGGCGGATACGTTCCTGCCGATGCGCAAATTTACAAATATTATTCTACCGTAAAAGGAATTTCGGAAAAAGGAGTACCCGGAGATTATGAATTTGACGTACCAGAAAAACTTTCCAAAGCGTTGAAAAACAAGGAATATATCAAATATACCGACCCGAAAACAGGCGAAATGAATGTTTGTTTCCTCTCAAATAATGATATTACAGGAGGAAATTCGGGAAGTCCGGTTTTCAACGCAAAAGGTGAACTGATTGGTTTGGCTTTTGATGGAAACTGGGAGGCAATGAGCGGCGATATTGTGTTCGACAACGACCTGCAACGCACTATAAGCGTTGATATTCGTTATGTCCTTTTCATTATGGACAAAGTTGGAGACGCTCAACGGCTGCTCAAAGAACTTGAAATCGCAGAATAAAAACAGGATATTAATTATATATTTTTTATTTATTATGTATAAAAAAATAATTTTACCATTATTTATCTTATTACCGATTTTTGCTTACGGGCAAACATCAATTAAAGGGATAGTTACTGATGCAAAAAGCGGTACAGCGCTTTCTGTAGTAAATATTACAGTAATAGAACAAAATATTTCTACTCAAACTAATGCTCAGGGGCAGTTCTCATTGACCTACCTCGATGCCGGTGATGCGGAAATAAGTTTTTCGCTTGATGGGTATTTTACTCAAATCAAAACTGTAAAACTTGTTTATAATCAAGAATTTGATTTAGGAACTATTACACTCACCCCCGATGCTTTGGCTGAGGCAAAGCAGGATGTTTTATTGCAAATGAGTGAAACGCAATTGTTTGATGAGGCAGACCGCTCTTCGCAAACAGGTACTTTCGCTTCGCAAACTGATGTTTATCTGTCGCAAACGGGTTATAATTTTTCGTCAATGCGTTTTCGTACACGTGGTTACGACAACAGTTATGAAAGCATGTACCTTAACGGAGTGCATTTTGTTGATGCTGAGCGTGGCGGATTTAATTACTCTATGATTGGCGGTTTAAACAATGCTACGCGAAGCAAAGATATTGTTTTTGGACTTTCGCCAAGCAGTTTTGCCTATGGTAATCTTGGTGCAAGTACCAATATTAACACTCGCGCAAGTGCAATTGCAGCAGGAAGTAATGCAAGCGTTGCCTTTACAAATAGCAATTATAATGTCCGTGCACAATATACCTACGGAACCGGAATCTTGCAAAACGGATGGGCATTTGCCGCATCGGGAATTGTAAGATGGTCGGTTGGAGATTTGCCTATTGCTGACGGAACATTCTATAATTCAGGAGGTTTATTGCTTTCGGCAGAAAATTTTATTAACGACCGTCATAGCATTGCACTCACTTTTATTGGTGCACCAACGCGTAGAGCAGGGCAAGCAGCAATAACAAAAGAAGTACGCGATTTGACAGGTTCTATCTATTACAATCCTAACTGGGGTATGCAAGATGGGAAAGTGAGAAATTCACGAATTACAGAATCTTTTGACCCTGCTGCAACTTTTTCACACGACTGGAAAATAAGCCAAACACAGCGGTTGCGTACAGGTATCGGATTTCATTATAGTATTTATAATAATAGCGCTTTTGCGTACAACGGAACTCATCCTTCCCCCGATTATTACCGCAATATGCCAAGTTTTGTAACCGACGACCAAACAATTAAAGATTGGCAAACAGACCTTTGGCAAAACGATGAATATACACGTCAGGTAAAATGGGATGAAATCTATTTTGCTAACCAAAACAACAACAGATATAATCTCCAAATGGTTATTGATTCGTTGCAAGCGCCATATATTCTTGAAAAAAGGCATAATGATTTGATGGAATCTATGCTAAATTCCGTTTATCAAAATCAATTAACCGATAATTTGAAACTTACCGCAGGAATTGAAGCCAAATGGTCGGAAGGTCATCATTATAAAACCATTGATGATTTGTTGGGTGCCGCTTATTATATTGACATTGATAATTATGCAGAAAGAGATTTGACAGGCGGAACATTGCAGGATGCCGATAAAAGTATGATTCAAAATGATTTGAGAAATCCTAATCGAACTGTAAAAGAAGGCGATATTTTTGGCTACAATTACAATATCAATTCTAAAACTGCAAATGCTTTTGCTCAAGTAGAATATAATTGGAACCGTTTGTTTTTATATTTAGCAGGAAAAGCCACATATACAGACTTTTATCGCTATGGCTATATGGAAAACGGACGTGCTGCTTGGTTGAAAAAAACAGGCAGAGAAGATGTGAATTCTTTAGGTAAAAGCAAAACATGGTATTTTGTTGACCCATCGCTAAAAGGTGGATTTGTTTATAATATTGACAACAGAAGCCGTCTTGCTTTCAATATTTTAGCAGAAACACGCGCTCCGCTTGTTCAGGATGTTTATGTATCCGAACGAGTGAAAGATAAAATCGTTCCGAACCTCAAATCGCAAAAGGTTTTGTCTATGGATTTGAATTATACCTTTAATTACAAGCCAATTAGAGGGAGAATAAGCGCTTTTCGTACCGTAATCAAAGATGCTATTGATAAATACGGATATTATGATGATGAATATCAAACCTTTGTAAATCATCTTATTAGCGGTGCTAATAAAATTTATCAGGGAGTTGAACTTGGTTTTTCCGTGCCGATTACAAAATGGCTCTCCGTTAATGCAGCAGGAACTTATGCCGATTACCATTTTACAAACAATGCTATTGGTATTAAAAGTGCTGAAAACGGCTCGTTTGCTGACGTTACGGAAAAAATCCTCACCGAAGATTTGAAAATCAACAGCGGTCCACAACTTGCTGCTAATGCTACTTTGAAATTTTTCTACAAAATGTGGTTTTTGGATGTAACTCTCAATTATTTTGATAACAATTATTTGGATTTTGCGCCAAATCGCTTTACCGTAGCCAATCAAAATTTATTTGCTAAAAATTCAGATCCGGCGGTATATCAAAAACTTGGCACTCAGGAAAAACTAAAAGGCGGCTATACGCTTGATGCTTCGCTTGGTAAATTGATTTATCTGAAGAACAGAAACCGCATTAATTTTAATTTGAGTGTTAGCAATATTTTGAACAATACAGATTTGATTACAGGTGGATATCAACAGGCAAGAGTACCGATGGCAAGCGGCGCCTTAAATACAAAGGGATTGGATTGGTATTCAAATAAGTATTATTACGCATGGGGATTGAATTGTTTCTTTAATATCGGGTATATTTTTTAATAATTTATAATTTTAAAAATAATTTTAATATGAAAAATTTATTTAATTCATTAATAATCATTTTTTTGGCTGGTTTAACTTCCTGTTCGCAGTACAATTTTAACCAGCCTGATACTTCAACCAAAGGTCAAAGGATAGAATCGACAACCACAATTCAGTATTTGGAAAACACTTACATGGTTACTGATTATACAGATAAAGGTTATTATACTGCCGACCGTATTTCTTCAGCAACACCATTGGTTTTCAACGGAATTGTAACTTCCAACGATTTGATGGGGAATCAGTATAAGTACATTGTTGTCCAAGAAGACAATGTATTAACTGCAAATCCGCGTGCAATTCGTATTTCTATTGATGCAAATAATGTGTCAAATTTTTATCCGACCGGACAGCGCGTTTCTGTTATTGCAAACGACTGGTGTATAGGGAAATACGGCAATTGTCCACAAATGGGAATTTATAGTGAACGCCCAAGTGACGGTCGTATCTCTCCGGGTGCTATGCCTCTGAATATTGTTCGTCAAACGATAATTGCCTACGATATTGCTGATATTGCCTCAGTGATACCAAAGGAAATGACCATTGCACAGATTAAGGCATACAAAACGCATCACATGGACATTGACTGGCAGTTGGTGAAAATTAATAACGTGCATTTTACAGGTTACGGCGAAATTAATTTTTCTCGAACTCAATTAACTGCGGAATCGTATTTTTTCGGGCTGCCGAAACCAAATGTTACGGGTGCGCCAATTCTGCGTGAAATCTCTGATAAAACAGATAGTCTCTATATTGCTACCAGTGAGTTTGCAAATTTTGCCTCAACACCTCTTCCTTCAACTAATGTAAATGGTGATGTTGTCTGTGTTGTTAGTTGGTATCAAGGACGAGCTACAGATGCAGGCAGTTTTCAAGTTACCCTGCGTTCTTTGCACGATTTAGGTATAGGATTTAAATGATATTCACAAAAGTTTAATAATTAATAATAGTATAATTTAATAATAAATATATTTAATTTTTAATAAATATGAAAAAAGTAAAATTTTTATTTGGAACAATGATGTTCGCAGCATTAACTTTTGGTTTTAATGCTTGCTCTAACACAAATGATGAACCTAATCCTCCTGATACGGATAAAAATGATGGTTCAAAAGAAAAACCCTACGATGTAACAGACATACTTGGGTTTTATGATACTAACAAACTTCCTGCTGATACTGTTTGGGTTACGGGATATATTGTTGGTGGTGTAAAAACTAATGTGTCCGGTGGAATCACACCTGACAATCCTGCAGGAAGTACAGTTCAATCGGCAGATGATGTGGTTTTTGGTACCGTCGACATTCGTTCTACGGCTGTATTAATTGCTACTTCTCCTGATGAGACTGACTATCTGAAATGTGTGGCTGTAAAATTAAATGACCCTCAAACAAATCCTGCAGATTTTCGTGGTAAGGTAAATTTAGTAGATAATCCGACAAATCTCAAAAAAGCGCTTATTGTAAGGGGAAAAATATATCGTTATTTTGGGTTGCCCGGAGTTAGAGATATTACAAATTATGAATTTAATGGTGGTGGTGGCACTAATCCGGAAAATGACCCAAATCCTGTTGCTTCGCTTACAGAAGATTTTGAAGGATTTACCGAAGGTACGGGTGCTGCATATATGGGAACTCAAACCGATAACAAAGGCTGGTTTGGTTATGCTACGCAGGGAACTTTGCAACCGGATGTTCGCGCATACGACAATAACAAGTATGTACAATTTTCGGCTCATAGAAGCAACATTACAAATGCCACAACGCAGGAAATGTGGTTAGTATCGCCTCGCTTGGATGTTTCAGCGGCAAGTTCAAAAATACTTTCATTCGAAATTGCAGCGGGATATTTTAACGCAAACACAACATTTAAAGTTTATGTTTTCAAAGGAGATGGACACGACCCTGCCACTGCAGACAAAACAGAATTAACGGGATTTACATTGCCAACGGTAGCCGATGTTCCCACAACAAGTCCTTATACTGCATTTATCCCTTCGGGGACTATTAACTTGTCCGCTTATTCGGGAACTATCCGCATAGCATTTTATTATAGTGGAACAAGTGGCAGTGGAAATTCAACCACATACCAACTTGATAATTTTGCTTTTGGTACATCAATGACCACACTTGGCGTTTCTTCTTCTTCCCTTTCATTTGTAAAAGAAGGCGAAACAAAATCGTTTGACGTAACCAGCAACACTACTTGGACAGCGATTTCATCTGACCCTGCAAACTTTTCTGTTGCTACAAGCGGAAACACGGTTAATGTTACTGCGGCAGCAAATACAGGTTCAGCACGTACAGCAACTGTAACTGTTAAGACAGATAACGGTGCGGCAACCAAAGTTGTAACTTTGGCACAAGCAGGAACTGTTTCAGGTACAGAAGTATTTGTAGAAACATTTGCAAATGTAGCAGGTACGCCTTGGACAGCAGGAACTACCGAACTTACCGATTTTAGTTCGTTTGACAATGCAGGTTGGACAGGTTCTAAAGTTTATCCAACAGGTGGAGTTATTAAATTGGGAACAGCATCGATTCTTGGTTATGTAACAACGCCTTCTATCGACCTTTCGGCAAATGGCGGCAATTTCACGCTCGTTTTCAAAGCGTTAGTTTGGTACAACGATACAAAAAAAATTAAAGTCTCTGTTAATGGGACTTCTTATGATACGGTAGAGATAGGTCAGTATAATACTGCAAGTCCGACTCCTCCGCAGGAAGTTGTTATGAATCTTTCAGGTGGAACCGCCAACACTCAAATTAAATTTGAAGGTTATCAGGCGGCTAACGGCAGATTCTATTTAGATGAAGTAAGAATTTTGCAATGATAAATGATGTTTAATAATTGATTATATTGAAAAAACCAGCCACCGAAAATGGTTGGTTTTTTTCCATTGTTCCCACTCGTTTCCAAACGAGTGGGAATTGGTAAAACGTTTTTAACGTTTTCTTCAATAAAAATTATAAATATTAACAAAAATGTCATCAGAAAATTATCGTATAATTAATCAAAATGCTGCTTACTTTTTGACCTTCACAGTTACGGATTGGATAGATGTCTTCACACGTATAAGTTACAAAAATATTATTGTTGAATCTTTGGAATTTTGCCAAAAAAATAAAGGATTGATGTTATATTCTTGGTGTTTAATGACTAATCATCTCCATTTAATATGCAGAGTAGAAGAGCCTTTTAGAATGAGTGATTTTATTCGTGATTTTAAACAATTTACGGCGAAAAAGGTTTTGAATGAGATAGAAAATGCGGCAGAAAGTCGCAAAGATTGGATGCTTTATCGTTTTGAATATGCAGGAAAATACGATAAAAGGATAACAAAATATCGGTTTTGGCAAGATACCAATCACCCGATAGAATTAAGTTCTAATAAGTTTATAGAACAAAGAATGAATTACATACACCAAAATCCTGTCAAAGTCGGTTTTGTGGAGAATGCAGAGGATTATTTGTATAGTTCTGCCCGTAATTACGCTGGTTTAGGTGCATTGATAAAAATTGAAATTATATGAACGGTACAATAATGATAGCGTTACAAACGCAAAAATATTTCCCCCTCGTTTGGAAACGAGAGGTAACATGACTTTTATAATAGCATGAAATTAGTGGCTAATAAAACACATTGCTACCACTCGTTTCCAAACGAGTGGTAATTGGTAAAACGTTTTTAACGTTTCTTCAATAAAAAAAATTATAAATAAAATTGTAATTTGTAAATTTTATAAAATATGCAACCAAAATTATATGTTGTTCCTACGCCGGTCGGGAATTTGGAAGATATGACTTTTCGCGCAGTTAAAGTGCTAAAAGAGTGCGATTTGATACTTGCAGAAGATACGCGTACAAGCAGTATTTTATTACGAAGTTATGATATTCGTACACCAATGCTTTCGCACCACAAATTCAACGAACACAAAACCGTCGCAGCGATTGTTGAGCGTATAATAAGCGGGCAGCAGGTTGCACTGATTTCCGATGCAGGTACTCCTTCAATTTCCGACCCCGGGTTTTTACTTGTGCGCGAATGTATTAAAAATCAAATAATTGTGGAGTGTTTACCCGGCGCAACGGCTTTTGTGCCGGCGCTTGTTGCATCGGGGCTGCCTTCCGATAAATTTTGTTTTGAAGGATTTTTGCCTCAAAAAAAAGGACGGCAAACTTTGTTAAATTTATTGAAAAATGAAACACGTACAATGATTTTTTACGAATCGCCGTTCCGTTTACTAAAAACTCTGACTCAGTTTGCCGATATTTTTGGAAGCGAGCGGCAGGTGTCGGTTTCGCGTGAGATTTCTAAAATTTATGAACAAACTGTACGTGGTACATTCGCCGAACTTATTGCTCACTTTACCGAACACGTTCCAAAAGGTGAAATTGTGATTGTGGTTGCAGGAGAATAAGAGTTTTTATGATTTTTGAAATAATTTTTTGCAAAAACAATTTTTTATTGTACTTTTGCAGTCGAAATAAGGAAGGCTATAATAATACATAAAAATTATTTTTTTAACAGGACCCTTAGCTCAGTTGGTTAGCAGCACCTGACTCATAATCAGGGGGTCGCTGGTTCAAGCCCAGCAGGGTCCACTCAAAAATTAAAGTATTGATTATCAGATAAATAACGCAGATAATCAATACTTTTTTTGTTATGACTTTATTATTTTACCCAAATGTCTAATAATCATTAATTTGTTTCATTTCCCTGATTTTCTACGATTGCAATTTTTACACAGCATTTGACAATTTTCTTCGGTTGTTTTTCCGCCTTCGTGCCAAGGCGTTATATGGTCTGCTTCCATTTCGGCAATGTCAAATTTGATTTTACATTTTACGCAAAT
>Ga0123357_10004587_pt1 | contig 16275 bp, 11 predicted proteins | sample TergutEmb28metaG_FD_89873 | JGI IMG/M metagenome (GOLD analysis project Ga0123357, IMG submission 89873) | Embiratermes neotenicus P4 segment gut microbial communities from Petit-Saut dam, French Guiana - Emb289 P4 | ecosystem: Host-associated > Arthropoda: Insects > Digestive system > Gut ... | reverse complement strand
TTCTTTCCACATAGTGTATAATGGGTGGTAAAGTGTCCACATTTCACCTCCAAAACTATTAACACAAATCAAATATCATGCTTCTGTTAAATGAATCGCTCTACCCCAACATAAAATAAAATGTGTAATTTTCACGGTATGCACCTATTTATTTCTCCAGTGAAAGGCAAGAGACACACAGACAACTAAAAAATAAGCACCATCCAAGCTATTTTATGGTTTGTTCACACAAGTCACAAAGCCTTTAAAATGTACAACAGCTTTAAGTTTACTTATCAGTTTTAGTTCATAATGAAGGTCACTTGTCCCCTGCATGTGACACCATGCCATCTGGCACAAATTTACCAACACTTTAGCAAAGTGTCAACATACTGAACTGCCACACTATGACTGTAATGTTCTTTATTTTCCTCTTCTTTATTCTCTTGCTCCTTACTACCACTCTATTTCATGGTGTTACCAGTGACAATGTCTGCCCCATCAGTCACATGTTGGGAGGACTGGTTCAAACAAGTCACTTCACAGCCACTCAATAAGCCTCCCTTTGTTGACATTTTCAAACCCATTCACATCACCAAATCAGTTATTTCACATGTGTTTACTTCATCAGAAAAATGCAAGAAATAATCACCATCTAAATCTTGACCAAGCTCCCTCCATGACAGAACAAGTGTTAAGGGTTTTATAGACAACCTCATATGGCACACAAACCATAATTTATGGTTTGCACAGTTTTCTGATATTCAGCCAGTTCACCTAGCATTCACATGCTTATATATTACGCTCCGGTGGTCAATTAAGCATGCTATAATGTATTCACCTTAACAATGACTTATTATTCTGGCACAAGTGTTTTGACTAAGGGGAAGTACCTGCTAACTACAAACCACATCGTCTTTCACTTGTCTTTCCTTCCTCTTTTCCTCACCTATTGAAATAGCTGGAATGTTCTCCAACTGCAGAAAGGGATGAAAGCCTAGTTCATACACACCTGCCTTTATATAAATTAGTGTGATTTTACATCTAAAAAAAGTGCATGGACAAGCTGTGAAACATTTATATCATACTGAACATATATCCTTAGAATTTTCAAATATTCTATTCAAATTCTGCCAAGAGCAGCATTTCATTAATTCAAAAGTATAGCCTCCTGCTTCTGAAAGGAATGGAGGAAACGCTCCAAAACTGTACCTCACCAAACGCCTATTCCAGCGTTTCCCAAACTTTTATCCTGTGGCCCCTTTTGGCTTTGACAAGTAACTATGTATCCCCATGCCCTTGCACACATGAATATAGAGTCTCCTAATGAAAGGTATCCAAATTAAAATTTTATGTCTCATAACTTATTTCAGATAGCTATTAATATATACCAGCAGCATACATAACAAAGCACTGCATGATTTGACCTCAATTAGGATGACCATTGCTTGCTTTGCGGGTACTGGGGGTGTCTCAATTATAAATTCTAGCTGTAATAAGAAATAAACATTATGCCAATTATAGAAGTTACACAATCATTTTTAACAAAAAATTATTCCTTTAATTTAGAAAATAAGTAAAATTCAAAGCAGTCATTACAGAAGTGTGTCGATGGATCCCTTCGGCTCCGAGGCACGTACTTTGGAAACCACAGGCCTATTTCAAACAATTAACCTCTCAAGCATAATTCGTTAAGAAAGAAAGAATATGGAGAATTATCTGCACACCATCTACCCACCTGCATCCATCATATCAACTACCCGAGTAATTTAGATGTAATCTGGTGATACAGTATACACAAAGTAGGATTAATGTAGTCTATACCTGTAACTGTCCCTCCTTACATGAAACATATGACATGTATTATAGATACCACGTAATCTATTGTATTTGTTTGAAACACTCTTTGGTGCGATATAGTCATATCAAAGCTAGTCACCGACTTCGTAACAGTTATGTAGGTGTCATAATTGAACATTAAGATGAAACAGATAAGCAGAATCACAACAAACACACCAAAAAATGTGTACTTCCAAACAAGTGCATCCAGACTTCATAACTTTCAACAGTTCTGTGACATTTATAAGACCTCTGATAACAGTCAAATGAAGAAAGAACCATTCTGGGTTAGAAATAAACACTGACATTATACCTAAGTTCCTGTTGTATCTGATAGTACTAAAACAATATACACGGGATGAGTGAAAGGTAGATGCATGCTATCAGTGCCACACCTGTAAAGCAGTAAAGAGAACGTCAGGAATGTTGGTGTCTCATGACACAGCAAACTAAGATATGCTTATGAAGCTGGAACAATACTCCTGGACAAAAACAGAGATGGCACATGTTCACAGTGTGAGGGACTGTGCAATCTGGAGGAAGCACATGGTGGTATGTTACTGCAATGAACTGTTGCACAGTGCACAAAAGCCTTTCCCCAAGGTTAAGAAGCTACTACAGACGATAAATATATATGATGACCCACCATCCTAAACAAGGAGGCTCAGCTAAAAGATGCTGCTTAAAGTGTAGAGGTATTGAATGACATGCCAACTGGCTGTGAAAGTTGGGATAACTGATTTCAGTGTTCGCTGCTTTATTAAAGCATGACAAACTGCATCACGTTGGGTCTCACACCATCTCACCGTACTGCAACAGAGGCACAGGTATGCCATTGCCAACTTCAGCCTTGAACAGTACCAAAATGAAGGTGATGCACTTGTGCCGTGCAGTGTAGTCCTTGATGAAACCTGGGCATGGGCTAAGAAGCACAAACTGAAACTGCAGTTGAAAAAATGGCTCCATTCAGGCTCTCCACAACTGACAAACTGATGCTGATTACTGCTTATATCTACGCTATCTTCCTCCACTGTAATGTCTCAAGAGGGCTGAACTGTTAATGCAGTGTACTTCTGCAATTTTCTGCAGTATCACCAGTGTCCTGCAGTGCAGTGAAAACATACATATTTTATTACAGATGGTCCACTGCTTATGCCATGTGACAATACACGATGCCACGTGGCAAGACTTGTAACTGACCTTTTGGTATGGTGGCAATAAGAAATTCTGGAACAGCCTCCCTACTCTCCAGACATGAGTCCTTGTGCCTCTGATCTGTTCCTGAAGAGGGAGTGACTCCCTTCGTGGCAAGCAGTTCTGCATCAGTCGAGTGGAGGCGATAAGAACAATTAGGCAGACCATCACAGATATTAACAACTGGTGTGCTGATGACATCCATCAGCTCCATGACGTCTAGGACGAGGTTCACTGCATGCCAGATTACACTGGCAGGATGCCACAGTAGTGTGCAATGGAGCAAAGCTTTTCTTCATTTACCACATGTATTGTAACTACTTTTCACTCAACCCATGTGTAAGAAAAATTCCTGTGATATGCCCACATTAGAGCTGCAAATTCAAAAACAGGACTTCATACCCCAAAACAGAGCATTCTTCATAATTTCAGAATATATGCATGATACTCACATCTAAGGTGTCACAATAAAAGAGTAACAAAATAACCGTGAATATTTTCACTATGTTGAGCAGTTCAAGAACACTCTAGAAAACCTGGAAGTTTGCTGGTCAAATACGGACACATGATGACTGTAAAATAAATATACCTTCAAATATTAATCATCTAATGTGTTTATACAACAACTGCCAAATTTTGATGATGTGTCAATGGATATGGGTTTACTACAACAAAATGGGAACAACCTGCAAACCGACATGGCACAGTGCTATGAAATGTGCAAGTTCAGGAATCAAGACACTTTATGCTACCTAACAATTTCAGTTTGTTATGGTACTATACCATCTTTAAACTGTAATAACCCTACTAATGTCATGTATCCATACCAAGGTCCGTCCACTGAACATTTTATGAAAAGGGCACACACAACAGTCTTCCACAAATGGAAATATAAAAAATTCTCAATGATATTTACCAATATGAGGTGTCTATTGTTTTACTTGTAATTTCTATGAACTTATCGCATGTACCTACTACGAAATAACCTCCAACAAAAGTTGCTGCAATTAGTTAAAATATTAGGAGAAATACATTTAATTCACATTTCAATTTATTTGTGCAAAACTTGCGCAATGATCAGTGCTGACAGTAAAATATAAATTAACTCTCATTTCTGTGAAAGAAGGATGCTTCTGGTACCCTACATCCTATGAATTCATTAATCTTAATTCCACTGGAATAATATGTTTGAGGCAAAAGAAAACCCTTCCGCACAGTGTTTATACTATTGCATTTGCAAATAATTTTGGAGCACTCTTACATTTCTACTGTTTGTTGCTGCAATGGATTCTGAACTGAAGTAAAAGTTACATGTATGTTCCAGGGGAACGTGTTAACTATATCACCCACTCTGAAAGTGTTTACAAGTCACAATGAAAACACACAGTAAATATTCCCACACACCAAGTTGGATCATTCAAAAACAGGTATTGTACCCACAGAATATTAGGATACACAGTGCGATATTTGGGCTGGGGGGGAGGGGGAGGGGTCATCTCCAGCTGCACAATAAATGACAATCAGAATGAAGCAACTGCAGTCTACAAACTATGATACTATGCTCAACACTACAACACTCAACCAACCACTACTGCCTGAACAAAATTGTGGAGACAGACAAAAACACTTGCTTATATATTGAACTCATTAAGACTTTTCCTCAAACACTGATTTTCAGATACCTACAGACTAACACATTTTTAATATTAAGCAACTGGATACTAAAGTGTTCTGTTAATAACTTACAATGGATAAACACGGGCAAATCTTTGAAAAAACCAAATCTTTTAAACATCTCCCAGATTCAAAAGCAATTTCACATGATTGACATGCATATGTAAGGTTACGATATATGAATGGCCTTATTTCAAAAGCTGGAGCTGGGCCATGAAGTTGACTACTCACTACTCACCCCCCCTAACGTGAGGTTAAGAATGAGAGCAGCTTATACCATTAGTCCCCCCATACGCCTTCAAGGTTTGCATAAAGATACTTTTACATGTACTATTAAAAGAAGCCTGACCAAACAGTGGGCATGAGACAGATCCTCACACTTTGAACAAGGACTGTTACCTCTCTTTGCTGATTTTCATGAGCTTATAAAGTCTCCTTGAGTTTAGCATGGAAGTATCAAATGTATCACTGTAGAAACAAGCCAAACATTTGTATCATATACACTACAAAACAAGACTGTACCAACTATCAATCTGTTCACTTAAACAACTTCATGGCAATGTTAATTATTGTTAATTTGAAAAGCATGCTTTTTGTGTGTCTCCACAAAATATTATCAAAACACACAGACAGCTGACTCTTTCTATTCCATCTAATGTACTACAACTTGAGGAAATGTTAATGACAAGTAAATAATTATGTGTGTGTGTGTGTGTGTGTGTGTATATATATATATATATATGCACACACACACAAACACACACACAAAGCAAGCACCAAGATGTAAGCCTGGCAAAAGGAAATCGTAACAGAATGTGGGTGATGAGTAAACAAAAAAATTCATCAGCAAACCTTTATATATATAAAGGACAAGTGTCTTTGATGGTTGCCCATGTTACTGAAAGCTATTGTTATGCTATATTAACCCCAAAGTGCAGTGTTCTGCAAAAAGTTGCCAATCATTCCAGAAATTTCCTACTATCATGAAACACAAATTCTATGCAAGCCTGTCATTAAACTCTGTTCTGTTCTGTGACATATCTGGTTAAAATATATCAAATCACACAAACACATACACAACTGCTGCTCTTCAGCAAACTCTTCTCTAACATTTGCTCACTGAAACTATGCATGTAGTTCTTACTGAACTCCATACATAATAGAAATCACATGTGTGTAATCCCTCTGTACAAACAACACTGACTGCAGAGTTTAAATTATGAACCTTCTTATTACAGTTTGTGTTCTTTCATCTATCTCTCCTTTCTCTCCTCTCCTCAGCATTTTTCTCTGAATGACCCTCAGTCTACATCTACCCTCAAAAACACAAAGGCTTTCAATCATGAGACAGTAACTTCCTTGTTCTGATACAAATATTCTACCACAGACTATACAGTTATCAAAATTTCATTATGAAAGCAGCACAGATGTGGCACTTTACAAACATTCTGACATAGGAACCAAATCTCAAGCCTGGTAGCACTACAAGCCCTGAGATGCAAGTATATGAATATAATAAACTCTCCATTATCACTCTACCATTACCATAAATACTAACACAAGTTCTGACTAAAGTCATCTTCAGGTACATCTTATCAAACAAGTAAAGTGTACATGAATCCAATGGCAATTCCGAATACTTTGGGATCCCAAGTTCATGTAGCACGCATACAGTACAAAAAGAATGGTTAACATGGCAGTTTTTTAAAGCTCAGGCTTAAAATCTTATTACAAAACCCCTGCCACAATTAACTGTACAACAAAGAACAGCCTTAAATCAATTGTATCGGTGTACTTCATCAAATTGCTACCTCTGTTGTGTGCTCTCATACTACATGTCCCCCACCCAAATGCAGCATGTAACATTAGGTACAATTTATTTGTGTGTACCAAGTAGGGTGTATCAGGGTTTTCACCGTTTTCCATGTTTTGTGTATGGTGTGTTGTGAGGTAGTGCTTGCCCCACAGTGGCAAACTTCTGTACACACTTCTGTCAGCATTCACACAACTGTTTGAACTCTTCTGCCATCCTAATATGTGCACTCCTGTGACACAGACCTTCAAATCAATTACTTCCTGCCCCTGCCACAGTCATACCATGATGTCTGAGTATGAGGCCATCTGCTGTGATAGTTACACTGCAACACACCATCATCCCTAAACCTGTGATGCCCCTCAAGACACCTTGGATTGGAACTCTTATTGTTCCCCATGTAACATCTGAAGTATCAACAGCATTTCTATCACTGCAAAACTTCACTTTCACCCAACAACCTATTCCCACCCTGAAACCATACACACACTGCACCCAATGGAAACTGAACAATTCTGCCGTGCATAGTGATGTGTATGTCAATAATCCTGTATTCACTTCTGTTCCAGACTTTCCTGAAGTTATTACATATATGCAATGTAAATGGCAGTTAGTTGCTTGTGACTTAAGCATGGGAAACAGACACGAACAAAAAATTTTCAACAGCTAATTGGGCTGCCTACTACTGAGTTAGTGCGTACAGAAACTACACGTGCTGGTGGCAATTTTGATTACTTTTGTGCTGAGAAACAAGTAGTAGCAACATCTACTTTCCTTTTACCACTTCAGTATATATCCTGTAGCTATGAGAATCTGTAAGTCAACAATAATACAATATAATTGTCCATCTCTGTGTATAATACCCAGCTATATGAGATTGATACCATGAAATTTCCAGCTACAAAGTTAAAATTCTGTGAGCAACAAGTCTGTAAATGCTGACATAAAAAAAATTTCATACAAGATTCGCAGGTATTCTCAATCTTCATAAAAAATTTCACACGTCCAGCTTTAGTTGTTCATAAATTATCATCATCAAACTGAAAGCAGCAGTATTGTCGTTCTACACACCATATACGTGTAAATATCCATTTCATGTGAGCTAATAATCTTTCTGAGATATCACAATGAATAATAACCAACTAGTCTTTAACACAGTAAATCAAGGACATGTATGTCACCCTGTCACAAAATTCATATTTCAGGCAAAAGTATAATCCATGGTGTCTTTACTATGTTGCAAAAGCAGTAAACAAACAGAATGTCTTCACCAAATTAACAATGTATAAAACTATCGATTGTAATGAAATTAATCTTCCAAAATGGAAAAAATTTCAGACATAAGAATTATCTTATGTGCATTAAATATCGTATTTGTGACTTTGCTTATTATAAAGCACGGTAAATGAAATGTAGCAAGAGTAAGGACTGATGTATTTTCAGTGATGAAAAACATAGTTCAGTCTATGCCTGAGGAACACTCAATGATGTACAAGGCCTGTGTAATGACACTCCACACACAGACCTCAGCACAGCAGTCAGTCAGTTGCACATTTTAACCACTTTAGCATCAGGAGAAAAGACCTGAGCACTCTTTACACAGGAGGATGAGTGGACTAAGTGGTGTAAATGGAGTGGCAAAAAGACAAATAATTGTCTTACAGGGAATTCAATCCTGGTCATCTAGCTCACAGCCAGTCACTTAAATGGATATTCCTGGGCTCCTCAGAGATATAAAAATATGAATACAGGCAACATAAATACACATATCCACAGTGGTTTTAACACACATGCAAAACAAAAAATGACATAACATATATGACGTGTACTACAGCTTCTTCGACAAGTACAAAGGTCACAACCAAGTGGTTAGTACTCTTGCTCTATATTTGGGAGGGCCAGGGTTCAAATTTGAGCCTGAAGACTGTCTTTTGTGAGAGGCTATGATCCAGTACAGACACACTGGTGATGAAGCTCTACTGACTGGCAGTGATGTAGTAGAGGCAGTATAGGCACACTGGTGATACAGCTACACTGACTGACAGTGATCTGGTACAGAGTATACACATGCTGGTAACTAACTGTATTTACAATATTTATGGTTTGTTTAACTGCACTGTCAATAGGTCTCATTATATAGCTCTGAATGACAAGATAATGAATGAATAACGAACTGGACATACAGGATTCCTTAGAATTCAAATCATAAAGGCAAATAAATCTCAGCATTGTTTTGGCCCAAAACAGGAGTGGTTCTAAACTACAGCTTTATTTTTGATCCAAGATATAGTAGGTGTCAGAAATGGCACTAAGATACCAGTAAGTTACGACTTCAGACAATCCAGGATCATGTAACTCCTCATTCACGTAAATACATTAAAAAAATGAACCTACGTATTTTTATTAGGGCATCCCATCCCTCACCCCCGTTGTAATCTTAGAGAAGTCACACGGCAAGAGTTTAAGTTAGGATAAAGTGGTTGAAATATACAGAAAAGCATGTATGATCATGACCTGCACAATAATACACTCATCAGTGAATAAAAATTGTTGGGCATGAAAGAACTAGGATAAACCAAGCTCCTATGAATATATGACTTTAAATCAAATTCCCATCTAGAGAAAGAGAAGCAGTCTGTGTGTTTTGAAAGTGAAAACAAACTTGGCACCTACCTTGACCGCTATCTTGAGGAAGTCCTGAGTCTTGTGATGCACTAGGGATGTTGGCAAATACTGAAGAACCTGGAAAAATAAACCAATGAATAGCAACATATCTGCGTATCATGGCATTACAAACTTTTTTTTTAAATCTAAGTCATAAGTCTAAAATTTATGTGGGCTGATGTTGAAATTTTCCACTTATGCTGTTCCCAGTAGTGCGAGTGCATGTTACTAATAATTCACAAGACTATTCACACACACTGAGCATTTACTTCACAAATGACACAACCTTTTGTGATTTACATATATTTACATACATATGCAAAACCAAACTAATTAGAAATCCACTGAAATAAAAATGCTCCCATTAAAACTCCTAACCCAAAATTAAATTACAAACAAAAATGTGCTAGGAAGTATGCATACAGTCCACCTTAAACACATCATACGTTCCCCATAATATCCACCTTAACTATGATAATAACTACAATACTCACCATCCTGCAAGCAAAACTGCACAACCTAAGAAACACCAAACCACGAGGGTGTGCGACATAATTCACAGCACTTGCCTAACAGAAGGGTACACAGATTGCTAGATTCTTACAGTGTCTACTGCAAGGAAATAAAAAATATAGTCTTGAGGGGAAATGGAGACTGAACAGCTTAGGGGTGTTTGTGGTGGTTTACTGATAGTGATAGAATTATGTAAGAAACACCCGCGGCCTGCTGTTCTGGAGGATGAACAAAGTCTTCTCTGACAAAGTGTATGATCATGTGTAACCACCTATCCACTAAAGTCCTGTTCCCTTGATCTTTTCCTCCATATTCCGGATTTTGGGACAAAGAACAGGAAGCAAACACCCCAGAACAGTTATATTTTTTATACACTTCCTAATCTGTTATAACTGAAGATTCTTTCTTCTTAACATTGCTACGGCAATGTCAGCCATTCAGACATGGAGGAGGTGCATCCTTCACTGGTTCTCCCAAGCCATGTATTTAATACTGCATTACAAGAAAAAGTGTTTACTGTTTCTGGCATTTTTTCTTTGGTGAAAGAGGTGAAAAACCTGAAAAGCTGGGCTGTATAAAGTGAGGTTTATAAAGAAGCACTTAATCATATAATGCTCACACAGCATACTGTTGTAATGTATCATGAGTTCTGGATCATCATAAGACAATTGCTATTGCTACAACCTTGTCTGTAACAATATGGTTCAACAGACAAGCTTAAGTTTCACAGCGACTAAAGGCAAAAACATTCTCTTGGGCTACCAGCCACATCTAGCTGTTAAACCAACTGACACAGCTGGCAGATTCAAGCTCCAAATGAATTTCACACTTCAAAGACTTTGGCAGGACTTATTTTGTTAACATGTGACAGGATGACTATAGTTATGTGTGTGAGCAACAGTATCAGTCTGTATATCAAGCAATTTATTATGTATTCTGTGAACTTATAAGTTACAATGTTGTTCAGTTTTGTTGGGGACTGCTTCAGTACTACTTTTCTTGTAGTGCTTAATTAAAAATTATCCATACTTTGAATAAATTGCATTAAAAATATAAAAATTCCTATTTTGAAAGCCAGGGGAACATAATATATCAAGTGGTAGTAAAAACTCTTCTGCAAATCCTGCGTGAGTTCTTTTTCCACAAGGACTGTTCATTTCTTCTGGTCCAGAAAAATTACCCATATAAACATGTAATTATAGTGGCCATGTCATTCCTTGAAGTGTTGTTTCACAATGCCAATGGTTCTTGGTCTTGGGTCACACAGTCCTGGAATAATCGTTTCTGGTGGGGGGAGGGAATAACAAAAGAAAGTTTACTTTTTGGAAAGTAAAATAGTGGTAACCTACCCATACCGATTTTATTGCCACTAATGGTGATTATGTGTCACCATGCCTTGCAATGTCGGCAAAGGTGCTGGGGCAGTGCATGTGAGGATGAGACACTGGTAAGTCAGTACATGTGTAAATGCAATTTAATTTAGGCTTGCAAGAAAAGTTTGGCCTTCCCTGTGCCAATTTTCACAGAACTCACAAATGCTCAAAAGCATTTTGTTCAGATCCCTTGCACCAAATTTCACCCAAATCAAACAACAAGCACAGAACATGGTTTAATAAAAACATTTATATCTCTAAGTAAAGTGTCGCTTTCATTGTGCTGGTTTTTTTAAGCTCACACAAAATCAATATGTTTTTATGGACAGCTCCTGTACTGAATTTTATCCAAATCTGACAAAAATGCAAAAAATAGGGGCAGCATTTAATTTATGTCCTTAAGTAAATTATGCTTTTCACTGCACTCATTTTCACAGAGTTCATGTTTGATCAATGACTATTTGTAAAGAACTCCTATACCAAATTTCATGAAAATCTGACCAATGGTTTACTTACTGATACTCATCACAGACAGAGAGATGGACATAATTTCCAAATTCAATATCCTATTTTACTTTATGGTCTTATCCAGAAAGCCATTTTCACATGGGTATTAAAGGAGTTTTTTAATTGTTTATTATATCTGTAAGTATAAGTACAAAATACATAGTTTCCATTTTCTTTTAGTGTTTCTGACACATACAATACTTCCCTGCAACTCATGTTCTCCTGTATTTATCTTTTCTCCTCTGGAATAAAGGCAGATTTATTTTCCATGGCTGGATTCAAGTTCATTCATGTACATAACAGTATACATGAGTTCTGTAAGGCTCTCCCGTACAGTGTGTCATATGTGATACCATCTTGTGGTTTATCTGAAACTACTTGTTAATTATAATGCAGTAAATTCATGGTCCAGTTTCCTGACAAGTGTGAATGGCAGAATGGAATAACCCAGACAACAAAGGGGGCCTGGTCTGGTACACAGTTGGGTCCAAGAATAATACAGACACAGGTGGTGGGGTGTATAGATGGGGCTACAGAAGGGGACACAACTTCAGTCTTGGGCTCCACATCATGGTATTCCAGGCTGAAATATATGCTATTAAGGCTTTCCTAACAGAGAATACAGAAAAGGGCTACAAAATTAAGAAGATCTATATTCTTTCTCACAGTCAGGCAGCCATCAAGGCCCTTGACAGCTTCCAGATGAATTCCAAATTAGTATGGGATTGCCATCAATCCCTGGTGCAACTGGCAGAACATAACAGAATCCAACTGGTGTGGGTGCCTGGACACGTGGAAATTGATGGAAATGAAATAGCTAGGCAAGGCTCCTCACATCTACTAATAGGACCTGACCCTGCACTTGGTATAGCTGCAAAGGTTGCGGGGAGGGGGGACTGCACAAGTAGGAAACATGAGGGGCACTCAGTCCATACGTGAATAATAGCTAGCTAAAGTCTTTCTTAAAAACCCTCTGCAAAAAAAGGTGGGGAAATTCTCAACCTATGCAGAAACCAGCTAAGAATATTGGCAGGGTTCCTAATGAGACACACTCATTTAGAAAGACGTTTGTTTAAACAGGGGCTGGTGAACAGTCCTTGAGTGCTAATATGCAAACAGGCATCTGAAACGCCCTCACACATTCCTTGTAGCTGTGAGGCTTTGGCCACATTAAAATTCAGGCACCTAAGTCATAATTTTATGCAACCAGGTGACTCTGAAGACATCTTTGTCAGCAAGACACTGCACTTTGCTCAAGGTGTGGGAGTGCTGAATAAATGAGCTAAAGGGTTGCGCAAAATTTTGATCACAGTCAAAGTGCACAGGTCACTCAGTGCCCGCCCTTCTGTATTCTATCCTATTCAATTCTATTCTATTCTACAACACAGTGAACAGATGACATGTTCATTCTCCACTCTGTGCATGTACATATATCTGTGCATACAGCAGATATTTCAGAGCATAAACATGGTTTCATGTAGACGAAGGAATCAGGAATCTGTGACATTTCAAACTTGCTGGAAAGTGACGAACGTGCAGAGAAAATTTCTGATACTACTGACAGTGGATCATCAGCCACAGATGAAAGCAGTGATACTGATTTTGGTGACCAGGAAGATGTATAGTTACTTGACACTTTATGAAACAGTTACGGTGGTGTTTATGCTTGTGTGCCTAACACTAATTTCCTGTGGGAGGATATGAGAAATTATGCCAAACATAAAAAAATTTTTACTAGACTATGTGCATGTCAAGATAGTACTCAAGGTCAAACTAACACTGTTAATATTGACTTTTTGTTACGGATATTGTACAGGAAATTGTGAATGAGACCGATCACTATGCATACAGGAGTTCAGAAATTCTACAGGCAATGTCTTTCCCACACAGATGTGAGTAATGAAGTGCAGTCAGTGGCGGCAGAAGAAATATATACCATATGGACAATTTTTATGCTTATGGGTACTGTACAAAAACATATTCTGGGAATGTATTTCTCATGTAGCCAGCTGACAGCCATGCCAGTGACTGGTTCTGTTAGTTCAGTTCACAGATTTGAAAGGATCTGTAGATTTACGCATTTTATCAACAACAGCTACCAGGACACATATGAAGGACAACAAAAACTGTTCAAAATGTGTCCTATTATCAGACACTTAAATTCAAAAGCAACAAGACAGACCAATCACTCACAATGTAGAAGGACAGCCTATCCTTCAACCTGTACCTGCCACTGAAACTGTCACAGTTCAGGGAAAAAAAGTTCAAACTATGAATCAAGTTCTGGTTATCTGCGGTCCTCCACAGTTTATACTGGAAAGAAGACAATTTTGCAGTCACCCCTCATTCCTAAAAAACACACAAAAACAACAGCACTAGTTCTGAAAGCTTCTGACCTCACACTCCACAATGGCAGTTAACTTGTGGATGAATAAATATTATAATTCTCCAGGCTTGGCTACGTCTGAAATCATGCAACACCAACTGTGTGGTAACAGTCAAAATAAACAGCAAGGTAATGCCGAAGGAACTGTGAGAAAGCAAGTTCCAGATTGACAAGGTGACAGTGAAAATGAACTTTTGTGTCTTGAGGTGGCCTGACATCAAAGCTTGAATACAGACAGTAATAAAGAGGAGGAAAGAGGTACAAGTCTGTGTGTGTGTGTGTGATTTGTCATAACACATGGATGGTACTGATCAGAAGGATCAGCTGCTGCAAATGTACCTAGTATGTGAAATTGTTACAATTTTTCTGAAGGCTACACAATGCCACCATTCACAATTCCCTGGTCATATGTAAAAAAAAATGGACATAATGATGAGCATCTAAAATTTACAATAAATTTTAATGAGAGTTTCTTAGTAACATATACAGTGCAGTGTAAAATATCAGGTAACAATAATGGTGACAACAATGTAAGAAGGCTAAAGGAATGTCTTTTTCCAAGACAGGACAGGCAATGTACTTATAACATAACTACACGGCACATTCATGCAACCACTACAGCAGTGGAAAAAATAGTAAGTACTGCATATTCCAAGTGTGTGTTCGTAGCCTTCATTATCCAGCATCCAAACCACAAGTGCCTTATTATGTTGTCACCTGCGGCCTGTCTGGCTTTACCATAGTTTTCCACACTATCTCATAATGGCACGATTTTCTGAAGAAAAGTTACTGAACATAAATTGTGTGTCTTGATTTTCTCTAAAATGTTTGTCCAAAACGTTTCTTACTCTAAGAATAACTCAGCAAGATATCACACAGCTGTGTAGGTAGTCAGTAAAGTACCTATTACTCTTATCAGATTTTAATGAAACTTGAATTTTCTCAATAGATTTAAAAAAATATATAAAACTATCAAATTTCATGAAAATTCCTTCAGTGGCAGCTGAGCTGTTCCATGTGGATGGATTGACATGATGAAGCTAGTATTTGCTTTTCGCAATTTTGTGTCTAAAAAAGAGCTACCGCAGAATAGACACGTAAACCAACAAGGTATGCAGTCTGCTGCTGGCATGACAAAAGAAAAGAAACTGTTTATCATCGCCAGGAGCGTTACGCTGCTGTGTGTGTGTGTCAAGGGGTGTATTGAGACCTACCATACAAGGAAAAATTATAAAGCTAATGTACAGTTCACACACATAGAACAAAAGAACACGGATGTTACTTCAGATCAAAATGCAGGTAATTTGCCACTTGTTTCAGCAAATTTAAATACCCTTAAACACTGCTCCTGCATTGTGGTATGGACTGGAGTTTAAATGCCACCACACTGAAGCGCCAACAATCTTGGTTCACATTAAACCACGTAACTAAGAATTCAAACACTGTAAGCTCTTATATAAATAAACAAAGGTACACATACTATTATTGTGGGCCGGGTAGCTCAGTTGGTATAGTGAATGACTATGGGCTGGACGGTCTGGGATCGAATCCCGGTCGGGATGAGATTTTCCGCCCATCCAGACTGGCCCTGGGGTCCACCCAGCCCCCTGTAAAGTGGGTAGTGGGTCTTTCCTGGGGGTAAAGTGCGGCTGGGGCGTGCTGCTGACCACTCACCCCCTTCTAGTGCTGCTGTCATGGAAGAGTAGAGCTATACCTCTACCCACTCTCTGGGCCACAATGGGCCTGTAAAGGGATCACTTTACCTTTACCTTTACACATACTATTATTTCATATACCAACATTCCTTAAATGTATTTTAAAGTAAGATTTTAGTACCGCCATGTACTACTCAAAGTAGCCTCCCTCACGATGGTAATTTGGGCTGAAACATGTAGTGGGTATGAAATAATGTGTAGTTGTGACTGACAACTTATGTACTGTGTTGGTTACATTATCAGTTACAGTTTTATTAATATAAAGTCCTTTGACTTCCAACAGCTAATATTAGCACTTCAGAAGATTTTTACAAATATTTTGTTTATACAAATACCTCATCCATGCAAAAATGTACACAACACATTAAGGGATTGTTAAACGATCATAAACCACATCAACCAGCAAATATTGCCCTGAGTTCACAAACATTCTGTAACAATCTGCCTGCCTGCATTATTTTTGTTAAATCTTTTAATTAGTATCATATGTATTACGCTTATTTAAATTTTGCAAAAAAAAAAAAAAAAAAAAAAAAAAAAAAAAATTTTTTTTCCTTTTTAATAAAATTTTTTTTTTTTAATAATTTTTTAAAAAAAAAAAAAAAAAAAAAAGAAAAG
>Ga0123357_10004586_pt1 | contig 16275 bp, 9 predicted proteins | sample TergutEmb28metaG_FD_89873 | JGI IMG/M metagenome (GOLD analysis project Ga0123357, IMG submission 89873) | Embiratermes neotenicus P4 segment gut microbial communities from Petit-Saut dam, French Guiana - Emb289 P4 | ecosystem: Host-associated > Arthropoda: Insects > Digestive system > Gut ... | reverse complement strand
TATTTTTGTAAAAAAAATAAAATATTAAAATAAAAAAAATAAAATGTAAGAGAGGGGGGGGGGGGGGGTGGGGGAGTTACTGAATATAAAATGTATGTTTTGATTTTCTCTACAACTTTTGCCTCAATCATTTCTTATTCTAAAAAGAAATGAGCGAGATATGATTAAAAAAATGTGTATTGGTCTTCTTGAAAAGTGCCCGTTATTCTTGTTAGGTTTTAATGAAACTTGACTTTGCTCGACAGGTTTTCGAAAAATTCTCAAATATCAATTTTCATGAAAATCCGTCCAGTTGGAGCTGAGATGTTACATGAAGAAGCTAATAGGAGCATATTTTCCTGCGTTTTAATTTAATTGATTCTTATTTTTGAGACACCTTTCACAGATCTCTCAGACTGTTAACGTCTAACCTCTAGTGTACTCTTTATATTCCCTCTCCACTCCTCCAGCTCAAAATCGTCTAGCCGTTCCTTTAACACAAATAAAGTAAACGTTAACGTTTCCTGGTGGCAAGCTGCTTGACAAGGACTGGGGGGGATAGAGAAAAACAACAGTAGGCAGAAAGGGGACAGCCTTCAAGGCCGTAATCTCTATGATCCCTCGGAATACTTTCTATGACCTCACCTCTACTAGTAGACCTACAAGTGACATAAATCTTGTAGTGGTCACTACCTCTGGGAATAAAAAATAGCGGAAGTTTTCTGCAGAACACTGCCGGAGGGCTCTGATGCCCGAAGAGGTCTAAGTCAGTCCTGTTGCGATGACGCAGGGTTCTGTTTGTTTCAGGGTGCACACGGATATCCTGCATCAGCGTAACGCCGGGCCCAGAGCCACCCCGGAGGCTGCTGCTTCAGTATCTGGACCTGACGGACTGCCATGCAGTTGAAGATGGTGGACTCCGGGTCATTGTGAGGAACTGCCCGCAGCTCGCATATCTCTACCTGCGGCGATGCATCCAAATCACAGGTGAGACACAGTCATTTAACGAAAGATTATACACAGTCGGTCCAAGAAGCGGCGCTTTCGGTTTTTATTCTGCAGGAGCCCTGTTTGAATCTTGGCAGAACATCGCATATTCTCACTGAGGACTGTCTTGTTTTTGTGCGAATTAAGACACCGTCGTTAAATATACTAAAAGTGACTTGCGTAGTAAAGACCAACAAGATGCGCTGTTCTTTCTTAATTTATTTCAATAATCTATCCTCTACATGTTTCGAATAGAGTAATTACTGGGCAGTTACTGTATATGTAGCATATGGTATTCACCATACATCTGCGTTGACTAGCTGCTAACACGATCAGAGTGGAACTCAGTATACAGTAACAGCCTCCTGATGATGTATAGTTACTCTACTCGAAACATGTAGAGGATAGATTATTGAAATAAATTAAGAAAGAAAAGTGCATCTTGTTGGTCCTTATTATTAGCAAGTTTATCACGATGCACGGTCCACAGAATGTGAAATACTAAAAGCGAGTGAACAAAATAAATCAGCGATTCTTAAATTGTGTGCGTTGAAAGCGCAGAGATTGATCGCCAACGACTTCTATGTCGAAGGAGTGCCATGAAGGACAGAACAAAGCCGAAAATATGCAATGACCCAGCATACTGTGGTCACTAGGCGCAACGGAATGCTAAGATGCAATTAGGTACAGTCGAACTCGGTTATAAAGTCATGATGGGATATTTTATCTCGTTGTAAACGAGAGTTGCGGTCCCAGTGGCCGCGCAATCTAAGGCGTAAGTCTACGGTCTCTCTCCTTCTCAGATTGTGAGTTCGAATCCCGCCGGGGATGGACGTCTGTCTCTTTTGAGTGTTGTCAGATAAAGGTCCCTGTGACAAGTTAATCACTCGTCCAGAGGAATCCTACCGACTGTGGTTTGTCGTTGTGTGTGATCTAGAAACCTCATGAATGAGGAGGCCATAGCCCGCGTTGGACCGCAGCGCCAAAGGGGAAAAAATAAATAAATAATCGACAGTTGTCACAACCGAGTAGTGTAACGTTACGTTTAGCAGTGAGGAATTAATTGATACCGCAGACTGACACTACAGACGAGATGTAGTATAAACCCATGTCGTCATAACCGGGTTCGACTGTATATTCTAGTCGATTCTCTTAACTACCAGGCACAGTATCAGTTGATTATATATATATATATATATATATATATATATATATATATACACGAGGGGAAGTCAGTAAGTAAGGTCCCCTATTTTATTGCCACCAAATAACTTCACATAGTGAGATGCCTCTTTATTCGCTTATTACACTTCACTTATTTTTCCACATAGTCACCTTCTCTGTCGAGGCACTTGTCTAGGCAGGAAATCCATTTCTCAAAACGCTGTAGACAGAAGGTGGGATCCTGACCACACAGCCACACTTGCACCTCATGTTTGACATCTTTATGTGATTGGAATCTTTTGGCACGAATATGTTTTTTTCATGTTGGGGAAGATATGAAAGTCCGAAGGTGCTGAATCCAGGCTGTAAGGCAGATGTTCAAGAATTTCACAGCCCCATCGTTTGAGTCCACACACACTATACAGAACCCATTGCGGAACTGCGTCATCCATGAAAATTGTGGAGCTTGAGCTACGAAAGTGCTACCGTCTAGCAATCAATGTCTGAACTTTAAGTGAATAAAGAGGCATCTCACTATGTGAGGTTATTTGGTGGCAATAAAATAGGGAACCTTACTTTCTGACTTCCTCTCATACATACATACATACATACACACACACATATGCCCTACATGTTTCGACACACACTTATTTCCATCATAAGATATCGGATTTACAACAAATTTTTCCACTCTACCAATGTTTGTAGGGTTTCCACAGTCTTCCTGATTAACCAAGTGTTCCTCTTGCTACTATGGTTGCCTTTTTTACCAAGGTTACATATGTTGTATTGATTACCATGTTTATGCATACATATGGACATTTTTGGACATGTTTCTCTTATACACTTGTGTGCATCCATTTAGCCAGGTCACAAGACTAGTTCAAACAACATTACTTTTTAGCAGCAGTGTCTGAACATGTACCACTAGTTGTATACCGTGCAAATAATTTGCAAGTAGAAACAGTCAGGTATTTAATCAACATAAATTACAGAATATTATCCTTAATTAACATAAAAACTGTACTTACATACTGATACAGTTATTCTGAGTCATCCTGTTGTGTTACAATGTTCACGTAACATAAGAATAAAAGCACACCAGTCAAACACAACTCAATTTAACAAATAACACTCCAGCTTGTTACATGCTTTGATTCGTAATGAATCGTCATCAGGAAATCCATACAAAGCATTTATAGTACACCATTTCTTCATGTTTTCTTCAGTACACTTTAGTGATGTTGTGTTTTAAACGCTTTGTACGAATTCCCTAATGAAGACCCCTTATGAATCGAAACATGTAGCAAGGTGGAGTGCCATTTGTGAAACTGAAATGTTTTTGACTGGTGTGTTTTTATTGCTATTTTACGTGTACTTACTAATGTTTGATGCTGGGTAATTTCTTTTGGAGATCAACAAATCATAAGCAAAGTGTAAATAAGACACAGAAGCTTCCCATCATGTGTAAATAACAAAAAAATGTTTAAAGAGACAGTACTGCTTCAAGAGGAAGCCAGGGAAGTACACAGAATATGTTACCTTTCCTTGGCCTCCATCTGAGGCAGCAATGCCAACTTTTTAACCTTAGCATTATCTGTTTAAAGCAATGTTTGAAAAGGAATTAATGAAAACAAAGGACATTGCCATCCATGTTACATCATAAGCTTTCTAAAAATGTCTATCTTGAAAAGATCCTTTCAGACCGGTTCCATAGTTTGGTAGATCATGGTGTCGCAAACAAACCATACTGTGTTATTGAATATGACTGCAACCACTGGTAAAAGATAGTGATAGATGAATGCTTTTCTGTTACAGATGCTGGCATAAAGTATGTGCCCAGCTTCTGCTCCATGCTTCGTGAACTGAGTGTATCTGACTGCACACAAGTGACAGATTTTGGCTTGTACGAATTGGCCAAGCTGGGAGCGACACTACGATACCTATCTGTAGCAAAGTGCGACCAGGTATCGGACGCTGGACTAAAAGTGATTGCCCGAAGATGTTACAAACTGAGGTACCTCAATGCTAGGGGCTGTGAGGCAGTTAGCGATGATGCAATTACTGTCTTGGCCAGGTCTTGCACACGACTCCGAGCTCTGGACATCGGTAAGTGCGATGTGAGTGACGCAGGACTGAGGGCACTCGCTGAGAGTTGCCCGAATCTGAAGAAACTGAGCCTACGGAGTTGTGATCTTGTGACAGACCGAGGAGTGCAGTGCATTGCTTACTACTGCAGAGGACTACAGCAGCTCAACATTCAAGATTGCCAGATATCCCTTGAAGGTTACAGAGCTGTTAAAAAATACTGTAAACGATGCATCATTGAACATACAAATCCAGGTTTCTTCTAAACTACTTCTCAATCTGTGCTCCATACTTTGAGGTCAGCTTCCAAACTATAATGAAGCACAAATAGAAGTTCCATAAGTTTTTGCCGCAAAGCAGAAACCATTTTTCTTCATATCTGTCAGACAGTTCACTCGAGCCAAGTGGTCATTCCTGCCTTTGACACAATATCACTACAGACAATGTAAAGGCAGTGATAGTTCTTACACCTCCTGCTACAAGCTGACAACAGGGAACTGTGGTGGGGGGTTAGTTCCAGATTACGGTGCTGTCATCTCTGGAAAGGAGGAAATAAACTCTCACCTGATAATGCGTGTGTTTAATTGATCTGCTCAGAGTAGTGGATGATGGATGAAATGTCATGGCACAGTACTTGGCTAGTGATGACACAAACCCAAACACTCCTTTACTAGTCTAAGTATCATAAACAAGTTAATCAGTCTACTTCAGATTATGGTGCTGTCATCTCTGGGAAGGAGGAAATAAATGCTCACCTGATAAGCATGTGTTTAATTGATCTGCTCAGATTAGTGGCTGATGGATGAAATGTCACAGCACAGTATTTAGCTAGTGATGACACAAACCCATACACTCCTTTACTAGTCTAAGTATTGTAAACAAGTTCATCAGTCTATTTCACAACACATGCTGCCCCTTGCAGACCATGGCTGAAGTGTTTTGAAATGTTATATTGAATGTCGTCCTCCATGGATCTTACAAAAGAAATAATGGACAAACATAAAAGCTGTTACTCCATTTTACTCTCTACTGTCCTACAGTCAGAGTAGTGATTATAGTACAGGCTAGGAGATTCGTGGTTCAGTTCCTGGCAGAATCCTCTCCAAAATATCCAGACTGGCTCTGGGGCCCACCCAACCTCCTATTCAATAGGCACTGTCCCCCCCCCCGGGGGTGGTAGAGAAGCTGAGGCTGAAGTTGAGCACTCACCTCCACCCACTGATGAGGTTAGAAATGAGGAACTATACCTCCTCTACTCCAGTATGTCTTCATTCCATGGACAGGGACAAATTTACTACACTTTAACTTACCTGTCCCACAAGAGCTGCAATAATTCCATGACATATTTCAGTAGCTGTCCGTTGATAAGGAAATACTCAGAATGATTTCTCATTTCATATATGCATTTGATCAAGTGTCATTCCAGAGTCCGTCTTGTGACAGACCCACTGCCTCTTCCAAAATGAGTTCTCCATACCGTGCAATCTAGTGTTTCCGCTTTCAACTTCCAGTATCCAGTATCCAGTATTACTGAGAGTCAAGGAGCAGAAGAATATCCTACATGAAATGAGGAAACGGAAGGCTAACTGGATTGGTCACATTCTGCGTAGAAACTGCCTTCTACAACGGGTTATTGAAGGAAAGATAAAAGGAGGTATAGAAGTGACAGGAAGACGAGGAAGAAAACGTAAGAAGCTACTGGATGACCTTAAGGAAAGGAAAGGATACTTACAGTTGAAGGAGGAAGCTCTAGATCGCAGTATGTGGAGAGCTCGATTTGGAAGAGGCTTTGGACCTGTCGTAAGACAGACTACTAAATGATTGAATTCCTCTCCTCTTTGATGCTATGTAACAATTTTTCGTTTCCCACACAATCAGTCTGACTGATATTCTCCAGTCTCCTCCAGCATCACATTTCAAAACTTCCTAGGTATTTTTTTACCTACTTTCTGAAGGGTCCAAGTTTGAGCACCATATATAAGCTATGCAATCAAGTGTACTTACAATAAATTATGGTAGGCCAAGTCAACAATAAAAATTACAAATATGATGGCAGTACTACCACTACTTACAAAAAACCCCCAACACATTCATTCTGGAGTTATAAATAACTTTGATGTAAACACATTCACATAAATCTATTACTTGTAAATGATGCTATATAATGGATACAAACTAAATATCCAGTGAATCAAGCACATACCTGTGCACAGTTTCAAGGAAAGTATAAATTACAGTCACTTCAATAGCTGGACTGACAGGCAGTCAGTGAATGTCCAGGATGACCACTGTTCTCTTCATTAATTTTGTTGTCATGAAATTAACAAGAATTGGTTTTAAGAACAGGTGATGCACACTTGTGTATATGCAATCCAGGAACATTTATGAGACATGTCAGCCCAGGAGCTGTGCTGATACTGCCTGCCTCCAGTGTTGTGGTTTCAGAATAGACTGAGCTCTGGGAAATGCGTGAATGTGATTCAGTTGAGAAAACAAGATAGGGTGAAGGAAGGAAAATACTGATTGATCTTCAAACTTCCAGAACTTAGATTGTCCCGAAACTACAGCACACATATGTAAAGACCACCTGTAATATTTGTGAATATTGTTACTGCATGAATTGCAATCTTGGTATTTTAATATTAGGTATTGTACATATGTGTCATTTTATATATAAAAATACCGTATGCTTGCCATTTGTTACAATAAAAGTGTAATAAAATACTTTCACATATTAGTATATTCATCCTAACAAACCTCCAGGTTCTCAAAATGGCTTTTCACTAACCAATACTACCACACTCAGTATCTTTGTTGAGTGGTTTGCCCATCTTTTTCTATTCATCAACAATGAATTATTGTACCATTTACTGTTAAACAACCTATGCAGGGCGACAAACATTGCTAAATAAACCAGGAATCAATCAATCAGTGAGTACTTCCATTGACAGAAAGAACCATCTATTTGTAAATTACATGATAGTACTTGGCTATATTACTGTTTTGTTTCAGTCAACTGCAGTACAGATTTGATGGTCATTGGCATTAATAAATTTGCGTGCAAGTAGACACATTTAAATGTACATATCTGAAGAGATTAAGTCTTAGCATTACAGCCACATCAGATGAGAGACAAAATTTTGTCATTTCTCTCCAAACATATGAACAAAGAGAAAACGACACACAGGAATATCCATAGTATTTACCGTGTTATAAGCAGACCAAACTCTTCCTATTATTCCCTCAGTCTTCTCCTCTCTTCTCAGTGTCTATGAATGGAGTACAATGGAATCAGTACAACAAGCGTCTTTACTGTGTATTGCAAGCCGTGCTGCAGCAACAGCTCATCATCTGTGAAGGTAAGAACTCTACCTTGAAAAATTAGAAAAGAGGAACAAGGGTACAGTGACATTTCTGTAAATGAACAATTGATCACTGCTTTGAACATGAAATCAAAATGCATAACAGACAAACATACACACAAATACCAAATGATTATTATTTACATACGAATTGCTGGACTACTGCCACAAATCCATACATTTTTCCCCAACCAGTGAATGAACTTCAGTGTTTTAAGGCCATATTTTACCAAGACATTTAAAACACACGGAAGACCAAAAATGGGATGGCTGGATGACGTGTCCACGGACCTGAGAAAGATGGGAATAAACGAATGGAGAGATAGAGCAAGGGATCGAGAGGCTTGGAGGTGTATTGTAAAGGAGGCCAAGGCCCACGCCGGGCTGTAGCGCCACCGAAGAAGAAGAATTTAAAACACACTTCCACATCTCATGTTTATAAGAACAATTTCGAAACATTTGCACACTTCTCCCAAACCTCTGATTGTACAAAACAAAGCTACATACATTCTTTAGCAGTAGTTCACAACCACTAGTGTGTGGACACATTAACACAAAGATTTGTAATATACTGCAGAAATGTCATTTTTCAAAGATGCCTTCAACACATTTAGCTATTTTATACCTCCACTGTAAATAAACTTATATTCTTAGATTTGAACACTTGTATTTTGCCAAATCTCAACAACAGACTTCTTTTCTGTACAGCCACAGATATAGGGACAATGGGATGCATTTTGCACTTCTGTAATTGGAGGGATGAATTCCAATACGTGTTGTGATTTTTGTTTTACATAGTGAAATTAAATCAAGCTGCCAATTCGCCAAGTGCCCAGGAACTCTAGTGGTTCATCATCAATACTGTATTAAATATCTGTACAAAAATGAACTGTAGAATCCTCGTGATAGTGTGAATATTCAATCCTGTAAAGAATAGAAGTCTTTGTAGGGCTGTTAATATCCATTATCAGCTCCAAATTGTATGTGCGTATAAAGGATACCAAAGCAAGAATATCATAAATGTCATTACATTAGAATATCAGGCCTGAAAAGCAACTAAATAACAAAAATGAAACACATACAAAATAAAAAAACTATCCAACATGAAGAAGTTTGAGAATCAAAAGCTGATTATTGTGTAGTGTAATATAAGTGTCCTGACATACAGCCCATAGCCTGGGCACTATATTGTCTCCACTGTACATGCAAAATAAAAAAAAACTATCCAACATGAAGAAGTTTAAGAATCAAAAGGTGATTATTGTGTAGTCTAATATAAATGTCCTGACATACCAGCCCATAGCCTGGGCACTATATTGTCTCCACTGTAGTCTTATTTTACCTCCCGTATTTTCAAAACAAGATGTCAGTAGGATGTGATTTGATGGAATGGCTTGGAGACAATCACATTGGTCTGTGGGTGTGCGGCAGCTTGAAAAGTATGATGCAAAATAATGATTTAATGATATGAGCTGCAGATGGAACCAAGGGCAGCTGTCACATTACTTAGAGACTATTCTTGGTTCAGTTATATTTAGAATAAAACCTTAAAAAAATACTACCCCTCAATTCAGATTATAACATTAGAAATGTATATTTTGTTTCAGTCATGAGCTGTCCATTTGCCATTCAATATGACATGGCCACCATTAACATCTCACCCAATAAATGTACATTTGTTGCAGAATGATCTTCACCACAGCTTTCCTTGTCGAAATGATTACTCTCAACGCCAAATTTAAGGACTGTACTGTATTGTTGGTTGAGTTCTGGCTTGTCCAGTTCTACAGGAAAATCGATTGCTGTCACGCAATGGGGAACTTTTGACAAAATCCATATCCAAAGGACATGTACCAGTATGGATCGATGAATGCAAATAAATGAATGAAAGAAAGAATAAGAACTGATCAATTAGACGCCCCATACAGACATTCTGAAGGCAGAAAGAATTCCTGTACCTGCGCTCGGGTCTAGAGTCAAGGTTGGAAGTCTCACTTCAATTTCGTTCTCATGACATGCAATTTAGGCAAAGCGCGCGTTCATCCATTTTCATTATGCAAACACAACCAGACAATTTAGCAAAAACGGACACGACATGCCAGTCTGAAGCATCTGACAATCGACATTAAGGTTTCTCTGTAGTAACCAATTCATTCAAAAGAACCCACAAATTAGTTTTAACAGGATCAATGTGGTTAACTTTTCTGCTTTATTCAAACACGAAACCACACCTGCAGTTACATTTTGCATGATGCAAACATCCCATACATGATGGCAGCACATGTACAAGCGAATATTTCCTAAGATAACAACCACGACCAATATGCTAGTCGATTTATGACGTACCCATGGTATACGAGCGTTCTGTGTTATAAAGAAGATAATGAGATGAACGTTCGACAGTGTTTCTTAGAATTTCAACCACCATGATAATATAGGTTTTCAGGTTACATTAATTTCGCATATAAAATTTGACACGTGGGGAAAAACAGTTCTTTCATCTATGCACAGTTGCCAGAACTGATCGATATCATTCAGTGCCTGAGTGCACAGATGATTATGGCTGAAGAAGGCTAGAAATTTAGAGGTTAAGGAATGATAAACTGAATTTTTGAAAATTTTGTAAGTGTGTGATGGCAAAATATATAGCACAGATAATTATACTTGGAACCCAAGTTATTGGGCGAGCTTTCGCAAGGGCATTGCGGCAAGAATTTGCTGCAAGTCAGGAAGCGACCAGACGTGGGGGTGGTGGACAAAAAGGAGCTAGTCGTGCTGCAGCCAATGCAAGAACTGGCATAACTCTAGAAGAAGCTCAGCAAATACTTAATATTGACAAGCTAGATCCTGAAATAATAGCAAAAAGTTATGAACATCTCTTCAATGCTAATGACAAATCTAAAGGTGGGTCGTTTTATCTTCAGTCAAAGGTTGTTCGTGCCAAAGAAAGATTGGACCAGGAGGTGGAATCAAGAAAACCAGAGACGGAACCCTGACCTTTGGACAAACTAGAACTCTAGTATTTTGTTTTTCCTGACGGTAGTTCATCATGTGGTGCAAAAACTGTGGCACAGAAACTCGTGTTCGGGTTATGTAAATTATGTACATTTGTAGTCCCATTACCAACATGTTATTTAGAATTATAATCCGAATTAAAACTTAGGTAACTGATTTTATTTGCAGTATAATAGTGATTAATAATTTCACAATATACACTTTTTATGATGGCATGTTGTTTGATGTGTAAGCCATATGACTTTTTGCTTCTTTCGTAAGGGAACAGAGTTCGTTTTGGCTTTCATATTGTAATTTCGTACATGGTTGTTACTGTTCCAGACTATTTGACAAGTACTGTCCAACAATGTTGCAGCTCTAATTCCATTTTGACAATGCTATGCAAATTGGTTCCCTTATTTTTTGTAATAAACGAAATTATAGAAAATTTGTCACATTTTTTGAGAGGGTTTACCCAACTTGTCACTGAATTGATATTTTATTACAATAACTATACAAATGTTTTCACCTAACTTTACTCATTTTAGTAATGAGCAATATGGTACAGCATTTTGTAATACACAGTTGTATATATAGAGATATTTTCATATTACTGCACTATTTTTTAATAGCATTCTTGAATTTGTCTGATAATGCCCATGTAGTCCTTAAAACTAGCAAGAAATCCTGTACTGGTCCACAACAGATGCCACTACAGCTCTAATTCTCCTGGACCAGTGCACATATATTACTAAGATTTCCAGCTGTAGTGCTGGTTTTCCCCAAAAGAAGATGGCAGCACCATCTAAATGATATATTTCTGACCTGTCATGTGCAGTTGCAGATTCACACAGGATAATTCATGTGTATATTAAAACAGATACTGCTGACCATGGTACAGCAACTCACTCTCAAAAAGTGAGTGGAGAATGTCGTATTTTTATATGACTGATTCTTACACATTACAGCCTGTGAGGTCTGGATGCTTTAATGAATATTTCTAATTTAAAATGAAAGCATATTATGAATTCTGTTGTAAAATATCCAGTCTTTATTCTGCCAACACACTTGTTTTGGTTACGTACACTGACAGTTGCTCTGCATAAATAAACTGTAAGCAATAAAAATTATTGTGCACTGTGTCAGTCCAGATTTTATGCATGTTACAGGTGCACAGTTGTGAACTGGAGGAGCCGGTATATTTGTGGGGTACTTGTTTTGTGTCTGTCCCATGGTAACTACACATTTTTTAGAAATGTTAAATATGTCTGAACAGTCTGCTTTACAATAACAATAGTGAGAAACATACAGGGGAAAATCTAAAAGTTTCCTCCATTCAGTCATATTGAGATAATTGCATTTCCAGTGAAAGTGATAAGGGTGAAGTTTGCAAGGGTAGACTGCACTGTCTGTGAAGCAAGTTGAAAGAGAATGTGACATGTTAGTGTGCTGCTGTCAGACATGGAGGAGAAGTGTGTTACCACTGCTTGTCATACTGTCTGTTTCAGTGGTTGGCAAAGGTGCAGTTTTTTTTTGTTTTTTCAAACAAGTTAAATCAGCAGTGGAAAATGGTGTTTGTCACAACATGATATACAGAGAAGAAGCTCTTCAAAATCAGTTGTGTATGATTGGTACAGCTGATGAAAATGTGGCCCAAGTTTGCACAGTAGTGATATCAGATGGTGTGTGATGACTGAATGGACAGCAAGTGAAACTGACAGCTCATGTGGAATGGTTCAGAACATACTCAAAGATATACCAGTGTAGTGTCTGCTTGCAAATCTGTGGCATGCATCCTGTCAGATGGCCAGATGGACATCAAAAGGTAATTGCTGCGAAACTCTTTGGAGTCAGTGCAAAAGCTGGTCTCTCCTACTGAAGATTATTACTGGAGATGAGTCATGGGTCTTTGCCTATGATCCTAACATGCAACTGACACCCCAATGTATCACCTAAAGGAAGAAGTTGCAGTCACAAAATCATAGTAAGCAGTCACACCTATCACTTTTTGTGATAAGTTGGATGTGGTGCACCACAAGTTTTTCCGTATGGGACAGACAATGAATTCAGTTTTTTTAAGTAGAAGCTCTTAGGTGTTTGAAGTGCTGTTCAGCAGAAAAGGATGGACAATACAGAAACTATTTGATCCTGCACCATGACAATGTATGTTGTCACACCACTTTGCAGTGCAGCAGTTTTTGGTGAAGATACAAATCCCAATCATCATCCAGCCACCATATACTCCAGATCCCACTGGATGTGACTTCTGGGTCTTTTTGAGACTCAAGATTGTGCTCAAAGGTCATTGTTTTGTGTCTGTATAAGAAGTTAAAACAGAATATGAGAGCAGTCTCACAGTCATACAAAAAGAGTACTTCCAGAGGTGCTTCCAGCAATAGCAAGTGTGTTTGTGCATGAGGGGCAGTATTTTACTGGTTACTACGGAAGGTTTTATACACATCAGTTTTTACTACAAATTATGTTTGAGTTCCAGAAACTTTGTGATCCTCCCACATACATGTAATACATCAGCTCAGCTGCTTGTGATCATGATGATTATCACTCTAATGGGAAGAGAGTGGTAAAGTGTTGGAAAATATAACATAATCATAATATACAACAATTTAACGCAATCACCTCTGATTTAAATGGTCCTCAGTAACACAAAACCAAATCTCAGTACCTGTAACATGCAATAATATGGTTGCATATGTATGAGTCAGATTACAGAAACAAACCAGGAAGATTTTCAAAGACCAGGGTGTATACTGTACATATATGCAAAGGCTGGAGTTGTGTGTGAATACATCAATGAAATACCAGCATGTGTATGGCCAGTTAACACAGTGACCAGAGTTTGTCAAAGGAGTTACATGGATTAATGCTCAAAGTATATATTTACTATGGCTGTAATCACAACAAAGGCCATAAACCACATCACACTAATTCCATAATAAAATACACTGGGTACATCACAGGTTCCTGAAATATTACACATAGTAGTGTGGGTGACATAATTACGTTTGTTTCTAAATTTGAAACCAGAGATATACCATTTAGCCATTTAGATAAAAGCCAGAAATGTTACTTGCTCATAATTCTAACGCCTACTTAACTGTACTGAATCAACTTTGTGTTTCATAATGTTACACCATGAAGACTTATGGGAAGGGTGCAGTACAGGTCCACACATTCATAATCTCAACATTCGATGAAGATTCAGATTCAGTTCCCGACCATTTACCTGTGACTCAAATTGAATACTAGGCTGGGTGGTAAAAGTGTTTAATTCTTCCACTCTCAAATTATTGGATACCAGTAGTAGTAACATATCATTATGACTTAGGCATTGGAAACAGAAGTTTTTATAAAAAAATTATTTCTTTGAAGATTTTTTATAAATAATTATTGATAAATGTAGTTTGAACTGTGCTATTCCTTGTGTCAGAATATTAAACAAATGGTACAAGGTAAAGTTATCCATTTGTTCTCTAGATACGTAACCTTGCAACTAGATGGAGGTGAGTTTGTTTTCAAGCCATGGACTGTGTCAAGAAGTGATACATTTCACATCATTGCTGTTGGCAAGTGGGTGGAGTGGGGAACATGAATATTGTGTGTGGGTGTTTACATACATTAGGTATGCAGTTTAGTAATCACTAAGAACTGGACAGCAAATCATGTCTTTGGTGTGAGAACTTCTTTTGAAACTGAGTCTACTGTGCAGATGCAAAGATGTTTTTGGCATGAATCTGATGTTGGAGCAATAACAATCCTACACAGCTGTGTAAGAAATACAGTAGAATCTCAATACCTTGAGGTGAACAGGACTGAAATTGCCTTGAATTACCAAGAGGCTTGGAATAAACAGGTTACAACATTTTTCTCTTGCTTTTAGCATTCACTGTTCATGTACACTATAATACAAACGAGTCACATAATACAGAAGAGTACACAAAACAGCTAAAAGGAAGTACAGTGATGCCTGAATGACATACTGCACACAGAGATATACATTTCACCTCAGTTCTGTACCTAACACAATGCATTGGCTCAGACAAAATTGAATCTCAAACAACTGGGGCTCAGAGAATGTCTCCTCAGTGAAACAGTAAGTTTTGTAAAAACTGTCCATGCCTAATGTGATTTGGCCTTATTTTGTCAAGGGAAACAGCTGTGTTGGTACCAAGGATTGAGAGTGCTACTACAATATGCTGCAAACATTTTTGGCTGTGGAACTGCAAGAATGAGGCACAGGGTGATTATCATGTTTAGAAATGAAGCAGGGAAACTAAGGGCAATCATTATGAAAGTTACCCTGTACAACATTTCACGTCATTTGTTGTCTGGTCTCTCACAGTAGTGTATAGACAACCATCACCCTCATGCCACATCCCATAAAGACTCATACAAATGCACTAAATTAAAGTGAACTACTCATATTGCATAAAATATTATGCCTCTGAAGGAATGACGGTTTAAGACGACTTTCTGATGGAATAACATTTTATTTCTTATCTCTGGTTTCAAAATACAGACAGGAAGATCTATTTGTCACCAACACATACAGAGATATGCAATTTTATGTACACCTCAACAGGCAGACAAACTAGGACATCTGATAAAACTTGCATGCAAGACTAATATTGATACCATGTATAAAATGCTACATTATAACACATACATCTGACACTGTTAACACAAGGTTACAAATACTTACACAATACACTGTAATGTCACAAACATTTCAAGAATTCATATTTTATGAAACACCCTCAGTGTGTAAAGCCATATTAAATTCTTGTGCTCATCAGACAAAAAATATGAGCTCTGAAATAAAAGATATCCAAATTCTTTCCATGACTTCAGTAAGGAAAACTATTAATTGGTCCAAGTACTGTTGAAAGAATATGATTCAGTGAGTATGTTTCAGTCTAATTTCTCATTAGGTAAAAACAATACTACATTCTACCTCCTTTCAGTCTATAATTGTTCAGTATTAGTCAGCTGTCAAATTTCATTCCACATACATTGGAAAGTGAGTTTGTCAAAAAATATAGTTCAGTGATATGACATTATGAGCAATTACTGTTCATGATAATAGGCTAATTAGTCACTATCTGAATAGATCTAATGGAAAACACACACGAAAGGAAAATCATTATCTGTCCTGCATGATCAATAATTTTTCTCTGCCACAAAAAAAAATGATGCTTATTGTGACAGACCTGCTCCTTAATATATCAATGAATAGTTCAGTCAACACAACTGTCTTTTTACTATAAAAACAATATCTGTTTTTTACAATTTGTTACATCTTACTGTTATTCATGCCTGTGCATTCATGAACAGTTCACAAAATAAAACCAACTAATGCACAACTGTTAAAATTATATTTTTTACACATACATTTTTCATAACTCTGACATGTTTCAATCCATCTTGATCATCTGCAGGGAGTAGCTTAACATAAGTAAAGCATATATAAATACACAGAAGGGCTATTAAATGCATTAAAATTTGTGCACAAAATGTCTGCAGATATTATAAAATTTGTTTGTAACATTGAAGAACTGGTCCATTGAAATGTATCATGCAAATAGATGCTAATACAAGTATTAAGAAAGGCCCCTCTACCTATACCAAATCACAATTTATCACCATACTTACTAAAGTGTAAGACTTTTTAAAATTTTCTCCT
>Ga0123357_10004584_pt1 | contig 16278 bp, 6 predicted proteins | sample TergutEmb28metaG_FD_89873 | JGI IMG/M metagenome (GOLD analysis project Ga0123357, IMG submission 89873) | Embiratermes neotenicus P4 segment gut microbial communities from Petit-Saut dam, French Guiana - Emb289 P4 | ecosystem: Host-associated > Arthropoda: Insects > Digestive system > Gut ... | reverse complement strand
CTGGAGATGATCAGTGATCAGTTGTTTGGGTACTGGAGATGATCAGTGATCAGTTGGTTAGGTACTGGAGATGATCAGTGATCAGTTGGTTAAGTACTGGAGATGATCAGTGATCAGTTGGTTGGGTACTGGAGATGATCAGTGATCAGTTGGTTGGGTACTGGAGATGATCAGTGATCAGTTGGTTTGGTACTGGAGATGATCAGTGATCAGTTGGTTAGGTACTGGAGATGATAAGTGGTCAGTTGGTTAGGTAATGGAGATGATCAGTGATCAGTTGGTTAGGTACTGGAGATGATCAGTGATCAGTTGGTTAAGTACTGGAGATGATCAATGATCAGTTGGTTAGTTACTGGAGATGATCTGTGATCAGTTGGTTGGGTGATGGAGATGATCAATGATCAGCTGGCTGGGTACTGGAGATGATCAGTGACCAGTTGGTTGGGGTCCTGGAGATGATCGGTGATCAGTTGGCTGGGTACTGGAGATGACCAGTGATCAGTTGGTTGGGTACTGGAGATGATCAGTAATCAGTTGGTTGGGTACTGGAGATGATCAGTGATCAGTTGGTTGGGTACTGGAGATGATCATTCATCAGCTGGTTAGATACTTTGCAAAGTAGGATTAACAAGTTTATAGTATTCATTTGTTTTTTACACGTGGCAGTCACTGTGGAAATTCATTGCTACTGACGTCACTTCCTGAACTGTACAGATTACACAAAGTGGAATTGGCTAATGACTTTTGACGGACGTGTGAGGCAAGTCAGTGGTCCAGACAGGAGCCCAGTACTGCACAGAGCAGTAGCGAGACACACCAACATGTGACTGTGTGTAAACACATTCTTCGTGTTTGGTGTGCTCAGTGATGGTCGGTATAATTAGATATTGCGCTTACCCACAACCTGCTTTTTGACATTGCATTTTGATGCTAATTGTGCAGCATCAGAAGTGTCGGCTGTTCTAACACAAAGCTTACTTGTATCTGGCAGCTATACAAGACCGATTGACGTTGACAAATGTGTGGTACGTCTGCTGCAACACCAAGTTAATTTGTAATTTATTGTAGCACTAACGTTGTAAAATGTAAAATATAAAACCAATTGCTGTATTTGTACTGGACTCACTATTAGTGCTGCGCCTCTCATTTTTGTATGTCAAATAAAAATGACTACCAGACGCAAGTGCATGTGACATTGTACTGCAATACGTGACACTACAAGTGATTCAGAAATTGACACTGACAGTAATGAGCAAGCTTACAGTAAATAGCCTGTTTATCCAGGTCTTAGTCCTCCAAGGACCGTTACCTAATCCCAATCGTAAGGCGGCCTTCATTTAGAAATTTGCGGATGGAGAAAAGAGAGGGGGAGAGGAAGGTCGATCAGAGGGAGAGCTCAGTCTTCCAAGTTCTTGGCACAGTGACATACTACAATTCAGGCCCGCTCAACCTTCTATGTGTTGCGGCTAACTTCGGCAAAACTTGGTCTGCATGTGGGCAACGTGCAATTAAACACGCAGGATGGAGAATGAACAAGTAAACGGATAGTTACGTGTATATACATAATTATAACTGTGTGTCTCTGAGCGTCACGTGCAGTAGAAATGTACCGATAGTAGGAGACTTTTATAAAAAGTGCAATTCGCAGTCTAGGCTACAGTGTCCTAGTTGTTGGCACATTTTTACATAATGAATTAATAATGTAATATAATGTAATGTATGCATCCATAAATAAACAGCTTTTAAGTTTTTTCAAAACCATTTTGGCGTTCTATCTCAGCTTAACCCACTGAAGGGGTTACAAGACGTTTCATCACTTCCAATGTCACTCCGCCCGCAACGGCAACCAACGGGTGCCGGCGAGCTGCGAGTTAGTAGCCTGCCCTTGTGGAAGCTACGCACTTCTGAAAGCAACCCTTCTTATTCGTAATGCTGCTATCACTCTGTCATCTTCTCGTATTGTCCTCCTATCATGGCTTCTTTGTACTTGCAATGAGTCAGTTTTCTTGCTTTATATCATCAGGAAGGTTGACTGTGAAGTGACATCCAAAATTTGTATCACTTAATAACCTACCAATTAGAGTCCTGTTAGAAGCGCAGATTGATAGAAAATGGTGACGCGTCTGTCTTGGGCAGACTGAGTCGAATTTCGGCCTTGACGTGTCTAAATGAGGTACAGACTGTCCGGACATGGAATATAACAGACAAGTCTATTTCGGACATAGACGATTAGCATGTAGGGGAACTGAGAAGCAGACGTTAACACTGACTACCGCGGTTGAACAGTGGTTGAGGTTCTGTGCTACAAATCGGAAGGTCGCTGGTTCGATCCCAGCTGGTGTCATTGGAATTTTTCATTGACATAGAATCCTTCCGATCGCACTATGGCCCTGGGGTCGACTCAGCCTCTAACAGAAATAAGTACCGGTGCGTAAGGCTGACAACCTTACCACCATCGTGTGCCGTTGTTATGAAATCTGGGAACCTTAACTTCCTGGAACCCTCTGGGCCACTATAGGCCTGCAACGAGACTGTTTTACCTTTACCTTTAATCAGGGAAGAGAATGTATGCGATATAGGCTCCCCGGGACATAGAATATGCAGACTCAGATTTCATGCAACTTTGTCCAGTTGTCCAGCAAGGTACACTGAAACATGTTACAACCCTTCTGTCCATCAAACACGACCATCTCATCATTCGACAAAAAATAGAATTTGCAATTGATACAGCGCCATTAAATGACATAGATACATTTATCCATGCCGTGCAGCCCCCTGCAGTCCAACAGTCGATCCCCCTCCCCAGACAGCCACATATAAACACGCACACGGCCTCTTGTAAGCCGAAATGTCACGTCGGTAATAGAGATTGGTCAAGGATATCTGACCGTCCGTCATGTGCGTTTCACTTTTTTAGACGATCGAAGAAATAAAGTTTAGTTGCATACACACTGCATAAGAAAGTTCACATGTTTAGCAACATCAATGTAAATAATTAATTGTAGAGAACAAAACTGATACAACGACATTAGGTGTGGTAGTATTACGAACAGGAGCCGTGTAAAGAAGGCTGGACTGGATACTGCAGGGTCAAACATTTCCACCATTTAATAGCAGAAGTCTCAGTTACCGCCTACTGTCACTTTGTACCAGAAAAGCAATTCGATGATAATATTAACAAAAAATAAATTACTCCTGAAATTATTATGGGCTTTATTGTAGTGTCTTTATGGGAGCGTTGATTAACTGTGAGGTCTTCATTTTCTTGGCAGTAAAACGTACAGAGATTTTGGTTACAGCAGCCAGAATTGCCTGCTGTTTAAAACGCATTGGAACTGTTTCAAAAACTTGGGGTTAACGGAAATTCGCAAGAACAGTGAACTGAACAGCCTGTTGCAACCAGCATACGGTGCACTGCATGAGGCGGTACAAAGACAGACCTTACGGTCGCAGTGTCACTGTTCCACGGTGCACTTGCGAATCCAACTCCATTTGCACCCACGGCACTCACAAACGCTCTACAGCAATATGTGAGTATCTCTTGCAGAGCTTTTCATCCAAATCGAAACTATTAATCCAGGAACACGGCTTCTCATTTCAGAAGATTTACTTCTGATGCCGCGAGTGTCTACACCTCATCAGAATGTGTAGAAGTTCAGACGAGGTGTTGCACAAAGAAGGAAGTCTACATGCAGCCTTAACTGTCTAATGCCCGAAATTCATCCAAGGAACATCTGCAACTGCAACTTCTGTCCCAACCCACACGACACACAATGAAACTGAAATTCCAAGGGAAACCGTTAATCCTGTTGAGGTTAATTATCGCTGTGTATCGTGACAAACATATAGAACGCCTGAATGGATGTCAGGGCGAAATGCAGGGTTCATGGTTCATGTAGAGACGATGTGTGTTCATTTGTCCTGCTAACTGTAACCTAGTATCCGTTCTAAAAGTTTAGGAACCTTTGATTTTTGTTTGATTACTGGCAACCAAAAGTCGGTATAGCGACTGACTACGGGCTGGACGGTCCGGGATCGAATCCCGGTGGGGACGAGATTTTCTGCCGTCCAGACCGGCCCTGGGGTCCACCCAGCCTTCTGTAAAATGGGTATTGAGTCTTTCTCGAGGGGAAAGTGCGACTGGGGCGTGCTGCTAACCACTCACCCCCTTCTAGTGCCGCGGTCATGGAAGAGTAGAGCTATATCTCTACCCACCTTCTGGGCCACCCCGGGCCTGTAACGGGATCACTTTGCCTTTACCTTAACTGGGAACCAAAGCTTACTTGGGCAGTTCCATTTTCCAGGCATTCTGATCCAAACAAAACCCGGTTGCATTGGGCATCGTAAGTTTACAAACAGTCTGCGAGCTCTTGTTAAAGTTCGAAATGAGAGACAAAGGAAAACATGAGAAATCCGCTTTCCAGGCACAGTGTACAATCAGGTTGCGCGGTATCGTCCTAGAACGTCTGTGGTAATTTTGTGTGCACCAGATATCTAAATGTTATGTCAGATTATACACACACACGCACACACACACACACACACACACACACACACACATACTTACAACTGTGTCTCAACCCTATAAAGCCCAGTGGTTCTATTACGTAGCGCCACGTCTTACCTTCTGCCCACACAGTGCATTTATGTGTTTCGTACGGATCTCAGAACAAAAACGATTATTTGTTTACTAGACAAAGACGAAAATTAACCTAATGTATTTAAACATTCAGTCCGTACCGCGCAGTAAACACTCTGTCTCTGTTATACAAACCAGTCAGTTAATGCTGTATAGGGAAATAATCGCTGTTTGTTCTGAGATCCACACAAAACACATAAATACACTATGTGGGCAGAACGTAGGATTGCTGAATGTTAAACTGGCGGCATGTATCGTAACCAGTGGTCTTTAGAAGGTTCATTACTCACTGCTGTACGGTTTCTGTCGATTCTTTTTACGGGGTGTTATGTACTGGAGTCATTGCTGGCAGAATGCGCCACCAAGTGTAGATTCGACACGCAAACCGGACAAGGTATAGGAACTTGAAACTTCCACCAATAAAAGCCTCCATGAAAGCCAGACAAGACAGCAACAAAAATGTAACAAAACACGCCAATGGACAGATAGAATGGCAAACCTTTCACTGTGCTCAGGAGTTCGGTTGATGGAAAGGTACAGCTGGCTGCGGGAGGTGTTCCAGGTGGGGGCGCTGTCGAACGATCACGGTATAAATACCGTAGTTGCGGCGACGCTGCACACAGCGCAGAACTGACACTTCTTGCAACGTAGAGCACTCCGAATATCGCGTTACACCATGAAGGCTGTGGTAAGTAGGGCTACTAACACACCGCCCCAGCTTCACCGTTCTCGTCGCGGCGAGGCTCAAGACTGTGGGCTTGTGGTGTGTGACGCCGTGTGGTTTCGTGTTTGCAGACGTGTCGGAGGAATTCCTGCCTCCGTCATCGGGGTTGAAGGCAAGTTAATCCTGAAGGCTTTGTTTCAATCGCTCCAATCAAATGCTGTATAGCGCACAAAATTGGAGACCGAGACTTCGGTCAGAAGGTTAACAGTTCGGCATCCAACTGCATAGACTGAGCAAATGTGAGCGAATATAACCAACCGACACTTGAAGTAAGCTAAGGCAGTGACTTCCTCTGATACGTTTATAACGTGTATGAAACTACACGGCGTCACAGCCCGAATGGCGCAGTCTGTTCAGATAACAAACCAGAGGTAAAAGGGTGACTTCTGATCTCACTTTGAAATAAGATGAACGTAAGTAAGTAATTGAGTATCAACTCACAAATGGAACGAAAATTTAAGGTGGCCTGCGCTGCCCTTTAGGGCATAAAGAGGGTAATTACTATTACTGCAACTAAAGACTCCATAATGAACACTAAATACACCAAATAGCAACATAAAACTGTACTATATTGTATTTATTAATTTAATTCTCCATTGCATTGCAACGTCGCTCCTCACCCACGACAGCCAGCTGTTCTGAGTGTACGGCTGTTCAGACTTCGAGCGGGCCACTTTCTGAAATTGGAGTGAGATCAGTCAGAGGGCCGTGTGTTCGAGACCCCGACATTGGCTGTTATCATAGCTAGCGTACAACAGGAATGGGTACAAACAATATTAGGGATTGGGCCGGTTGTAAATTATATAAAACAATATTATATACATAAATTTTACAATTTTTTCTGGTCATTTCTTTTTAATCATCAAATTATTTACAGTTGTGTTCATTTTGCTATCCTGACCCTCAAGTTGCCAATTGGCATTGCGCTATCATATTGCTTGTACCTTATGAGTTACTATTGGTCTGCAGGTGACGTAATTTGGCGAAATGGGAACTTGTTGGAAGGTGACCTTGGTAGATTTGGGTCGGTCTGACTCGGGAAGGAAACTAGACTCGATACTCTGTGTGAGTTTCCTAGACGTCCCTTCCTGGAAACAGTTCGATATGGCGTCTTACACGTTTAGGGTCCGATATCAGTGTACTGTTCTTCAGACTTCAAAATGTTATCAGCAGTTCATACATCGTCTTTAAATAATGAATTCAAGAAATACTGACATTAACACACGAAATAACACGCAGTATAACGCAGCGGTCAGAGCAAATTGTAAAAGAGACGTACTCGGCTTCTTTCGGGCTGGAACCAACGCAACGTGCCTTTCGGCTGTGTAATTTCAATTTGGCGCTGGATCAGGACAAGTGCTCCTAGACGCGGGTCGGGTAAAAATCCAAAACATCGTCCCTTGCAGCCCGCTAAGGTGTCGATCTCCGATACGACTGATACAGGTTCTTTCCTTTCCGTCGCCTAGAACTCACCCCACACACTTGGTCACTTTGTGTGCAGATGTAATTACCGTACGTGCAGCGTGCTGCAGTGCTGAGGAACCGCACATTGTGTTTATGTGGCGAGCACTTACAGCACTTCCCTACGTACCGTTGACTGATATTTCTTTACAACGGAGTTGCCCACTGTGTGGTGTGCGGTACGAATAAGTATGAAATATTATTCTTACGAATTTCATGCTTCCAAGTGCTTCACACACACACACACACACACACACACACAAACACACATATGTGGACTTGTCCAAATAATTGAGACTTCTATCATGAATGAAAATTTCATTAAACCTCTCGTTTAGAGTGCCAGCTGTAAACTTCTAACGGTAAATGAACCCTCTAAAGCCCAATGGTCACTATATGTACCGCCAGTTTAACATTCAGCAATTCTAGGTTCTGCCCACACAGAGTATTTACATGTTTTGTGTGGATCTGAGAACAAACATTTCCCTATACAACGTTAACTGACTGGTTTGTATAACGGAGACGGAGTGTGTTTGCTGCGCGGTCGAGCTTAAATTTTAAGAATATTTCAGGATAATGTTAGGCATAAAGGATTAACCTACCATTAATTGACAAACTGTTTCCATTCCAATACACGCAGTTTCTGATTTTCTGCTACCTTTATAAGTTTACGAACTGTTCGGAAAAAATGAAGTTTTTATTACGAATCAGTAATTTCGGTAAGCCAAGTCACTGTCAGGTACACACCGACGTAACGAATAGCTTCAACAGTGCAGTCAGCAGAGGCACTGAGGTTACGGGCTGCACGATTGATGATTCCGTGTTCGATTCCCGGTAGGAGCACGTTCTTTCTGTTTCGCCGCTGCCAGATCGGCTCGGCGACCGGCCCAGCCTAGTGCCAGAGAGTGCTTTCCATCGGCCGGGAAGCGAGGCTGACCTCACGCCTCTTAGCGCGGACGAGACTACTCGAACGAATGTGTGGCGCTAGATTTGCATTCCCCCCGTACGCCTCTACGGAGCTGTGTTCAATAAGGATTCGGATGTTATTCTTATTTCTATAAAAGTCTGACATTTACCTGGAGTGGGATCGGAACTGTTACAGCAACAGTTGCCCCTCCGCAAGAAAGTGTTTGCGACTACATGTGACGTAGCATGGGGAACAGGCGAATGTCTAAATGACCGGCGGGACATTCACTGAAACAGGTTCGTAGTTCCTGTCTGACAATTGGACTGTGTGGCCACTCTAGATGTGCGGTAACACCCAACAGGACCAACAGCTGTAAACGTGAAACTTAGGTGCCGCAATTGGAATATTATCCTGCATCTACGCCTAGTCCTTCAAAATGGTCTCATTCCTTTATTGCATACCTGGTTTCTGCACACTTTGTTTAAAACATTTCGGACAGAACATACATGCTACTTGATTCTTATTGCTACAGAAGATTTTGCTATACGCATATATTCTAAATGTCGGGAAAGTGAAATTAAAGAAAACACACACACAACAGTTTTGGAAAATCGGAAGAAATACAAATCTGAACACCTGGGTATTCTTTTAAGAGTTTTTCAACAGTTCTTCACAGGTGGTCCTGTAATAAAACAATAAATTGCTCAAAACTAGAATAAACTCGCGTTTATTTAAACACACAGTCCGTACCGCGCAGTAAACACACTGCGTCTCAATTATACAAACCAGTCAGTTAACGTTGTATAGGGAAATAATCGCTGTTTGTTCTCAGATCCACACAAAACACATAAATAAACTGTGTGGGCAGAACGTTGAAGTGCGGAGTGTTAAACTGGCGGTAGATATAGTGACCACTGGGACTTAAAGGGTTAATATATGCATTTATTTTTTGAAACTCTGCAGTGCCGCACCGGTCATATTGTTACTGCCGTACGAAGTGCAGCAATGAACTAAGACCCAGCCAAGTTCAGTGTTCGCAACTCGAAGATCACGCAACGCAGTCCGCACCGTTGCGTGCGAAGGTCTTGCCCGCTTAGCGAACTGCAAGTCATGGGGAGAGAGACTTGCTTAGACACTCAACTAACAGCAACTTTCATATCCGCCTGACCAATAGGACGTGTTGTGCAACACACGTGTTAGTTAATCTCGATGTGTTTCCTTTGATATTCAGGCCCCAGTGGTGTCCACACGCAAATGTCAATATTTGAGACCGGCAACCAGCAAGCCCGATACCCTCTGCTCTCTATTCCGTAAACAATTCTTCGTCCCTACGTCAGCCGTTACAAGTTACAAAACACGCAGATTAACGTCGCCGAATCGCTCTGGCCTCGTCGTTACATCGAAAACACTGACGGATTTCCGTACAATTTGGTATGCCTAGTTTTGCTAAAATCTCCTAAAGAGTTTCAATTTTCGTTAAATTCGGACAACAACGAACACTTGTCGCTCAACCTGCAGGTGTTTCTGTGCTCGTGTGGCGCGTTGAGTCACTAAACACTGACCGCGAGTGTTGTGGGTTCAGGGAAATACAACAGAAGTTAGCGAAAATACCAGAAATGCCGCTCTCTGCCCTTACTTCCTACTGAGCTATAGCAATACACAGTCTAACTTACTTTGGGCTGTTTACTTCCTAACGAGTCCTTATCCTGAAGTTAGGAAACACATCTCCTCCCCCCATCTTTCTTGCAATTTTAATCCTCATTAACGCGGTAACGATAATCAACCACCAGATCCTGTAACGAACCCATCACTGCGCTCCAGATCCTGTAACGAACCCCATCACTGCGCTCCAGATCCTGTAACGAACCCCATCACTGCGCTCCAGATCCTCCTTATTTTCCTACTAGAATTTTTTATGCATGTCTCCTACTTCCCATGCGTGCTACAGCCACTACTCATTGGAAACTGTTTTACTTGGCCAAATCCTTAGTACAAATGGTGCAGTTTTGTTTTTCCGCAGCTCTGCGTGTCACTGCTGCTGTCTGTCTGTCTGTCTGTGTGACGACACAATTTTCTCACATCACAATGCAATTGTACATTCAGGTCTTCTGGGATGTGACGCAGCCTCAGTGTGAGCCCAGTCTGACGTCACACAAGACCGCACCTTCCATTTGACTGCAATTGTACAGCTGTGTGTTCTTCATTCCTCTTAGGTTTGCATCTTGGTGGCTGTCGCCGTCGGCGTCTTCGCTGAAGAAGCAGATAAGAAAACCGAAAAACGCGGAGTTGCAGGTCTAGGCTACGGCGGCTACGGCGCCTACGGCCACGAGCTTGGCTACGCCGCCGCAGCCCCCCTGTCCCACGTGTCCCAGGTCAGCTACTCCACTGCTCACTACGGCGGATACGGACACGGATATGCTGCCCCCGCTGTTGTCGCCGCCCCAGCAGTTGCTAAAGTCGGTTATGCTGCACCAGCTGTTGTTGCCGCCCCCGCAGTTGCGAAGGTCGGTTACGCCGCCCCCGCTCTGGGTTACGGACACGGTCTGGGTTATGCTGGATACGCTGCCGCCCCCGCTTATGCTGCCACATATGCCGCCCCCGCCGTCGCTAAGGTCGGTTACGCCGCCCCTGCCCTGGGTTACGGACACGGTCTGGGTTATGCTGGATACGCTGCCGCCCCCGCCTATGCTGCCACCTATGCGGCCCCCGCTATTAGCTATGGTCATGGGCTGGGTTATGGTGCTTACGGTGGTTATGGATATCATTAAGCCAACAAATATCAAGTTACTTCCGCTATTTAATCCCGCACGCCTAGAAGGAACGGCATGTTCCTCCGACTGGATGCAGCAATCACGAACTGTCAACTGAACTTCCACTAGCAACAGCAGCTTCATTAAGGAACAAACACTTTAATTAGCTCCGTTCATTAAAACGGGGAACGGGGGGTCTTCTAGGAAATAATCTGCGAATATTTTTTGATTAAAAAAATCAGTAATTGCTTCTTCAGCAATTCCTTTCCTGCCGTATCTCAATCTTTTCCTCTCCTCTGATGTTACAGTCTCGCCGTCAACATATCGCATTGTCACGTTTCTCCTCCTGTCCGACTTACAAACCTTTTAAACACGCCTCCATCTTACCTCCCAGCTATACAAACTTTAACGTGCAGCATTGTGTTATATATTTATTGCGTGTCAATAATATGGGGCATAGACACGTTATCATCATTATCATCACTATCAGACTTACTGTATCATCGTAAATGTCATTTCCTGTGATTTACGAATAAAACTTTCAACAAAGAACACAAAATATTTTCTTATTGCATGCTACATTCCCATCAATTTCCCATTATCTTCAGAACGCAACATTTTGCACCGCCACTCAACATTGTTACTGATGTCACTCCTGCAGGTATCGCACGTTATACCGTTCTGTTTGCTTCACAAACCACGTAAGGCGTTTTGGAAAGACGGGTTTACAGAGCAAAGAGAACGTGCAATATTGTGACACAGCAGTTCCAGCTTAGGACACAACGTGGACCGCACATTGCAATATAATTAGGCTCTTCTGACATCCGTTCAGGGCAAGCAAGTCTCTAATTTCGGTCTCACAAACATCCATTAAACTACTACAAAATGTCGGACGCATTTTCATGGGTTATTGAAATCATCCTTAGATACAAATAAATGAATTAATAATTAATCAAATAAATAAAGCAGACGAAAGCTAACGAGAAAACTCTCATCGCATATTTCAGCTGTTCGTGAAGCCGACATTTTTCTGTGAAAGGTCTCAAGCAATTACGTTCCACAATCTATAGGGTGTTTGTTTTTCTTCCTGCTTGACCGAAAAGCGCCGGCCCGACGTTCTACCAGCGTTGCGCCGTACGGCGCGTGTCGGGAAGGTTTAGCGTCCATGCCGAGAGCTACACAGACGTTCGCAGTGATGGAAACCTTTAGAAAGTCTACCAAACCTGACTGGGGCGTCGGTCCGGCCAGACGCTCACGACGTCAACCAGTGTGGAATGGACGACCTCACGTGGCGCAACTGAGAACCAAATGTATTTGTTCGTATGTCTGCAGCTACAGAACAACTGACACTGTACTGGTCAGACTGAACTGCGGCATGAGGCCGGTTAACTTAGCAGGGAGGTTCCAACGTTTTGTAAAGCTGTGCTACCCTGACGAAAGAGACAGCAGAACATTGTCAGGCCTCTCTCTCTCTGTCTCTCTCTCTGAAACCACACGGTGTCACGTGATGTCACAGCCGTAGGAACCACAAAGTTCACAATGTTCTACCTAAACTGGCACATAAACATAACCAATAGACGTTTATAGTTTAATGTAGATATCTCACCAAGCGCACAGCAGCTCATTGCCTTACATGGGTGTGAAACATGGTCGCTCACATTAAGGGAAGAACAGAGGCGGAGGTGGTCTGAGAACAAGGTGCTGAGGCAGATACTGAGACCTATGATGGAGTGGGGGGGGGGTTATTACAGGAGAGTGCATCACGATCGGTGGTACAGCTGGCCTGTAGGTACATGGAAGGAGAGACATTGTGGGGAAGTACGAAGGAAAGAGAGCACTTGGAAGACGTCGGCTAGATGGAAATGTAATGCTAAAGCGAACCCTAAAGGAATAGGTTTGAAGAAGGTTGACGGGATTAATCTGGCAATCTGAAAATGGCAATGAACAGTTCACCTACACTAATGTTACAGTTGTATTTTGATACACTACTGTATTTGTATTTGTCACAACTGAGACGTGTTTCGATCCAAACCGATCGTCTTCAGGGAGTAACTAAACATCAATACAGCTTATATTAAAACATAGATGGATTATTATATACATTAAAAGTTGTCCATAAAATGTCTGCAGATATAAAATTCGTTTGTAGCAGTGGGGAACTGTGGAATTGGGAGGTTAGGTTAGGTTAGGTTAGGTTAGGTTTGGTTAGGTTTGGTTAGGTTAGGTTAGGTTAGGTTCGGTTAGGTTAGGTTTGGTTTGGTTAGGTTAGGTTTGGTTAGGTTAGGTTAGTTTTGGTTAGGTTTGTACAGCGGTTCTGGAATTGACGGGAAACAGTAACAAATGGTGACAGCTATGGTGGCAGCCCTAATGACAGCCTTGACAGCCATGGTGACAGCCATAATGTCAGCCATGTTGGCAGCCATAATGACAGCTATGGGGACAGCCATGTTGAAAGTTATGGGGACAGCCATAATGTCAGCCATAATGACAGCCATAATGACAGCCATAATGACAGCCATAATGTCAGCCATGTTGGCAGCCATGATGACAGCTATGGGGACAGCCATAATGTCAGCCATGTTGACAGCCATAATGACAGCCATAATGACAGCCATTTTGACAGCTAAGTCAGTAAATAAATTGTTACCCCCTCCGTCCACACTACTTCACCGACAGTCGTGAAATTCGACAGACATTCTCAACACACCGGCCTTAAACATCTTTGACTTTTCTGAAAATTCGTGCCATCAAGCCGCCAACAAAATTTTGTCTACCTGTTCCACATCTCTCAACACCTTCGGAAAAATTCGGTACAGACGATACCCTCAAAAATTGAAAAGTGACTGCGTTGCTTGAGAATCGGCACAGTGAGAGTCGTGTTTCATTTAGGGATGTACAAATATTATGTCCACATTTTCCACATTTACCGTCCGAATAGCCTGTAGTTTGGTGCAAGCGATCTGCACACAGCAGCTAATGCTGTTTGGCATTTGTGAGTTTTGGCCGTACTTTTCTGGTGGAGGTACGAAAGTACGTTACGCGCGTACTTTACGACATTCTGAAAGGAAAGAATGCTTTCGCAAAAGGCGGGTACCACGTCACGGAGTATATTGTTGGCAATGTTGTATATCGAGCAGGCTGACGGTGCGCATGTGCAGTACACGTCGTAATGGTGCGGATTTAGACAGCATGGAATGGCGGAAAGACGGAAGAAAAAAGAATAAAAGGTGTTGGTTGGAAATGAAGGCTAGAGTTATTGGGAAGACCTAGCTGTCGATGGAGAACAACATTTAGAGACATCTTCTAGGAATGTGAGGGAAGGGCCTAAACTGTGTTGATTCTGACTGAGGATAGCAAACCGTGGCGACATGTGAACAGACAGTGCAGGTTTGCGGTCCGTACAGTGCCACTGGCAGGTCAGGGGCACACAGTGACAGTGCATAGAGCAACTGGGACCGCCTATTGCTTGGCTTTCTTGATGCTGCAGCGTAGTGCACAAATGTGATGCTAGAAGTGAGTTCGTCTTCATTATAACAAAGATTGTAATACACAGTTAGACGATAATCGTTGAGTGTCGCCAGTCAGTTTAACCTTTTGGCGCCGGAATTATTTTTTTTTTAATTTTAGCACATCCTGTATATAAAACGTGAATAAAACAGGAACCAAATGGGTTAGAATTATGAAAGAAACTGCAGTTTGAAGAGAAAAAAACGGAGTTTATATACTATGTTTGAAATGTTCAGTACCTGTATTTGTTAAATAAATATATAAAATGCAACGTTTAGAGCTTAGCGGTGCGGTACGACCACTATAGGGGTCGTTAGGCGTCAAAGGGTTAATTGGGAGCAATACAGTGTATTGTGCTGCTGCAGTGTGTCAAGCGGGTGTACGACTTACAGGCTGCAGCAAATGTTGGATTGTCTGCTGCAGCACAAGCACCAGAGACCGAAACACGCGGCCTCGTGACGAAAGCGCACGAATACAATTGATTCAGGCAGGTTATGAAAAAGGGTCTTGCTGTTGTCTGGAACGGGGTACAGTTGCGAATGTCGGTAGAAATCCAAGGTTTTAAAACCCGGACTGCACCTACGTGTTACCCTGCTCATAGTGTCATAACAAACAGCACTTATGTCACTAAGCACTAGTTGATGTTTGTAATGGAAAGCACCAAGTTCTCTGTGAAGCAGGAACTGAAGTTTTGTTTATATAATTTGGAAGAATATCAGTATTTGTAACAAGTTGCTCTGTCAGCGCTGTATTGCGGTCTGCTGAACACACGTACTGTCAAAATTTTACACGTTTCAAGCTACAACAGCCTAAAGCTAGCGACAACTAACGGACGAGGAGCAATTCTGGGTGCATGACGAGTGGAGGGCAGATCATATGCTAGGGTGTTACTGAGGAGAATATTGGGACCGAAGAGAGAGGAATTGACAGAGAGAGGTGGATGTGATTTCAAGCTTCATAATATGTATCGGTCAACAGTTATTGTTAGAGTGACCAGATGTACGAAAGATGAGCACAACATGTAGAATTCATGGCGTAGATTGGAAATGTGTAAAACTTGTAGCTGAAAAATTGAAAAAAAAACGCTCTTTTGAAGACCAAGTAGTAGAGTGATTGTATTAAAACTGGCCACGTGACGTCATATGTCGAACTGAATTAATATTCACGCGCTGCTCCACGACCTCTTTCTAGGCCGTTCTTTGTTCCTAGAGCCAACGAAAAGGCAACTTATCTGTGAAGTACTGCTATCTGTTTGTATACTTTTTAAGCATTGTACACTCGACACACCTGTCTCTTCCTCAGCTCGTACCTCACAGAGAACACATTCTGTCTACATTATGAAAATGTTTCCTTGGTCTCAGTTCGTTCCCTACAAGGAACACAGCCTCTTTTAACCTCTGTTGCAGCCGGGTGTTATGTGGGATATATGGTGGTGAAACTTAAAGAGAAGTGGAGCGGACTGATCTGGCTCCATGTAAATGCGGTGATGCATTTTTATATTAAATGAAAGTAAAGAAATTCGTTGACTAGCTAAGCGACTGTTAGCTTTCAAAGAAAGTTCCGCGTCCATGCAATTAATCTGTCGGACTGCTGAAAATGACTCATTTGCTATCAGAATGAGACCAGTGAGTGTAAACACAGCGGTAACAAATGCCAGCACCGGTCTGGCACAGAATGCCACTGTTTTGCCGCTAACAAGTACATTAGTTTGCAACGTGATATGTGAAGAAACTCGAAAGTTGACCAACAAAAAGCGGTCTTCATAGACCTATTTATATTTGTTGAACGGCCGGAGCAGCACCGTGACGTCCGACCGCGGACTGTCCTTGACCACATTACTTGCTGCACCTCGGGAAAGTCTTCTGCAGGTGCCTTGCGACGTTGAAACCACCCAGCTTCCGGTTTGCACGAGGGGCCGGGACAATCAGGCAGAATAATTAGTACATTACGGGATGGACGACCGCTCCACCGGGGTTCGACTCTTAGCAGCGTTAAAATCCTTTGCCTTCCAACAGCGTGCGGGTCGTCTCCGGCCCATTCGGCATCCCGTGCAATGGGTGCCGGGGTTCTTACCCCGGGCGTAAGGCGGACGGAGCATGAAGCTGATTTTTAATCAACAAGTGCAGAGTTAAGGAAACATAGCCGTATACTTCCACTCCAACATACATCTTGTGGCAACACAAATACAGGTGAGTTAGTAACTCTATGAAGCAGAGTACTTCTGCGGGAGATGACAGTTCCTCACATAGTCAACAAAATTACATTCATTTTACGGAACACTGCCTGTCAT
>Ga0123357_10004581_pt1 | contig 16280 bp, 7 predicted proteins | sample TergutEmb28metaG_FD_89873 | JGI IMG/M metagenome (GOLD analysis project Ga0123357, IMG submission 89873) | Embiratermes neotenicus P4 segment gut microbial communities from Petit-Saut dam, French Guiana - Emb289 P4 | ecosystem: Host-associated > Arthropoda: Insects > Digestive system > Gut ... | reverse complement strand
TTGCGCTAACCACGTGACACCCCTCTATCCGCAAAAGTTGGCACGAACTTCGCCTACCGGCGGCGGCCGCTCTGTCGGTATGGTTCGCTCGCGGACTAAAGCCACGGAGTTTAGTTTAGTTTTTAATCCACTTGCTAGACCATCTTCACTACGGTGCAGCGAAGAGCTGGCCAGAAGACGGCTGTGGAAGGGAAATATATGTCATGGGAAGAGACTCCATTGAATGTTATGGAGAAATTTATAAAAACAGACCAGTTTAATTCCAACTAATTGCACACTATTTAGTTTCTTGCTGCCCCGTGTTTCGGCTACAAAACGTAGCCATCTTCAAGGAGCTACAGAATTTGAGAACATGTGCAAAGTTCTATGCCACGTGTCATTCGTAAGTGGTGAGCTAGACACGTGACGTCATTCCACAGTTAAGTAAACAACACGTGGTATCATTAGAACTGTATTAGAATTATAATACACGCACTGTGTTAGAATTATGAGACATAGGGCTTGATGTTTCTTCAGTTTATGTGATGGATCAGAAATCCAAGATTCAGACGCTCGGTGTGTACTTCATGAATGCACGAACTGCACCGAGTTCAGTTGGCCCAACAGTAAGTACTGTTTAACCCTGTACAAGTAATTTTAGTGGACTACATCCCGTTGTGTTTAGTATAATATTAAAATGAAATAAAATATATACTTCGTCAAACGCAAATATCTTATACTTTATTAATTTAAATAGTACAAGTAACTTCACGAAGGGAGGTGAAAAGGACAATAAGAACTGCACGTGGTCAAATGGAGACACAGTGCACGTGCTATTCAAGGCGTTCTTTACAGTGTCTGATGGTTTCCTGGTACTCAGGTACGTGTAATTTCATGTAAGGCAGAAGAGGGTTATTGCGCGCAGTTCGGTGACAGAAATGTGTCATCTGTGCCGAACCCTGCCGACAGATATGACAAACGTCACCAAGACTGGGCGCCATAGCAATACCTTTTCCACGAAAGGAGAGAGATTCGCGATGTCCATTCTCGTACGAAATTAGAGGCTACAGACTATTAAAGGCGACAGTTCTTCGGTTTATGTAGTAATCTGCAGCTTGTTTAGAGCATGTCCACCGCACGAACCGGCACACAGGATTTAGGGGCCTTGTAATAAGGTGTGTGTGGGGAGGGGAGAGGTGTGCACAGGGTTCTAGTGGGGAAACCTGAGGGAAAGAGGCCATTGGGGAGACCTAGACGTAGATGGGAGGATAATATTAAGATGGATCTTCTGGAAGTGGGAGGGGGTGGAGACTGGATGGAGTTGGCTCAGGATAGGGACAGATGGCGGGCACTTGTGAATATGGTGATGAACCTTCGGGTTCCATAAAGTGCGGGGAATTTCTTGACTAGATGCAGAACCAGTTAGCTTCTCAAGAAGGACTCTGCCCCATGGAGTAAGTAAGTAAGTAAGTAAATTTTAACTATAAACTGTACATTTGGTATGCATCAACACTGTATGCCTATTTTATTGCTATAAGCTTTAGTAATACACGTGTCATCTCCCTGATGATGGCAGTTACGCCGAAAAATGTAGAAGCTACTTATGAGCGAATTACATAGTAATGGAACTGTGCATTTGTTGGTGGTGTAGCAATTTGTAGCTCATTAAAATACACGGAACGAACAATCTGAATGAAGTTTGCAACACGGACTAATTTTGGTTCACATCACACAATCCCCAGTACATCGTAAGTTCTAACTGCAATATTTGACATTCCTTATAAATTTATTCGTGGTACCAAATTTGGCGTTCAGTTTACTGTAGTTCTGTAGCTTTTATGCGAAAGAATTTTCGATATGAACATTCCGTTCTTCTAAGGTATAACGCTGAGTCACTGGGTATTCAGAACTGGTTAGTGTGAGGCAATCAATTGTCCTCACGTTTCCAAGCGTCGAAATGTACTTACATATTATAAACACGGCTCAGTTAAGTAATCTGATTTCATTCACTCTGGATGTTTATTAATATTTTAATTTATACTATTTCATTTTATCTTTCATTAGATATAATTCCTTGTCTAATTTTTAACTTCTTATTTCATGAAACGTGGTGTATAATTTAGGGTCTCTAAATTTACGTCTGCAGAAAGCAATTTTGAAAATTCAAAATTCTGTAATATCCTAGCTTTTGTACTACAAATAAATCCTGTCAAGTTTCGCAGATGTTTTTTCCCTTGATATTCACTTCAATTGTTCGTCAGAATAGTCTTACAACAAGCAGTTTGTGATGCATGTAATTGTTTAAACACAACGCTGTCTGGCGAATTTGACATTCAGAGGACCGTGCATCGTGATATATTCTTATAACAGAAGCCAACAAGATGCACTATTTCTCAACTTTATTATGATAAATAACTCTACATGTTTCGGACAGATCTACTGTCCATCACCAGGAGTCTTAATACTGTATACACAACAATAGGTATTTGTCATATTAGTTATGTTGTTTGTGCTGGCGAGGTCGTTAGCAGCCAGTCAACTTAACTAATATGACAAATACCAATTGCTGTGTATACAGTCCTAAGTCTCCTGTTGATGGACAGTAAGTCTGTCCGAACCATGTAGAGTTGTTTACGAAAATAAATTGAGAAATAGTGCATCTCGTTGGCTTTTATTATAAGAATACCACACTCTCTTTTCCAGAAATTACATTCCTTCCTAACGTAATTAGAATATGAGATTTGTTTTCATGCATTACCACGACTCATGGGAACAAAAATACAGGGTTCCATATCGCCATAAGGACTTTTTTTTACGATGGCACCTAATACTTATGTGTTCTCAGTGCGGAATATGCTTAATTTCACCATCCTGGCGCCCAGAATTTTCAGGTGGCTTCTATATTTTTTTAAATATTTGGACACTACTACCATCAGTGATAGACTAGATACTGCACTACGCTTACACAGCCATTAGCTTGGTTTTCTGTGGATAAATATACAAATTATACAAACTAAGTGTTTTATTTCTTTAACATGAACTAGCAATTAATCACCTAGACACAGGTTTTCGCTGCCTCGACACAGGGTTTTCTTGGTTTCCCTGTGCCTACAAGCAAATTCTGAGATGGTTCTCAAGATTCCAAGTTGCCACTACATGTTTCTCATGTAGCCCTCCCAACTTAAATTTATTAGTAACCAATTTCATACTTTGTATACATGTAAAATAATCGCTGCCACCGGGTGACAACCCAATTGCAGTGAATAAACGTTATTGTTATCTTAAAAAAAAGAGAACTTGCTGGCAGTTGTTGAACTTTAGATTTCATTAGTATTATTTTTTTAATGTTCAAAATGGACACCTTAGGCAGTCAGTTGTGTGACCGCTGAAATAGCTTGCTTGTTAGGTTGAAGTTGAATATTTCAACGTGTTACATAACAGCTTCCAGAGGGACGGAAGATTTTGCTGACTAAACGATTATACAAAACAAAACGACAACTTAATCCGACCTGTCTGTGTTGTACTGCACTTGTTTGCTTTGACTGCTCGTGTTCTATGTAATAAACTCTACTGAAACTGTTGGGGTAATGCTGTTTCCATTTCAGAAACCTCAAAACGTCACTCCTGTGAGTAAGTGACCTGAGGGCCTTGCAACTCCGAGAGATGTTAACCTCGAAACATCAGTTTCAGCAAACTGACACTTTAACAGCTAGCTGGCTCACAGATGTACCAGAAACACAACAAACACCATTCTTTGAATCTCATCGTTGCACCGTGCATTTCGTAAAATCACTTCAAATATTAACCAACAAATACACCTATACAACTTTCAATTAAAACACGTTAAAACACATAAAATTACTCCGACTTGTTTCGATCTTTTCAGATCATCATCAGGAAGTTTCGTCGTTCCTTGCTAAAGTTATCACATATTCACGATTTAGTTCGTTTTTGGAAACAAGGTGTTGTGGCAGCATATCATGTTGTGTAGGAATCTGTTGTAGAGAGTGTAGTTGGCTAGGTGTGCTTTGTAAGCTGCGTACGCAGCATACGAAGCATATGCGTCGCTTAAAGACGGGGATATATTCTGAGAAGTGCGTCATTAGCCGATTTCGTCCTTGTGCGAACGTTATAGAGTGTACTTCTACAAACCTAGATATTATAGCCTGCTACACACATAGGCTATATTTTATAGCCTATTGCTCCTAGGCTACAAACCTGTGCAGCATGTTTCCGTACTGAATACTGTAGACAATTGTAACACAATGGTATGTATTATATTATAATATGATAATCTTATGAGACCACTGTAGTATAATTGGGTCCGTCGTTGACCGAAATGTCTTTATGCGGCGCATACATGTACATTCGCAGTAAAGGTAGTCACCCAATAACTTGCCTATGCAGACGCAGACGTGAAGTGGATTTATAGCTCCTGCCCATTACAAATCCGACACTAGAAGGGGTAAGTCGTCACTACCACGATCCGACTGCTTTACCCTCGGGAAATTCCCCGTACCACGTGCACAACAGGTGGGCTGATGAACGGCACGTGCATTTTCCGAGTACGGAATTTCATTGTATTACAATTAGTAGAACCGAGAGAGACACGTGGACAAACATAACCTTTTTCTTAAGGAGGCGCTTTGTGCTGTTAATGTGTAGTTCTTTGTAACAACGCTATGACTCACCAAGTTACGAATCCTCACCAAAGAAACAATGGGTATTATTAAGGAACGAAGTCTTGATATGATGCCTTGTAAGAAGGAGAATGTCTGTACACCCTCCTCGTTAATCACTTTTCGTTACTTAAACTTAAGTTCTGGGATGAATTCATTACGCATAACTTCCTTCCAATCTTTCGTCCTACATGGTCACGAGAGTCAAGATAACTCCGTAATTACATAATTTATTTGGCGACAGGGTCTTTTAGTTGTAACCACATGATTTTAAGTATTCTCACGATATGCTTGACATAATTTCGCAGCTTATAACCAATAAGATGCAAAGTTTCACAATTTATTTATTTCTGTAGGACGTTCTACATATTTCAGATGGTTTTTCCGTCCTTCAACAGGAGCTCAAACCTGCACATAGAGCGTCAGGTATTTGTCAGACCAATACCTGAAGCTGTATGTGCAGTTTTGAGCTCCTGATGATGGACGGAAAAACCGTCTGAAATATATAGATCGTCTTACAGAAATAAATATATTGTGAAACGTTGCATCTTGTTGGATATACGCTGGGAATATATTAGTGATGAACGCACATACGAATGTTATGTGCTTGACATAATGTTTCACACACTTAGATCCAGTTTCATTGATTATCGCAACCAAACAAAAATCTAAATATAATTCGATTGCGCTAGGCTGCCATGTTATAATTTTACAGTCTTCCGAAATAATCAAAATAAAAGTCATATACTTTATTAATCCCTGTTTTCGTAAAAGTTTCAAAACTCTGGTTCAAGTGGCGCTATTCTACCTTCCACCGCAGAAATTCACGCAGTCACTCAGCTAGTGTTATTGAGAGCTGGAAATTAAGAAGTTTGTTTTGAGAGGCACAGTATTTGTACAAATATATACGATTGTCTACTGACTGTTCCAAACGTTATTAGAAGGACCGGAACACCGGCACCTTATAAGTAATTTACTTTGCGGCAAAAGAGAGGAGGATGAAGTGGTAGAAAAATCATCTGGAACTAAAATGAGTTCTAAATTCGTTAATGCAGAAAACGACACCAATAATGTAACTTAAGTACATTTAACTCATACTGATGTTTGAACTAATGTAATAGAATCTTACCGGCATTAATATAAATACCACAGATTGGCAGAATATCTTTGCATTTCCTCATAGCTACTGTAGCACTTCAATATGCATATGTTCTTTGTTATTTGTCTAGAACCTCAGTACTTTCTCCTCCCATTCTACAGAGCTTCTTTAATTTTTAAATGGATTTTTTCCTTCTCGTTCGTTTCATACGTAAGAGCTTTCAACAAGATTTTTAAGTTAATAATTTAGACATCAACTTTCCGGCTTCATGAATTATTGAAGAGCTTGTAATGTTGCACCGTCCTATAGCTATTTTTCTTTCAATATAAGGAAAATAAAAGGGACGAGAGAGATCTATGGTAAAGGTGAGTGGGGTGGGGGATGAAACTTGAAAAGTAGAGTCGTATTTCGTTTGCTCTTCAGTTCTGGAAAGACTGAAGTTCAGCGCTTGTGGCAAAGTGCAAGGGATTAAGTACAATTTTTTTTGTTTGAAAATGTAGGGTTGTGTCTAAGGACCACGCATGGAAGGCGCTGCGGACATTATCCACGCATTCTAGAACTTGCCACTAGATGGAGCTGAACCCGTCAGTTTTACCATCCGGCCAGTCTGCCACACGGGATGGTTGAACGGGACCCATAGGATAAAATGTTAGTTACACCTCAGTGCCTGTCTGAAGAATGGTTACGGACATAAATGTAATTGAATTCTAATCTTCCTACAATCACATAAATAAAGGAATTACAGGATATCAACTGTTCCCCTATCAGAATATTTCATTTTATTTAAAATTTATTTGTCCGAGAATAACCTTCGAACTTCCTGACCTCTAAAAGTCAAGGAGGGATCATCAATTTATTGTGAACCTTAAAAGAGTGTTAACACGAATGTAATTAAAAAATGTTTAGAAAACTGAAATGGACATATGTGTGTATAAGCTTCAAAATTATACTGGGATAATATTAAAGTTTACTTTTCTTAATGTAATGAAAAGTGAAATGCCTCAGTTCTGTGTCCAAAGGCAGACAGTGGTAACAGTTATAGCGATTTATTGTAAGGGTGTGTAATATGGATAAGACAAGCAGCGGCTAAGTGACTAAATGACTAAATTTGGTATTAACCCTTTGACGCCTAACGACCACCATATTGGTCGTACCGCACCGCTAACCTCTAAACTTTGCAATTTATATATTTATTCAACAAATATAGGTACTGAATATTTTAAACATGGTATATACTCTCCGTTTTTTTCTCTTCAAAATGCAGTTTGTTTCATAATTCTGACGTATTTTGTTCCTGTTTTATTCGCATTTTATATACAGAATGTGCTAGAATTAAAAAAATAATTCCGGCGGCAAAAGGTTAACAACGTCAAAACTTTGACGTCTGTTGCCAGCCACGGCTGGATGGATTTTCGTGTCAAAGAACCCGCTCCTTGAGCCGCTCCTGCTCAGATAGTCAGAGACTTCTTGCCAATGGGAAAAGTAAAAGCCTTGGGCTTTTCTGTCGTGGTGACGAAAAGGGCACCCATTTCGAGGCGACACAACGTACCGCCTAAGAGGTGGCGGAAGGAAGGGTGAAACAGGAACTCGTGTTGCTTATGAACACAATGGCTCTTTTTGTGCGTGTAGGAGTTTAGTGACAGGAAACCATGTTTGATATATGGTGGTCGGACTGATCATGAAGGGTAAGTATCTGGCAATGTTTGAGTATTAAGACTGAGAGCGCAATTCGTTCAATGTCATGCCGCTTTTACGCTTGGAGACTCTGTGGGGAGTCGAGAATAAAGGAGGAATCCGTGGACGAAGAATGTTGAAAATCCTTTAATTACAGAAACTGACATAGAGCTCCTTTTTAAGACAACTGAAAAAAATGGCTAAGACTCATTCGGGCTCTATGGTTAGTAAAGAAAAGGAATCGGGTGAAGATAAATTGCATTGCGAAAAAAAAAAATATTGAATGACTGAATGACTAGCTGTCGTTGGCTCGGTCCGTGTCTGACCGACAGACTGGACGAGTGTCGGCATTCCTCTTCGGTTGCGTGACTAATAGGTTGTCTGGGCCCCTGATTGAATGGCTAATTGCATTGCTGCCTGAGTGGCTGTGTGCTGCCTAAATGTTTGGTTGATTGAATGACTGCCTTATTGGCCACGTGCCTGATTCAGAGGCTGGATGACAGGTTGGGTTAATGGATGATTGACTACTTGAGTGAGTAGATGGGTGGTAGCCGACTGAGGTACTTACTGAATTGCGGCATACTGATTCTTTGGCTGATTCACTAAACCGCTTAATGAATAACAGACTTCTTGTAGGACCTACTGGCCTTATAGCAGTAGACAGCATTTTGCCTCTAAATGCCAGTATCCAATTACCCCCCTGATGTGGTGTCATATAATAGAGAAACGGAATCCTCAGCTATACCGCTGAGAAAACCTTAAATTAGGCACTATGAAGCATTGTGATTAAACACACGATATAGATTGAGGGCACTGCTATAAAATCCGGAATGTCACGAGTTCGATTCCCTAACGGGTCACTGGGATTTTTCGTTGGCTTAATCCTTCCGGCCGCACTATGGACTTGGGGTCGACTCAGCCTTTAACAGACAGGAGTACCAGGGTTATCTCCTGGGATGTAAAGACGGCCGGTGTGTAGGGCTGAGAGCTTTGTCACTTTTATAGGCCGATTGTATAGAAATTCTTGGAACCTCAATGTCCTTGGGCCCTAGGGTCCTCTCCAGGCCAGGAATGAAACTGCTTTACCTCTACATTTTACATGATACAGTCTCTGCTTGAGCGGCTGATTGTTATTCGGTCAGGGTTAAGACATTCCCTAATTTTGTTACAACAGAAGTTTCATTTTTCACCAATTAACTATAATGGTTTAGTTACCTGTGTAGATAAAAATTAGGACAAAATATTTGTTTTAAAAGCCTGAAAAACTAAACCGCAAGGCTCAGACTGGTCATAAAGTACTGTTTTAGTTTCAGAAATATATCCTAGAAAACGTACTGGCATGTTCGTTATTTGTCGCCATGCTTGTTTTTTTGCGTGTAAGAAGGTTTAAATGGTCGCAACTGCCACCCAGAAGTTGGAAAACCCATTTTAACCTACGGCTGTCAAACACCAGATAAGCATCAGTTGGTTCAAAAATGACTATGCTGTCTTTTATTGCATTTCAGATGTGGAAACAGCGTGTTGCGTCATTTCCACGTGTTGCTCTAGATTTCTGACAGAAGTTGAGGTGGTGAGATTTGCAGGAGAGACTTAACCATGGACTTGGGAGAGATGAGGAAAGTTGTTAGGTAATGTAACGGTGCCAGAGAAGTAGAACTCCGTCATTTCATAAAAGTCTAAAGTCCAGACGCAACTAGCAACACCACTGAATTATGAACTGTCTCAGTATTCATGCCACATTCTAGCAATATCCACCACCACAACAACAAACTCACATTTGGTTTTCAAACTATTTATGGCTAAGTTCACAAGTACTAAAAGTTTGTAGGATTGCTCTATTGATCAATCTTCAAAGAATGCACTGAAATAAACAAAAAATGGACGGCTTCCGTAAAGAATGTCCTGAAATTTTGAAACTTTCATTACTATGCTAAAAATATCAGTATTGGAATTTTCTATGAAGTCTAATAATTACAATAGTATAATAGATATAAATCAAATTAGGTACATGGTACGAATCATAGCAAAAATTGTAAGCCATCTGGGATCCCAAATGCGCGCAACCACGCTGTAAAGAACTTCATGGTTCTTAGCTTAGCCTGAGAATGACTTTTTAAGTCGAAACATGTCGCGTTAGCTTAAACTCATGCCTTTATTATATAGTTGTGTTGACGGAAATATATATTAATCAAGTGAATATATAGAATCAATACACAACGGGATTACTTCGTTCAAAAAAGTAATGGATCTGTTCTGCCCCAGTCAAATCCAGGTCATATATTATAAAAATGTTGTCGAATATTCACTTTGTAATTAACCATCTAATTTATAGCTAGACTCAAACATTACTTCGTAATTTTAGCTGCCACAAGGAAAAATGTTTCTGATCACTTATCTTTCCCACGCGTGTGCCATATTATGCCAATCAGACACTCGCTCTTTAATACGAATATGAGACAATTGGGCCAAATGATGAAACTCTAAATTTTATGCTTTTAAAATTTCTAAATTCCAAAATTTGTCCTCAGGAATTTGCCTTCAATTATTCTCAAATTACGCAGGTATCACAACACAAAAATAAAATTGTATTTTTAACACATGGATTTTAAGAAGTAGAAACTCTGGCCTGAATAGCAGTAAGAATTCCAAAGTACGGTTACCCTCAAAAATGCATTTAGAGCCGTCAGAGTGATCTATATGGAATAATAAATTTCGAACAAAAAAAGAATGAAGTTTAAACGTGTTCGAACACTTATGGTTCTTTTAGGTAAATGCGTAAAATGAGCGCATACAGAGCGGGATTCTTTGTCTCTCTGCCAGCCCAAATATTATGTTTCACCAATTTCTCGAAAGGTTTTAATGGAGTTAGTGGAAATTTACCACAAAAGGAGACAGATTTTCCTTCCGTTTGCTTCGGTCCAATTTAGTCCAGCTTTGCACGATATTGAAATCAAGCCTTTACCACAGCTACGCCAACTTTTTCCCATGGATGAACCCCTAAATATTGAAAAGTTTACAGGCCATGAAAAGTTGCTAGTGGGAAAGCAATTTAACTACTGCAGCAGTATTGTCAAGAAATTTATTTGTAAATATGGGTGTATATAGAGGTACACACATATAAATACGTGTCTGTGTGTCTGTGTGTCACTATCATTCATTCATTCACTTGGTATTCTGCCTTACGGCACGTCCATAGCCTCTTCCAAAGCGAGTTCTTCACAGATTGCTTTCAAGTGTTCATTCTTTCAATTTCCAACATCTTCTAGTTTTCTTAAGTTAATCAAGAAGCTGCTTACGCCTTCCTCCTCCTCTCATCGTCAATTCTAGCCTTCCTTCTCTCCGTCTTTCAGTAACATGTTTAGCAGGCAGTTCCGACGTAAGATGTGACCAACCCAATTAGCCTTTCTTCTTTTTGTTGCCGGCCTGTTTAGGACATCCCTTTCCTCCTTGACTCTAATACTTCTTCACGATCGGTTCAACTGTTAGTTGAGTAAAGAGAGACCAACTTGAAGTCACTTGCTTTATTATTTCATTATTTAATGCTCAACATGTTTCGGGTGTTAATACATAAATCCTCAGGAGCTTGCGACTTATTCGTTGAGTTATTTCATGGGTTGTATTGATCTGGTTCGATGTGTGTTGGTGTTACGTTGTGGTTTGGCTGGAGTGGTGTGGTATCCGTATGCAGGCTGAGGCAGTGAGTGCTTCAGCCTGCAACACGGATACCACTCAAAACCAACCACACCGAAACTCTAACACACATGGAACCAAGAACAATAGACCAATATGGCAATTCAACAGAATAGTCGCAAGTTCCTGATGATGGGTATATTAATGTCCGAAACATGTTGAGCACATAAGAAGTGAAATAAAATAGCAAGTGACATCAAGTTGGTCTTTTATTCTTCAAGTAGAGTACCGTCCCAAAATAAATAAATTTGAGACATTGGTGCATCTAGTCGGTTTTACTATAGAAACCTATTAAGATGCGCGGCCCTATGAACGCCATTTTTGTTGTTTTGTTGTACATCATGTATTCGAAATGGAATAAATGGGCACCGATGATTCTGTAGCGAGTGGTCATGAGGTGACTAGGTTTGGGACAATATAGGATGAATGTGCTAATGAGAAATGGTTATAAAAGCGCAAAGTAAACATTTGGGAAATAGGAATTTTTGTACTGTACCATGTAATTTCTAGTCGAAATATAGCATTGTTGTTAAATAATTTAATAAGTTCTTTTTTTTTTAATGGCAGATATAATAGTTTGTTAGGTAGTTACTTGTTTAGTGATTTTTCTACTCAACAGATTAGCGAGATTCATATTGAGCTGCTTATTTATTACGTTATTAGCTAATCAAAGATTTATTTAATAATTTATTGAGTTAATCATCGAGTTACGTAGTTATTTAGTTAGTTAGTTATCTGGCTACTATTTCCCCAGTTACGTAATAAGTTAGTTACCTGTTTGGCCAGTTGCCTATAGCATCAGTAATTTTTCGCTTGATATTTAAGAATTTGATAGGTTCATTATTTAGCGAGTTATTGGGATATATATTTAACCAGTTGCCTAGTTAAATATTATGACAGATAACTACAGGTATTGCACTTTAGTTGATAACGTGGTTACCTAATTAGCTTGTTCCTAATATGAAACTTACAATTGTGAAAGCGGCAAAGATTCGTTTTCATATTCTGGATTATGATACCTAACAAGCTACAGGGTGTTATGACCCACATGAATAAGGCATGAAGTTGTGTTACGTGGGTAGATAATTAGTGTGTTGTTTACTTAAATTCTGATCTAACAACATAGTTAGCTAGCTGTTCAGTTGCGTAGACTGCAAATTATAGAGTTCCCTATCTAGTTATTAAGGCAATTTCCTACTCAATTACTCAGCTATCCTTGGCACTTTATCCCATAATATGTGTAGCAATATTGCTCACAGATGAAGCAGCACTCAGCAGTCCGCACAGAAATGTTACCTGGCTAAGGGTTTGTAATGCTGCCTCTCACTCCTTGCAAGTAATGCATGAGACTGTTAATACTCCACGGGTTCGATAGCACGCGTATGCATGTGGCGTGACGTATGTGATTGTTGTTTACGTGGGAATAGGAAAAGCTTGATTCCTCCAAACATTTACGAATTGGTTGTAATATATAATGATTACAATAGATTTCGTTCCAACTTACATATCGTGGGTTACATTGTCATTGTGTTTATCAGCTCTTTGATAGCGAAAACATAGCCAACGCAAATGCCTATATCTAGTACCCTCTCTCTATCCTTGTAATTATCGGATTATCTGTGTGATTATTCAGTGAACATTGATATGCAATTTATATGTGTACCGACGAATGTTTTCATTTGCTGTTATTGGTGTTATGGATCACAATGTAAATCAGTAATTACAAAGCTGTTTTCTGTGGGAGCCTATGGATCCGTAACAGATTGTCCCTCACTTACACACCTGAAGTTATTTTTCTCCTAGTATTATAAATCCGGACATTATTGTGCTCGCAAATAGAAATTAGATTTCGTAAATAGGCAGCGTTTCAAAGGTTAAGATAAGAAACAATGACGCAGAGAATTTTATTCCGACTTCTATGAATACAAGCCACATGGGTAGCTCGATACACATCTGACCACCCGCAGTCACTTTTGACATTACTATTCGCCTCACTGTGACACCACTGTTTCTAACCCGGCGTAGATGAAAAGAGTGTCAATTGCTATGGCCAGGGTGGAGACAGCTTGCTTCACGTCGGCGTATGTTGCAAATCGCCTGCCAGTCAAGTGTTTTTTAAAAATACCTTGCTGGGAGACCAACAAGGATGGAGATGGAACTGTAGGAGGGTAGACAGTAGATATATGCACACCGTCATGTATCCATTTTATAGTTCATGCAGTGGATGGAAAAATGTAAGGCCTACATTTTAACAAGGTCACTAAATCTGTCGCTCTTATGTTAACGTAGCTGCCTACAATAAATCAAAGTCAAACCTGCTTTCGGCTCGTGTATAGAACAAAATAACTGTACATAACGTGCCTTGGAATGCCCCGTCTTGAAAATTTAAGAGTAAAACTGTGACAAACGTATTGAAACATGAATCATAGCAAATTTACGAAGTACTTCCTCTTATGTTCATTGTGCTACAGATATCACAGACTGAAATAAAAAGTCAGATTATCATGAAAAAAATATAGTACAGTGTTCCTAAAGTAACGACCGTGTTCCTGTCGTAAATTTTCTTACGTAATAAAAAATAGATGCATAAATCAAATATTTCCACAGTTATTCTTATATTAAGGGTAGACCCACCCCCCTCCAACACAAGCCTAAACATTGCGTGCTACACGCATTGTGCATAAAAATTTTTAAGGTTTTATTTTCCTTGTTGTAACGCGTTTTGCGGTGGGAACGATGGGACATATCGTAATGTGAATCTATCATATCTAGAAACACGCGAACTTGTGCCAGCCCTGCGATTTGAAATAGTGACTGCTAACATTCTGACCCAGTTTCCTCTTCGGAATTTCTTACCTACAGGAACAGTTCACACGAGAAATATTTTAGAAGTAACCACATTAATTCACATGGATTGTGAAGGTACAGATTTACTCCTTCTTAAATTCAGTACTAGAAACAGGTGAGTGATCAGTTTCTTCTCCTAGCCGCTTTATCCTTGGGGAAATAATCCCCGCTACCCATTATTTACGCAGCCAGTCTGTAGGATCCGGAAAACCCATTTCTTGCCACTGATAGGAACCGAATAGCGATTCCTGGAATATCCAGTTTGTGGCAAAATCAATGTACCAACGAAGATGTCTTGATTCACGAAATAACTTGAAATGCCAGCTTGATGCAACAAATTAATTTTATGAATGTATTCTTAGCTCGACATGTTTCGGGTATATACGCCCGTAATCAGGAGCAATGGATGTTGAGTTGCAGCATATGGTTTTCTGCACCGAGTTTTTGGATTGATGGTGGTCTTGAGAGCCGCTGCCTAGGTGGTGTGTGCGGTGCGGATGGTGCCGTGCGACGCACGACACCATCCGCACCCCACACATGACCTACGCAGAGGCCCTCAAGACCACAATCCATCCAAAAACTCGGTGCAGAAAGCCATATGCTGCAACTCAACATCCAATATTCCTGATGATGGGCTTATATACCCGAAACATGTCGAGCTAAGAATATATTCATAAGATTACTTTGTTGCATGAAGTTGTCATTTCAAGTTATTTCATGAGGAAGATGCACAGTCAAACAACCCTCAAATATCTTGATTCGTTTAATACTGGGTGTTACTAAAATAAAGAAACGATTTGCTACAATGCCTTGTATAGTGAAAGGTAAACTTTTCCCTGTGCGCCCTACGAAGGCATGCGGGGAGATCAGAGGAATGGCTTCATCCATTCTTAACTTCGGTACTAGATGGAGATAAGTGGTTAAATTCGTGCCACTGCTGTTTACTCCCAGGAAAGAACGCCTGTAACCATTGAAAAGAAGGCTGGGTGGACCCCAGTCACGGTCTGGATGTTTCGGAGCAGAGAATAATCACTTACCCGTGCCGGGATTCAAACTCCGGAACGTCAGCACATGGCCTAGTCACTATATTCACTATGTTATCCAGATTTTCTTACTACTGGGTATTCCTAATACGAAGAAGCAATTTGCTACAATGCCTGATATTATTCACACACAAAATCTAATATAGAGCATATAACATAAAGAACGAACTACGAAAGGTTCTATTCCATAATGTAGGGCAGTACAATAAATTCTCAGCTTCACTTTTTAAGTTAATTTAGTTTATTTTCCCCCATTTATGACATTTTATGAAAGGTTCATAATGTATGTAAAGACGTGTTAATGTCCTTCACCGAAATTAGCTCTGTTTTGATAGTTAATCAGAGAATGGGAAAGGACAATTAAGATTTAGCAAACAATTTTTAGCGTGTTTGCATAATTGCGAAAAGCGATTATCAGCTTCGTCATCTCTGTCCGTGTGTCCGTCCGTCCGCACGGAACAACTCGGATCCCACTGGAGGGATTTTCATGAAATTTGATATTTAAGAATTTTTCGAAAATCTGTCAAGAGAATTCAAGTTTCATTAAAATCGGACAAGAATAAAGGGCACTTTATACGAAAACCAATAAATATCTTTATCATATCTCGCTCATTTCTTCTTGGAATTTGAAATGTTTCAGAACAAAATTGTAGACAAAATCAAAACACATTTGGTGTTGAGTATTTTTTTTTTCGAAAATCCTGCCATTTATGAGATAATTTGGGAAAAAAATATTTTAGAGCGGGGCACACCACATATGACAACATGGCCCATGCGTATTGCGTGCTGGGTAACTAAGGCTACAATTACACGCAGGTTGCGTAATATTTCTTGTTTTTCCACTGCAACAATGGTTGCACGAATGTGCCTCAATATCACGTCATATTTACGTTGCTTGTCTTCTTAAAAAATGGATTTTAAAAGAGATCGGACCAGAGGTTTAGGAATTGACACTAACTGATGATAAGACAGACGAATGCGTATGTGAAAGGATGAGGATCCGTTCGGAGGGGGGGGGGGCAAGAATGAAATACGACAAATTACGACGGCAAACCATTGTGTTAATAATCTACCTAAATATGACACCAATATAAAGATAAGGAAAGAAAGTAAAACCAATTTGTCCTGCGACCGGCCACCTCGACACAGGTTTTGCTTGGTTTCCCTGTGTCTATAAGCAAATGCTGAGATGGTTCCCAAGATTCCAAGTTGCCACTACATGCTTCTCATGTAGCCCTCCCGACTTAAATTTAGTAGTAACCAATTTCA
>Ga0123357_10004580_pt1 | contig 16280 bp, 7 predicted proteins | sample TergutEmb28metaG_FD_89873 | JGI IMG/M metagenome (GOLD analysis project Ga0123357, IMG submission 89873) | Embiratermes neotenicus P4 segment gut microbial communities from Petit-Saut dam, French Guiana - Emb289 P4 | ecosystem: Host-associated > Arthropoda: Insects > Digestive system > Gut ... | reverse complement strand
TACTTCCTAGGTCTTTATGATCAAACAAGTTAATAACAATATGGGTCCTATTCTTAATGCTTACGAAGATAGGGTGCTTTTTAATTTCGTCAGCGCCCTCGTACGAACGGCACATCGCAAGTCGCAATACGCGTCCTTGTACCAGCTGGAACAGGAAGTCAGCGGAAGCAGCAACTGGCAAATCACAACTCGCGCTGATTCACAACGGAGCGGCAGAGTGGGTTGCGGCCGGCGGTGGCATTTTCGAAAATCTTCTTACACCACAGGTCGGTGTAAACTGAAGTCAATGTCATGAAGTTAAGTTACATTTATATTTTAAATTTATTAATTATTGTACTTATTTATTGTTTTATTCCATGTATTTTGAATAAACCTTACCCTCTGTTCTAACTTTGAAGCGGGCATAACTCCGTGTACTTCAAAAATCGGACACATGTTTATATGAATTTTTTTTATCACAAAAACCAAAGAAATAATCTCCTGCAGTAATGCCGATAAGTCATGAATAACCCTTTATATCACCCTCGTCATCACACTAAGGGTTAGCATAAAAGCTACCTCTATTTTCTACAATCTCAAGTGTAGAACTAACGTTCGAATGAACCCAGAATTATTAACAGAACGCAGCTTGTAACTTTAAATTTGCATTAGATCTGTGCTGCTCTGCGCAGTAAGCGGAGTGGATAGCAATGTCTGTGCAAACGTGGGGCTATAAACTGATTAGTCCTACTAATTGCCCATAATCTTGGAGTGGTTAGGGTTGTATTAATCGAATTCTGAAGACGTGTGTTACAGCCTCAGATGTTGCCCCAGGTTTATTGAATACGTACTATGTGCTGCTGTATGTTTGTACAGTGTTTGTTACGAAATTGTGGAACTACGGTTTCAAATTGGAATTTAACTTCTGTTTAACTTTCGAAACCTGAAAAGTAAAGATTCTTTTCTGTCCAGTCCTCCCCGATTGCCGAAGTTCCCAGGCTTCGTCCACTTGTCCTTGTAAGAAAGTCATCTAGATGAAGATGATTACAAAGCAGCACAGAAATCCAGCGCGACCAATCTCCATGGAAACTCAATTTTTTACGGTGGTGTCCAATATTTTTGGATGCTCAGAACGGAACTAGATTCATATCACACTTCTAGAGTATAAAATTTTCAGGTGACTCCTAGAAGTTTTGCAAAATTTGGGTGCCCCTTGTGTAGAACATTTTTGACATACTGACATTGGGCAACGAAAATACTTGGGAAAATACCCGTCCCAAAATCTCGTTTTCCCCCCACAAACTCACATGGACCGGCTCTGTACCGAACCTGTGTCTCCACTTGACAGCTCGACGATTAACCGCCTAAGGGATGCCACGGCTTTGGAGCAAGAAATTCTTCTAAATAATACTTCAAAACTCATTTCCAGCCTTGTAGAAAACATTCCGAAATCCCATTACCTATACTGAACATTTAATGTTACGGGAGTTGAAGGCTGTTTATTTTGTATGACTGATATGCCATTGTGTCTTGCGGGTAATTATTGACTAATAAGAACACAGTCAAAGGGGGCCGCGGGAGCGTAGTGGTTAAGGTGCTGTGCTACAAATCGGAAGGTCGCTGGTTCGATCCCAGCTGGTGTCAGTGGAATTTTTTATTGACATAATCCTTCCGATCGCACTATGGCCCTGGGGTCGACGCAGCCTGTATCAGAAAAGAGTACCAGGAACATTTCCTGGGGGTAAAGGCTGCCGGTGCTTAAGGCTGACAACCTTACCACCATCCTGTGCCGTTGTCATGAAATCTGGGAACCTTAACTGCCTGGAGCCCTCTGGGTCACTTTGAGCCTGTAACGAGACTGCTTTAAATTTACCTTTTAAGAACACAGTAAAACACAATTGTTATTTAATGTAATTTATAAAATATGAAGTAAGACAGTTTTGTTTAATGTTTTATGTAGGTACTGGTAATATTGTCATACTGTTGTAAGGAAGACATTGCTTTACAGTAAGTTACTCTGGTGAATGGCTGTGTTTTATTAACCAGTGACTGTTTATTTTCCGCGAATTCATAAATCCCATTATTCCTGCCAAACACGAAATCAATTGATGCCTAATCCTATGCTTTAGTGCTCCAAACTTTGCCCATAACATAAACTGTACTTCCCATGTACCCCGGACAAGAAAGGCTAGGAGGTTGAAATCTGGAGACCTAGGAATCATGAAACAGGTCACCATCTAGCACTAAACATCTGAATCAAATATGCCTTTGGACAGGTTGAACATTGTTACTAAGAGAACAAAACTGAAGTATCCAGCTGAACGAACTTCAACTTTCTCCTATTCCAGTTGTGTAGAAATGAAATTTTCTGGCATGCCGTCACAGGAAATGTGCGCTGTTGTGACAGACTTGGGTGCAGAGAGATTGCCATCGTTCTGACGTCTGTCTTATTAGAAGATTTGTCAAACTTTACTAAACAGAATTCTCGGTGTTCGCCGTTACTTTATTTCATATTTGTGCAGTTAGGTGTTGTGGTTTCGAAAGTGCGAGTATATGGTTTTGAAACAAGGAAAACCTTTCGTGTGCATTCTGTATTTGGGGAGCTTTGGTATCGGTTAGGCACACTTACTTGCTTACTCCATGGAGCAGAGTCCTTCTTGAGAAACTATCCGGTTCTCAGCTATTCAAGAAATTCCCCGTATTTTATGGAACCAAAAGGTTCATTACCGCATTTACAACAGCTCGCCACCTTTCCCAATCTTGAGCCAAATCAATCCAGTCCATGCCCCTCATCTCATTTCCGTAAGATACATTTTAATCTTATCTTCCTACATAAGCCTGGGTCTTCCAAGTGGTCTCTTTCCCACAGGGCTCCCAACCAAAACCCTGTAGGCATTTCCCCTCTCCCCACTCATGCTACATGCCCCGCATATCTCAAACTTCTCGATTTGATCACCCGAAAAATACTCGGTGAGGAGTACAGATCATTAAGCTACTAATTATGTAGTTTTCTCCACTCCCCTTTTACCTCATCCACTAGGCATAATTTCGTCTTTACACCCAGTATACCTATTGCTCTACATTTCAGTAAACACCTGTCTTTGCAACGTAATACCTGATATGTAATACGACGTGTTTAGTGAACATTCATCAAATACATACGTCGTAGTTCCGATTTCTTTCCCTTTTGCTGAGGTAAGGAACAGCAACTGAGGCTGTGGTCTTCGTGGTTTTGACGCCGTGGTTTCCGGATTTGCGTCGCTGTGGCCTTTAGGGTTGTAACCATGTGGTCTTCAGAGTTGTGACTCTGTGGCTTTCAGGGTTGCGTCGTTGCGTACTTTCCCGCCGGGGAGTCGAGATTCGGACGGATGAACTTGCTGTAGCTTCTGTGCATAAGTAGGTTACCTTTGTCGTACGTTATGGAGGCAGCTTGTTGAGATGGTGCATAGGAACTGGCAAGACAACAGAAACGTAGGGATTATAATTAGTTGTGATTTTGTAACAGTATAAGGCTCTGTGGTAACCGAAATACCGCCTCCAGCGATATTCAAACTTCATTTGATCCACACAGTACATTATGTGTTCCACGTGGTTTCAAAGTAAATAAGTTTTACTTCTTTCAGCAACAGTAACTGATTGGCCTCTGTAACAGCGACGCAGTCTGTTCACTGTGAGGTGATGATAGGACACTTACATAGTACTTAAATATGTTTTGATCTTCAAAGTTATATCAGTAATATATATTATGCACCCAGGAATAATGTATTGTGCTATTTTATGACGCCATGTCAAGCGACGGACTAAGTTTGATATTCTGTATACCTAAATTTGGAAGTAAATTTATCTTTCTTAATCACCCTGTAGGAGAAACGCAGAAGGCAATGAAGACAAGGTCAATGAAGTTTACAGGATCCGGCAGGAATCTGAACTGGGCACGTCCTTGTAGGAAGTGGGAAAAGTAGATTTGTAGCAGTGGCTGTTTCTGCTGTACAATATTATTTTCAACCCTGCCAAGTAGCAGATGATAAATTCATATCCTGATTTTGATATTCAAACATCAGGGTCTGCGACAAATATACGGCCCCTCAAAATGAGCATGTAGGCTCGAAAATGTCAGTGTAATTTGAGTGATTTTTGAGTTGTATTGGGTGGTACTTGGTTAAGTATTAAAATCGTATGTAATAAGTTTATACTTAGCTGCAGGATCTTAGTTTATAAATATAAAAATCTTATTTTTTTGTTTTATTAAATTTTATTCACAGAAGTAAAATTTGCATATTTTTGTATTCAGGTAGAAAGCCCCGAAAATAGCAGAATGCTAAAACGTGAAGAGTCATAAATACTTTTTTTATTCAACAAATTTTAAATGGATAATTCCATCAGATAGTTTTATAAAGTTTAATTTATAGAAGAAATACACAATAACAATAGTGTTTTGTAAAATATTTGCATTATTGATACTGATGTTTAAAGTTGAAAAAGGGGGACAGTCTTTTAATTAAGCGTTCTAATTTGAGATGATACCGGAGAACAAGTCCATCAGAATACAAGAATCAATTCGTGTGTAATAATTTAACCAAGATGTATACTCTGTTGGCAGTTGCAATACATATTTGAAGAGGCCTTCCGATTGAAGCATTCAGTTCACTGTGAAATCAGCAGAGGGTTTTCACAGTGGTTTTATACTGTATCAGACGGCTTTCACCTCGGTTTTGCCACTGCGAACACACTGGTTGTGGAATCGGCTTGCTTCTCATGCGATCAATATATATAGCTTTTTCTCTGTCTTCCACCCTCTCGGCGTCTCTCCATTCCTCGTAATTTTTCTCTTTCTCTCTCTTTTTGTATATAAAATCCACATGTGCTGATTAAAGAGATGATCGCCACAAAAAATGTAGTTCATTAACATACCTTACACGCCTATCTCTGTCCAACCATTTTACAAATCTCACTAGCAAAATTATATGTGCAGGAAGACCGAGGTAAAAATCCGAGAAGAATTAATCTAAATACTCCCTTTCATTACATTACTATTTAATACAACCTAATTTTCTCATATTTTACCTGTAGCTTTTTGTGGGTGCTAGCAAATTCCTTCTAACCATAAGGGAAGAAAAATAGAAATATCCCTGTGTAATCAGTCACCACATCATGAAAATTTGTGGGCAACTGACTGTTTAGTTCAACACATTCTTAACTTCACTACTAGATGAAGACTTAAATGACAACGTTACACTCCTGTAGCTTTGACGCTGTTACCGGTTGTGTAGATCAGATGGACTCAAAACTTTCTACAGTACTAAAAAGATAAAAATTTTATCTCTGGCAGACATAATACCTTATTTGCCGTTATAACAACGTGAATACGTATATGAAAATGCTAAGGAGATTATGAGTGCGTACCTAAGGAAGTTGGCTTCACAGGTGCTTGAAGATAGAGGGCTAGAGGGTAATTCTGTAATTTGTAATTTGTTTTTAAAAACAGTTTGTATAAGAAACAACCATGTGGAACAGGCACGTATTGCGGTGTGTAACGTATAAGATATAAAATATTTTGTAGAGAAATCTGAAGAAGAAAATATATCACCCAAAGTATCCAGACATATAATGGGAAGACATGACTGTAATATCGAATAGGAATAAGGAGTGCATTGAAAACACTGGATTATGACGTACTCCGGTAATATGTTTCTCTGACGTACTGGCTTTAAAAAATCGGATTTTTTGACTACTACTTGGACATAGAAACTTCATAAACAAAACCCGTACCAGTGCCGGATTCAAGCAGGCTAGGGCCCTGGCATTTATAGGCCTATTCTTAGAGGCACTCTTGTAGTTTCTTTGCTGTGGGCACAGGCTGGCAGAGTATAAACTTGTGAATATACTAAAGCCGCCCGTTCCAGATTCGAACCTGGGAGCAGCTTTCCCTGAGATGTAACCGTTTTATTTAAAACCCATACATCATTTTTATGGTTTGCATCGGCAAGTCAATGTCTGTTCTGCTCACTCTGCTAATTCCAGCCTTGGGCTCTTCGCTTAGTAACCGTTGTTGCAGGTGTGCGGGTATTCTATTACAGAATAGATGTCAGGTGGCCAACAGAGTAACTGACATTTGTGGCGATAGCGTTATCCACGGGAACACTTCGGAAGTATCAAGGCAGCGAGCAGGATGTGTGTGTGCTCTGGTAAACATTAAGCGGTTTGGCTTCAATAAAAGAGGCTGTTTTCTGTAACTTCGATTTGGTGTATCTTCCCTGTCGTCTCCATCCCCCCAGATATTCCCTGCGATGAGGAGGATCATTAGAAAGGCTGGGTACAGTACTGTATACGGGATTGAAATAACATGTGCTTCATATGTACGCTTACTGAGAGATTTGAACTTTTCATGCCCCTGTATGTTTAGTACACATTCTTACGATATGTTATACCGTCGTTTATGGGATCATTTTGTTTTACCCGGTGGATGGAGGCAGCAACTTACTACGAAACGTCGGAACCAATTTAGAAATTTCGACTGCTGGATATCTCAGAAGGCAAGATATTGGCACTAAACAAGAGAAAAATCTGCTCCATTACCTCTTGGTGTACTACAAATTCCACATGGACTAACCTGTCACTGAAATTGAGCCTTTGCGATAAACAGCCAAGGACTAGCCACCTGATTCCTGGCAGGTCTTTAAGCACAATGTCATTAATACATGTACCTGTAACAGGAAGGATTTTGGTTTCAGAGTAAACACAATTTTCTCACAAGTCTCTTAGCTTACTGCTTTATAGGTTAATAATCGCTGTTGGTTCTAAGAATCATACAAAACACATGCATAAACGCTTCAGACAAAATACGGAGTCTCAATTTTAAACGCTTAGCAGGCTACACATAAAAATCGGCGTGTTTAAATAACTGATGAATGTAGCATAAAGTTTTGATGGACTGAAGTACATTATTCGCATTTTAATCTCTCACGTTCTCACATTTTTCTCTGTGTTCTAATTATTAACTCTTGTCGCTACTTTGGATATCTAAGGTCTTCAATTAAGAACAAAATATTCTAATATAGACAAGAACCTACTGATGGCTTACATTTGTTGATTAAACACTTATTTGAATTTGAGTTTAAAAGATTTGTCAGGTTTTTAGACTTCCATTTGTCTTGGGATTATGTACGTTTGCACTGATAATTTTTCAGAACAAAGTAACCTGCTTTAAAATTCACATATTTTCTTTTCAAGTTAGTGGCTTCTATATTTTAGATTTTATCACTTATATTGATAGAAATTTTTCCATTGTCACAAAACACAACACCACACAACATTTCGGAAAATGCTTGTTCCCGTCTTCAGGTGAATTAAAACTAACCTCAAACCTAATTAACAACCAACGAGGCAAATACATCACCAGCAAACATTTATGAGAAATAAAGCATACTATATTCCATGAACTAATAAAATAAAAATAAAAAAATTAATAAGTATAATTTTTTATCAAAAACAATAATAAAATGATTGTGATCTCATATCTGAGGGTACAGGCATATTTGAAGAATGATACAGTTTTCAGCAAATGGGCATGAGACCACCACGTTCTCGTCAGACATCAATCATCCAGCAATGAATTACTGCAACAAAAATGACAGAATCATAATAAAAGCAAACTTTTGATACCAGCCTCCTCTGTTGGCAAAGTCCTAAGCAATATAAGCGATGAAGTACGTGAAATCGTTGCCAAAAATTTGTATAATTCTTATATTTTGTTTAACTGGAAATGACTGAATGATGTAACTTTAAAGTCTCCTTAGTACGGCATGAAAAAGATACAAACATACATGTTTTGAGCGAACTGCAAAACATAACATGGTTCCTATCATGAAAGAGACACTTGGTTGTAGCCGTTGAGTAGCTTTCATTCCTGCTTAATATACCGGAATTACGATTTGGAATTTCAGTGCCGAGGTCTATTATAGGCCTACAGACTGAGGCTGTCATTAATTTCTCCACTGTCTAGAGAATGAATACTAAAATAGGCCATGACCGCTTTCTTTCCACATTCTTTCCAGTTTATTACTCTCAGAAGTAAAACATCTGACACAGCTATAATATTGTTGACTTGGCTAAAATGTAACAAATTTTACAGGACGGCTATTTGAAGTTCTTTGCTTTGTATATAAAGGCAGGTACAGGCGTTTTGGTTAATGTCGTAATTAATACCTAGTACAGTGGGTCTGCAAATTTTCGGTGCTCGCGGGGTTCTTGGAACAGATCTATCTGCCTTGTATCCTTTTGGCAACACGCCACAATTAGAACAATTTATGATAATTATATGCCTGGGGTCGCCGTAATTTAAGATGTTGCTCTTTTTCACTGGATGATCGGTGTCCGCAGTTAGGAGACAGAATAGTGGTCTCATATCTGAGGATATAGGCGTATTTGAAGAATGAGACAATTTTCAGCACATGGACATGAGGCCAACACGCTCTTAAACTCAGGCACCAATCATCCAGTAACAAGAACGGAGTCATCAGCTGCATTGCTGCGAAAACCTAAAAACTTACAAGAATACAGATGTTTTTTTTTTACCGCTGATGAAATGGGTGATGCATATGACAAGAATAGTGGAAAGGAAAACGAATGCTTTGGGCGTTGGTACGGAAACCGGAAGTAAAAGGCCATTTTGAAGACCTAGTAATAGGTGGGATGATATTAGTAAACTTGTTTGCAAAGAAGTAAGCTAGGAGGGCTGAGGAATAGGAGAAGCGTGTGGAATTTTTGAACTCGGTACTGAGCCCTCGGTTTCCATAAAAAGTTGGAAAATTTCTTGAATTGCTGAGAAACTATTGACTTTTCAACAAGTACTGTGCTCCATCAAGTTAGTATGTTAGCTAGTTAGTCCGTTAGATAGTAAACTCATTTTTAAAGATTATTTCTTGTATGTACAAAAACTTTACAGCAGAAACATGATAAAAATTCAACACAAAGTCCAATTAAGGACGTAAGTAAAAGGTGTGGTTCCTCTACTTCCTATGTCTGGGCCAAGCAGTTCCGAATGCTTGACGCTTGAAGATGGGACCGATAAATTGTCCCGGAACGTCGGCAAGAAACCACTAATCTACGCTTCGCAAAATCCCAAAACAACAACGTTCCAACAAACGTAATCTTATCGTAGAAGGCAACGATGTTTATTAAGACTTGCAGTATTAATATAGAATAAAGTTCTACGAGTAACAACAAACGTTTAACGAAAACAATTGCAAGGAAACGTTTATTGTGATTATGGAAAATGTCACATCATTACTCAGAATAGTCTTTAGAGTAATATTGATGTTTGAAATAGGTTAACTTTAAGTTCGGAAGTACAGGCAACGGGTGAGAGTTCTGGCGCTCTCGGTCTTCGTTATTTAATTACTTAAAAAACTGTACGCCTTGCGGAACGTAGATATTTGATAGAAAACTTACGGTACTTTCTTCACTACAGATTATATTTTAAAAATACTTATCTGTGATGAACAATTGGGCAGTTAGGTATAAACTTATTTCTAAATGAAGATGCATGAAGCATATCCAATAATTATACCTGATTTTTAATCAAAATTGGAAAGAGTAGGTAGTTTTAGCTCAAATCCGCAATACCATTTTTCATTAAAATCATTTTCCCCGTGCTAGAATTTTATGCTCACAGGAAGACGGACATACAAAGCGATTTTAATACGTAGTCCACAGGGATATGTGCGTGCCTGAAAAAGCCAGTAATTTATGAAAAATAACATGAAACGATTTCTAAAAGTGTATACTCTTCCGTGCTGTGTGGTATTTCTCCTGGGCTCTGGAGTGCAATGAAATCCGAAGCTAAAGGTTATTTGTTGCTGTTTTAGGTTACTGTAGCTCAATCGAAATAGTGATGGGATGGTTATAGCTGGGTATTCGGTAAGAGAGGAAGAAAGAGAGACCGGATATGAAGCAATTGATGCTTGCCCCCTAGCTTCGGTTTGTCGAAACTGAAACTCAGGAAGAGCCGGAGTGGGAAGGTGGATTGCAATTTAGCCGTACGTATAATTCCCGTGATATATGTGGAGTGTCGTTTATCCGTTCATAAACGTCGAAAACCGAGCGGATTTGTGGTTTCAACGCGACAGTCCGTTTATGGTGAGTGGAGACAAATCGTAATAATGGATTTACTGTTCCAGCATATCTGAGATTATTAGACTACTGAAATGTTTATAAACAGAGTAATGATTGATTTGTACTTGTTTAAAATTATGAATAAGATGTCAGTTTGACCCCTGACTCTGAAAGCGGCTGAAGAAAATAATGTATTTACGTCCAATGAAGTTCAATTAAGAGAAAAATGTAGAAAATACAGAGAAACGATCGTCTTAATCTGTTCTATGCAGTATTTTTATGGAGACTGAATATGGGAAATTAGATGGCCGTAGTGTGTAACACATTTGAAAGAAATGAGGTATACGCTTAAAATCATATGAAATGATATAAAACGCCTTATATATATTTTGGAAATAAATTATGAATTAGACCTTAAAGACCGTGTTAAATTTTGAATTGAATTCAACTAGCTGAGCTTAGTATCGCATGGCTTGCTGTTAGGAGCGTTGTAATTAACTTCATTTTGGCTAATAATAACGAATTCCTTGAACAGCTAACAAACCAGGAATATTCTTCGGCAAATTGGAAGCAGTCTGAAATGGTTTATCATTTCCGCATGCCTCTAACTGCAACATGACAACAGAAAACTATAGAGACATATATCGATTTAAACCTGCTTCACAGGAACTGCATTAAGAAATACAAAATTGCCGATGAATGGAATAAACATGGCTGAAATTGATATATAAAGGGTCTTTTTTTTTCCTTCATATGTTACAACAAAAGTTTGGGTGTATATTTTTTTTGTGTGGTTCAGTGTGAGCGTGTTTGATACAGAATACGTAATTTGTGTAACATAGGAGGGGGAATGTTTGAAATATTTTAATGACACTGTTGTGTTTCACTACGCTCAAAACTTGCCTCTAGGATGTACAAATACGAGAACATCAGGCTCGTTGTATTCTGGATAAAACATGATCATTTCAACTCGGTAACGTGAATGATGCAGATGTGATATTCAATTAATATAGAATACAACTTCTGTTGCACAAAATGTAACTCTCAGTACAATTTTATGATCATTCCTGCTTCATTCTTCTAGTCAAATTTTTCTTTATTCATTTTTTAATTTGCATTTTTTAAAACTGTTAATTAATTAAGTATTTATTTATTTACCTTTTAAAGTATCTTCGTAACAACGCTGCCAATTAAAGAAAAAATTAGAAAAATATGAGCAGAAATGTGTGTATGTGGAAATAACCAGTCTTCGTCTAAATTAAGGTAAAACTGCAGCATTGACTAGAGGAACTGAAAGAAGCAACCTACACCCCCACAAAGGATAAGAAGAGCAATGGCCGACGTTTAGACACTGGGTGTTGCACTTATAAACCAGATGATGCATTGACTCGGTTATATAAGTTTACTATTAGGCCTACTAAAACTGAGATGGTACAAGCTGCGGTTTTGGAAGAAAAAAAAAAAACCTGCCGTCACATAATATGGGGCCTGAATTTCCTCTTTGTAATGACACTACCGAAAATGTGACCACGTTTTTAAGCCACAGTAATGTCTCCTTTTTCAAATCTGAAGCTATTTACAATATGGACAAGTGAAAGTTTTAAAAAACTTTATTACAACATTGCTGAAGGCTGGTATTTTTCAATTTAGCTCCGATTTTTGTCGGAAGTGTTCTTACACCTTTGGAAAAGAACAAGTACCACCACCCGTTTAAAGTTGCTGTCCCTTCCCTGCAGACAGCGACGCAGCATTCTGCAGAGTCTCGAATTTGGCATACTGTTCTCCTCGCAAGCATTTTTTTAAACGACCAAGATAGACGGTGCAAGGTCAGGAGAGTAGGTTGCATGTCATAACACACTCCATCCAGAATTCGTTATAGGCTTTGTGGTGTGGGCACTTGTGAACGGCCTAGCGTTGTCACTGAGGAGCAAACCTTCAAGCTAACTGGACGAAGGCGAGCACTCAGTCTTCATAATGTTTCCGTATAGGAAATTCACATTTGCGGCCTCCCAGCGGTTTGTCATGGAAAGGGCTTTGTGTCCTGTGTCATTGTCTTCGTTCCGTCTTACCCACCGTGTTTGTAGCAGCATAAGTTCTTTCACTGAGAACACTTTCGTGAGCAAGTGTCCATGGATGCATGTGGGCTTCTCACCTCCAGCAACTAAAAAATCTCTCACAGCACATTCTTTCAACCACATCAATTTCTGGCACATTAACAAATTCTTTACAACTTCTATCTGTCGAGCAAATGTTTGCGACAAATAGAATGTTATCCAAAATACTCACAGACTTCATGAAGTAGCGGTGATGCCCATAAAAGATGAATATACGGAGATGAAAATAAGGAGACTTTACTTTCTTATTTCCCTTTGTACATTGTGTATGGTGTAAGAGAGAAGCATAACGACTTTGGGAAATTTATATTTCGCTTTCGATTTAATTTCGTAAAAAGGACTAGTGGAATTAGATGATATGATAGCTTAGTAGCAAGGTCCGAGTTGCAGAAATGGAGAAGATTAGAAACACAAACCAATTTTATGACAAATGCTGTACTGACAAAGACAGCAAACGTGCAGTGTTTATTTTTTCTAAGTGTATTTGAAACTTATTTCTTTGAAGGTGGAATGTATTGAGTTTCTTGGGGTCGGTTCCATGGTATGAACCCTGCCATTTACATAGAGAGAGAGAGAGAGAGAGAGAGAGAGAGAGAGAGAGAGAAGGTTATCGGAAACGATAACTTCAGCACTTTCGTATTTGCTTCTGAAATGTACCTAAAAACATTCATTTTCTGAAAATTTCACGCAAAATATGTATTAAATTTACAATACTAAAATCATCAGGGATTCACCAAAAATATCCTTCCTTTGTAAGGCCCAAATAACATGTTTGTTACTTACACAAAATAATCTACCGTAGGAAGATACATCTAAGTAGGAGGATTTTCCTTTTAGGAACTGTAACACGTGTTTTCTTACATAAACTGCAACTTTTTCTGTCCTTCTATCGTCGACGGTGTAATATTTACCCGTGAAGATAAATAGCATATCCGCCCTGTTGCTGTAGACCGCATATTTTTAGATCTTGCTTGTTGGCTAATAGTGTATCCATCTTACAATTCGGAAAATATCAGGAGTTCATAAAGTTATTAGGAATTGCACGAAATAACTTTATGAATATTCAGATGGAAATACATGGGATAATTTTAATAAGTATTATATTAATTATTTGAATAAAAATATAAACCCCAGAAAGGATAAAATAAATTATTAATTAATTAATAAAAATTAATTACCTTAAATTCGCGCAGATAAAGTGATTTAAGTCCATACTAAAAGCGAAATTCCTCTAAAAGAAATACGGCATGATCACGCAGTTTCTAACTCACAGTGAGCGTGACCTTTGAAGGTTGGACAGTTATATTGTGCCCAAATGTCGATTGCAAAGTACCATTCTACTCTGCGTAAATTCCCAAAAGAACACAGATCTCACTTTCACGGTGGTTGTTAGTCGAATGACGTCTGTTTTAAAGTTTGAACACCGTGTGAGATATTTGGTTATTTTCGACAATCTGGGGGAGCGTACTGCCCCCACTTTCAGGGTGACTAAATGCATCCATCTGAACCTATCTTATTTACCCTGAATGTGGAAGTGTCCGTCATTCCGATACGTGAAACAGACTGAAAGCACAGTACTGAGTAAAACCCAAAATTCGACCGTCCAAACAAGACTGCTAAATGATGTACAACATTTATACATTTGGTTAAACTAAAATATTAAAAATTTGTGAAACACGTACAAGAGTTTCGAATTTTTGCTGAGAGTGGCTGGAAAAGGAAGTGATAGGGCAGATGCAAACTGTTAGAGGTCAATCAATTTCCACTGCTCGCATAGAAGTGAAGAAATTCTGCAGGGCAAGTACCTGCTGTGAGGGGAATTTTGTCGACCTGACAGTGGTCAAGCAGATTGCAGGACAAATACGTCAATTTATTGAAAAATTTCGTAATTTTTCAGCCAAGTAACACATTTTCTAGTCATTTTCGGATTTAGTTCAGCGTGGCAGAGGCCTTTAGCACATAGGCCTACTGAGGACGTCGGCAGAAGAAGGCAGAGATGGAAGTATATTATAAAAATTTATCGTACAAGAAACTGGTGTGAAGGTGAAACATTGTGTTGAGCTGCCTTCGGGTTGAATTCAGGAGAGAAACTTTTTAGACCTTGTAATAAAACGTCCAGTTAAATCGAAACAGAAATTGTTGGCTAGCTGGGTAACTGAGGGGTTGACATTGGAGAGGGGGATTATGGTCTTCTGGGACATGACGTCGTGTAGTTTGGTAAATATATACAAAGGTTTTGGAAGAAAGTTTCTGGCTCGAATTTCAGGTTTCCTACTCCTCTACGCAGCAATGGAGATGATATCTTCTTAGATGCTGGGAGACATTACTTTATAACGGACTATACGGTGACTCAACCACGAAGAACCTGATCTCCATTTTCACCGCCACTACAGCCTCAAATATCACCTTCGTAATGGATTTTTGAACTCGAATATACTACGTTTCAAAGAGTGCTTAGTTTGGATCTATAACAAATCGCTCATTTGCGACAAGAGTGTTACAACTCAAAATCTGTCATTTTTGAGTTATTGGTATAGGAAGAAACGTTGGCAGACGTATTTTTAACAGTTATAGTATCATAACGCAGCTTGCAAAACTAGCCGCTGAAGAGCAGTTGTGTCGTCATTGCACTCATAGAAAAGTACAACACTTCAAAACCTTTAATAGTTTCTCCTGAAAAATCACTAATTTTGAGTTGTGACAATGTTGTCGAAAATGAGCGATATATACCCACGCTTGGTACTGAACAGAGTTTGCGGCCCCTGATATCGTGGGTGATCAAGCATGTGCAAACATAAGCTGACGAGAGTTTTGCCTTGAATTGGGGGTTGTTTGGAGTGGGAATGGGGTATAAAAGGGGGATGTTTTGTACTGGGGAGACGAAGAAGCGTCCCGTTATAAAAGGCTGTCAACAGACTTTAACTGAGCAGGCCTAATACATGTGAGAAACTGTTCCAGTTTGCGTCTAAAACGAATGCGCACAAAGAAACATCTGTCAGTCACGAGGTTTTACAGTAGGACTAACTCAGTCAGGAAAGTGATTGGCTATGGGGTTAGATTCCGGGCAGACGCACTAGGCTGGATCATCTTGAGCCCTTCCAGCTTCATACCCAAAAAAGTCTGTGACCAAACTCTCCCAATCTTTATGATTAATTTTTATATTACGTACACACACATTTCGCCGTAGATATCAGCATTTTCGAAGATGTGTCTCTTCGTGGAAGGTATCACTGTATAAACACTTTTGTTGCCCATAAAGCTAAATTATACAAGGGACGTTTTCCTGTGTACAGTTTTAAAATTTACCCCCCTTTTTAATGAAATGTCCTAGGTATCCTGACTCCCAGCATGAAATACTCTGCTGTCTGTATACATTACCCAGAATGCACGGATCAATACGACATACATGTGAAGAATGCTCTATACAGCTTCATCTGTGAAATGCCTTCAACATCACGTATGGATAATCTCACTTGAAAGCTAACACACATAGTACGTAAATGGGATAATGCAAATTCCGGTTTCACAAAGGAATATGTCATGTACGAAGCACAGGGATGCATAAATACTGTGCCGCTCTGATGGACCGGAACATCTGTCGCTCTGCTTTGAGATATGCCTTGTATACACCAGATTAAAAAATATATTTATTGGTCTGCGCTTAAAACAAAAAAAAAATTAATTCATTCATCATAATAGAAGGTCAATGTAAAATAATAATTTCCCGTGTTCATTGAAGTATCTCGCCAGAAAGACGTATAGGGAAATGGACATATATTTCCACGCTTTCTAACAATCGTCTCGGTAGAACGATTAGCATGTCTCTTGAGAGCTCGGAAAGTTCTGGCCTCAAAAGCGGCGATCTGCTTTAATCACTGGGTTTACGCCATGACCGTTTCTTCTACAAAATTCATCATTTGCTTATGATTCTACGGCGGCGCTATATACGTTTAGTAGTGGGTCTGGAACGGGGTCCACTCAGCCTCGTGAGGTCAAACTGAGGAGCTACTTGAAAAAAAAAGTAGCGGCTCCAGGTTCAGAAAACAGAGATTAACGGCCGTGGGGACTCGTTGC
>Ga0123357_10004578_pt1 | contig 16283 bp, 7 predicted proteins | sample TergutEmb28metaG_FD_89873 | JGI IMG/M metagenome (GOLD analysis project Ga0123357, IMG submission 89873) | Embiratermes neotenicus P4 segment gut microbial communities from Petit-Saut dam, French Guiana - Emb289 P4 | ecosystem: Host-associated > Arthropoda: Insects > Digestive system > Gut ... | reverse complement strand
GAGTTCTACTGTATTGCCAAAAAAAAAAAAAAAAAATTATAAGTATTCTACGAAAATCTTTGTTTTTAATATAGCCTTCTCATTATCTGCATTAATGCCTCACCAAATACTTTGTGACTAGCATACAGGTTTATGAATAAACTAACTACGTGCAGTACAGTCTTTTTGAGAAGCTAACAGTTCCTCGTCTATTCAAGAGATTTCCCGCTTTTTATGAAACCTGAATTTTCACTGCCGTGTTCACAAAACCCTGTCGATTGTCCCAATCTTGAGCTAGACAAATCCAGTCCCCGCGCTATAATCCTAATAATTTAAGGTCCATTTTAACATTACCCTCCCATCTAAATCTAGGTCATCCAGGCCGAATGTTCCTGACGTGTTTCCCTACTAAAACCCTGTATGCTTCTCTCTTATCCCCCATATATCCCACATGCCTCATGGCATCCTCCTTCATTCGAACACCCCTATTAACATTTGGTGAGGAAGGTAAATCATGAAGATCCTCATTAAAACATCTTCTCTAGCCTCGTGTTTCTTCTACTCTCTTAGGCACAGGCATCTTCTTTTGCGCCATATTCTAATTGTTGCGTATAGATTGTAATTACAATTCGAATAAACAACGAAATAAGCGTAAAGAAAAAACCAACTAGATGCTACTGAATGCTTTATTGCACTTATAATCTGCTTAACATGTTTCGGGCACTTATATGCCCATCGTCAGGAGCTCGAGACTATACTTGTGTTATTGCCGCATATGGTGTGTAATGCCTTGGTTTTTGTGGTCGGCTGTTAGGAGCAGAGCAGCAGGCTATGCTTCCGTGATGAGGGAAATTGTGCGACTGTCGCACAATTTCCCTCATCTCGGACGCGTAGACTGCTGCTCTGCTCCTAACAGCCGACCACAAAAACCAAGGCATTACACACCATATGCGGCAATAACACAAGTATAGTCTCGAGCTCCTGATGATGGGCATATAAGTGCCCGAAACATGTTAAGCAGATTATAAGTGCAATAAAGCATTCAGTAGCATCTAGTTGGTTTTCTTCTTTACGCTTATACTACGATGCACGGACAAACATACATCAAACAACGAAATGTTGCAGCATCTGGGACTACCTTGTACAACTGACAGCAGACAACAAAGTTACAGTCCTCATTACAACCCATTACATAGACGAGGCTAAACAGGCTGATGTGGTGAGTAAAAGTTTGATTGAATATTATACTCGAGTGGCAAAATATACATACCTTACTCACAAATGTAAAGAATCTATATGCGGTTATGTTTCAACTGTAAATATGGCCAAGTGAATACTAAGATAATGGTCTTCAGATATGTGACACCGAGCAGTTTATTACTTAACTGTCAAACTGCATGGCGCCACATGGCATATGAATAACTCTAAAAAAATCTTAGTACTCTTAAAAATCAAGAAAACATATGTTCTTTGATTTAATGTTAGTCATCCCGATGTGTTTATGTATACATACAGGGTGATTATAAAGTCTTTCCCTGATTACAAACATTTACTACAAGAAAACTACGTGGAATACAAACATATTTTTTTAACATTACTTAAGTTAGTTTCTAAAATTGTATGTCATATGTTTATTGTAACATTTGGTTTTTGGATGCAACATTTCCAAACAGGTGGATTGGGAGAGATGGTCCGACACCCTGGCCACCACGATCGCCAAATATCCCCCCTCCCCTCCCGACTTCTTTTTATGGGGGTATGTTAAGGACAAATTGTTTTCAACACCAGTTCCAGATATCACAAATTTGAAGGCAAGAATAACAGACGCTTTTGCTACAATAACTGAAGACATGTTGGAGAACACGTGGAGAGAAACTGATTATCGATTAGGCGTTCTCCGTGCAACAAAAGGAGCACATGTTGAAGTGTACTAATGTGTCGTAAAAAAAAGTCTTCAGTTATATTTTCAAAAAAAAAAATGTTTGTATTCCACGTACAGTAGTTTTCTTGTAATAAATGTTTGTAATCAGGGAAAGACTTTATGCTCACCGTGTATATTGTACAACATATCAGTCAAACACAACAATTTTTATTATATAAAATGTTATTTTAGGGCGACATGTTTCGACTCCCTCTGAGTCATCTTCTGGTCCTTTTAAAGCATATATCCAAGGTTAACAATGATCATAGTGCATTCTGAGATCCAAAACGCTTACGTTAGGAAGTACACTTATTGTAAAAGTACAATATCAGTAGATTTTGTAATATATACAATAGATTAGGGTTTAAAAACTTAAAAACAATAAAAATTCCTATGAGTAGTTATGCTCTATGAAGGTATTCGTATATACATACACTAGATGTTACATAGTACACTGACATTTAATAGAGTAGTGTATATTGGGGACGACTAACTGCTATCAGAGCCTGATTATTAAGGTACCATAAAATGGTTCCCCACTGAATTGTTTATTAGTTTTTACATAATTATAATGGACTAGATATTATATCTAGTTCCAACTGACGGGGTGGCTGGACTGCTGACTGGATAATCGAGGAATCATGGTTAGGTTCCTGACATTGACAAGAATTTTGTTCTCTGTAGCACCCTGACCATTTCGGAGTCGCACCCAGCCCCCATTTTAAATGGTTGTCTGGGGCTCCTTCCCTAGGAGTAAAGGGGACGGGCCGCAAAGTTCACCTTTCACCTTCACCCAATGCCTTGGCTAAGAGTTTTTGGATCTATGCCTTCACTTCTCTATGTGCCTTAATGGTGTGATGCTAAATTAGGCACAGAGAAAACTCTTCCTTTCGCTCCATAAATTTTGTTGTAAATCATATTTTCCATCTCTTCATGGTAAAGGGGAAAAAAAAATTATTTATTTTCTGTTAAATTTTTGTCCAGAATTTAATGTTTACACAACGTAGTTCTGTAACAATTGTTGGAAATAATTGATTTAGTTTTTATTTTCTATTTTGAGCAGCCTACAAACTCACAACAGTTTTTTGTCCAGCACTATTTTTCAACCTCACTTACATTTTTTAAGAAAGAAAATACTCTAAAAAAAGTGTCCAAAGAACTGCTCAAGGATTGGAACCTACGCTGATGTCTCCAGATTATTTATTTTTATGGACTTTTAACCACAGTGTGCACATGGAGATTCTGACCTAAACTCAATTTTTAGGTACGTTCGCAAAATTACTAAAAATGGCTGTTAGCCTCGTCATGTTGACCCGTCTGTCCGTCAGTCCGCATGGAACAACTCGGCTCCCACTGGAAGGAAATTCATTTAATTTAATATTTGAGTACTTTTCGAAACTCTGTCGAGAAAATTCAAATTTCGTTAAAATCTGACAAACATAACGGGTACTTTACATGGGGACATTTGTACATTTATTGTATCTCGCTGAATTCTTCGCAGAATGAGATATGTTTCTGACAAACTTTATAGAGAAAACCGAAACACAATTTTATGTTCAGTGACTTTTTTCCGAAAATCGCACCGTTTATGAGATAATGTGGAAAAATATTGTAGAACCAGACAGGCCACAGATGACGTTATAATACGACTCATACATTTTGCATGCTGGATAACTAAGGCTACGGACACACACTCAGAATGTGTAACACTTACTGCTTTTGCACGGTCAAAATGGATACGCGAACTCACTTCAATGTTATTACATTCGTACACTCCTTTTCTCCTTAAGTGTTGTAAGCAGATGACAAGTAGATGAACCCTTCGAAGAACATTCAAGTCTTACGCGTTGTTATGCCTTGTTGACTGGTAGGTAGTTATCAAAAACTAGAAGGGTCATATTGCCTATATCTTCAGGGTTAAGAAGTCCAAGAAGGCTGCTTGATCACTTGACCTTCATGGTCAGGGTCAAGCAGTCTGCTTGGACTGCTTGACCTTAAAGATGAAGTCACCATGGTCTTTCGAAACGTCGGTAAATATTTAGTAGTCGACATGGCATCACGACCTAAAGGACTTGAAACTTTGGCGCCACCAGTGTAAGAACTACAAATCTTGATCACTTATATACAGGTATACACAAAAGAATGGTACGGTTTCTAAAGTTAACAAGAAATTTATTTCTCACCTTACACGGGCACACCTTACACCGTCAGCAGCACCTGCCAGGTGCGTCTTTTCTAAACCGTGCACGAAACTTACGCTCCACTGTAATCACAGAGCTGGACACCTCAAAACGGAGCACACAGAAAGTCTTTTCCTGCTGCGACGCCATCTTGGAAACTGGCCCCGCGGCCCCGCAATATGCATGAGAAACAAACTGCTGGTAGCGCATGAGAAACTTGGACAGATGCTGCTGCTGACGGTGTAAGTTGTGCCCGTGTAAGGTGAGAAACAAATTTCTTGTTAACTTTAGAAGCTGCACCATTCTTTTGTGTATTCCCTGTATTAGAACAGGAAGAAAAACGAAGCTATTGATTACTAATTTACACAGATAGGTCTGCTGAGAGGAGGGAAGCTACTGGCAGAGAGGCCACCTGAACAACTTATGTCAAAATTCAACTCTTCAACCTTGGAGGAAGTGTTCCTTATCCTCAGCCAAAAGCAGGACGAAGCAGGAGAGACTGTGGTTCATTCCTCACATGTAAGGACATGTGTCATCCACCTCTGTGATGTTATAAAAACCATTCCCTCATACTGTTATTCAAATAGCAAGTTTGAAAGTGTGTGTGTGTGTGTGTGTGTGTGTGTGTGTGTGTGTGTGTGTGTGTACAAAACAAATTCTTTGGCGGTGCCGAAAGAGGGGAGAGGGAGAATAAAAATTAGCAGCTTTACTGTTAAAATGTAATGGAATTTAAAATGGTAATAAAACTGTTAGTGCTGAACGTGGTCTAGCGAATCCCATGCCTGAAAAAAGGATACTTTTTGGGCCCTTTGCAGTCATTGCTCAGAAAGTTTTAAACCAGCGGTGACTGCATACCAACTTTCAACGATGAAATATTACTGTACCCAAAAAAAAGTACTGCTTAATTAAAAAAGATACCATTCTTTTATCTAAATATAAAGGTTATTTAGTCTTTGTAAATATAAGAATTGAACTTGTTACAGGTTTCGTTTTTAAGCCACTGAATTCTCTAAATGGCACACATATAGCCTAGAAAATGTGCTTAAATGAACTCAGTGCTATGACTACGTGAATAATGCCACTAAATTGGAATTAAAGACACATATGCATAGGCTTTCAGTTTGTCATGAGTCATCCCTCTGAAGTACAGACTTAGTCTACATAACATTTAAAAATTCATTCCATAAAGGTATGGCATCCAGCTGTGCTTGTATAATACATAATGAAAGAAGTACATAGCCCTGCCATAAGTTCTGTCCCAAATTTCATGTAGTCCGCAGCTGGAGAAAATGAGGCGGAAGGGTTCCAAGGTTGGTTATTTTTGGACTATTGACCCTTCAGGTGCCAAGGCAGTTCGCTTAGGTCTCTTGCGGTGTTAACATGGAGTGGGGTTTCAAGGAAAACCGTGTGGCTGTGATTGCCCTTCACAAATGCGGATAATCAGATTCTCAAATTTTCAAACTCCTGAAACCATTGAAAATTTCGCGAAATTTTGTCTATCGGGCAATTAATCGTTATAAGGAACTCTGGGGTGTTGAAGACAGGGCTCGGTCAGGATGTCTGAAAAGTGTGAGGGCTGAAGCCGTTATCAAAACAGTACGGGAGCGGATTTGTCGAAATCCGCTCTGGAAACAGAAGAGCATGTCCCGAGAGCAGAACATATCGACCCAATCAAGTCGTGCCTCATCATGGACATCTACACATGAGAGCGCACCTCCGCTCAAAGGGACACCTCCTTACTCCTGCTTTGAAGGAACTCCGATGAACAAGAACAGAGCGTCTCGTAGAGTGGCACGCTGAGAACGGGCACGAAAACATCTTTTTTCACGAACGAGAAATTTTTCACCATCGAGGAGCAGTACAACAACCCGAATAACAAGATTTATGCTCAAACGTCCCTTGAGATGAATTCTGAGGGTGCAGGGATGCCATCACCCTTCCTACGTCATGGTTTGGTTGGAGGCTTCCCATCTCGGGGTGACACATTTTCATTTTTGCAATAAAGGGGTGAAACTGGTGTCCGAGTGTATCAAGAGATCGTGCTACAAGGAGTTGTGAAACAGCTTAACATGATCCTCTTCAGTGGCCAGGAATGGGTCTTCCAGCAGGACTCAGTTCCTACCCAAAGCCAAGAAGACTCAGAAGTGGCTGCGGAGGGTCGTTCCGGCCTTTATCAGCGCCGATGATTGGCCCTCGATGAGTCCAGACCTCAAGCCCCGGGACTATAAATTGTGGGCTGTTTTGGACCACATGGCTTGCCAAAAGCGCCACAACAACCTGGACAGTCTGAAGAGATCCCTCGTGAAAACAGCAGCAGAGATCCCCCTGGAGACGGTGCGTGCCGCGATAGCAGAGTGGCCGGAGAGTCTCAAGACTTGCGTCGAGGCAGAGGGCGGCCATTTTGCGTGGCATTATTATAAATAACAACTTAAAACTGTTGCTAATAAATTATTTGGCTCGAAAAGTGGATGTTCTCTTTCATTTTCCTTCTAGGTCACAATATACTTGGGACAGAGCTTATTGCAGGACTGTGTGTATCCCGTCAATAAGCAACTTTATTGTAGCGGTTACGCTGCCATCATAATCGTTACAATAAAGTTGTGCATTGGCGTGTTATATTTCTTTCATTATGTATTTAAGAATTCAGTTCTTAGGTCTCAGAAAGCATTGTGTCTTGTTATAAGCAACTGTAGCTTAATGCTATTTGGGGTCATAATTGTTGCTTTTTCTGAGATAAACATAAAACCCATACATACATCATGTGGGCTAAATGCAGGTAGTACAAACATTTCATTTACCACTGTGCTTTAACACCTTAATCTAGTGAATATAACAAATCTGGTACTGAGGTTGCTTAGTTCATGAATGTGTAAGAGTTTACTTAATTTTTACAAGCTTAATGTGTTGTGTAATTACTTTTTAATGTTTTATTTAAAGATGCTGTCAGTTTCTAGGATTACAAATGAAAGATAATAAACGAATGAAGTACTTTTATGGAGCATTGGTGGAATGACACTGACAGGGAAAAAAGCGAAGAATTTGGAGAAACCCCTTTCATATGCCAAGTTTTGCACTATAAATCGCACATACACATTCACAGCCTAAGTGTCGAACCCAGGCCTCTGTGCTGAAACAACAATGATCACCCACCTGAGAAAATTTTTGTCTGGATACATATTGTAATTTACAAAACATTGGTATGATCTTAGAATTTTGCAAACAGAAGGGTGTCAGCTAAATTCATAACACTGAAAAACAAATACATGTGAGCAGAAATGACAGAGTATGCCAACACACCGTGTTTCATTGATAGGAATAAGTAACAGTCCCAGCAGATAACCACATAATGTAGTTTGAAACAAAAGCCAGTTTCACACTTTTATTTTTAGAGTAAACTCAGTGTACGAAATCTTTGGAAATTATTCCCATTTTTAACCCTAAAAAAAGTACACAGAGATTAGACTCAAAACACATTACATCTAAACAGAGCTGAAAGACGACAATGACAGTCAGGATAATGACAAAGATGACGATGATGACAACAACAACAACAACAACAACAACAACAACAATGACAAAGTGTGCACCCAGAATTTTTCATTGGAGAATGGGGGGGCTGAACCTGAGGTTATATAATTTACATTTGATTTTAAAAATTATGTTATTAAAATCATGTCATAAACATAAATGTAAGAGAACATTTTATGCAACTACATTCATATACACATAAATATAACTATATGTTCCATGACTAACCTAATTTATTCACAGTATCTACTCTTCTTGGGTTCATAAGTTCATCTACAATATCCTAGGTCTTTTATTTTACTTTTCAAAACTCCGATATAATAGTCATCTGCCATTTTCAACAGCTTATTTCAGGTGAAGCATAAATCATGTAAAACATTGATGTCACTGAGTCTACAAAATCTATAGTTTTTTAATTTTATTTTGAGGGGGAGGGGTGGGTTGGAGGTAGGTGCTGCTGCCCGGCAGCTCCCACCTAGGGTGCACGCCTGTTCTGCACCCATCTGTATCAACATGAAGAAGTTATTCTATAAATAACATTACCAGCCAGACTGTCATGGCGTAGACCAAATTTCGAACCTAGGGAAGTCTGTGTGGGGTTTACAGTAGTTCTGTTACAGGTTTCTTTCTGAGAACTTCGATTTTCGCCTATATATTATCATTCCATCAATGCTGCTTTAACATCTGGTGCATGAAAAATGGGTTCATTAGTGGCAGCACTTCTGCAGAAACATATCCCCAAAAATATGTATTGAATAATGAAAACAATATGTGGATATATGTACTACAGCTAGAGAGTATTATAAATACTGTTTGTTTCAGGCAGACTTACTTTTGGATAGTAATATGGACGAAGAGAAAGAAGCTATTTTACTGACTCCCATCAACAAACTCAATTATGTAAGTCAATTTATCAGATCAGGCTTCTTCTGTACTATATCTAAATACAAATAGTTATTCGCTGCACAAACAGTAACCAACAGCTGTTTTGTTAACAAACTAGCATCACTGTCATTGTTGGCATCATCTTCACCACCACCACTGACACACTGATCATTCAGTTCCTTCAGCGTTGTCTGGCTCCAAAAATTCTGGTTTGTCAATTTTCAGAAATCTTCTAACATCTCATTTCCCCTTACTGCATGTTTCTGAAATATTTGTTCCATGTAACTTTCATCTTTCTCTTTGCCACTATGATTAATCCAATTACATCCTTGTTCTGGAAGTCAGAGAACATTGAATCTGATCTATTGAACTTATTCAATTATGACGGATCTTCAAAATATGTATGGAATCATACACTGTGTTTCTTCTAACATTCTGTTTAGGTTTGAAAAATGTTGTAAAATTCAGTTCTAACATTAAAAAAAAAAACGAAATAAAGAAAGCAGTCATTTTAAGTTTCATCAACAACTGTTTTTGTTCTATGAATGATATGAACTACAAAAATAAACTCTGTAGGGCAAATGTTGTGTTATTTAAGGTCAAGGGAGGCGGTAAACACAGTCATATCTGCCTTGTTAGAATTATCTGGTAATATCCTATGCAGATGTGATCACAATGTGACTTCTTCAAATAAGTTCTTATATATAACCTGCAAGCATACAGATTGAAACAGTCATAATGGAAATCTGACACAAAATAGTACTAGCGTCAAATTCAGCAGCTGTTTGTGGGTTAAACCCCATCTTGGAATGTGTGGTACAATATAAAAAAAGGCTAAGATTTGAGGTTCTCTCAGCATTGACTACAGTGTCAAAAAGTCTTCTAGGTTATGGTGCTGTACAGTATGGTAGACAAATACTGCCAACCCAGGGGAAACTGTTATTGCATCATTAGTTACTGAACTATCTTGATGATAGAGTCAGCAAACTCCTGTGTAATGCCAGTGCATTTCTACAAGACTGTACAGCTTTACATAACGTATTCATAGCAAAAGTCTTCCAAATGTAACTACAAAAAAGGTTTCGTACTAAACAGACTAAAACTTACATCACTACATAATTGTTTTATGAAAGAAATGTATAATTATAATTACCTCATTTTGAAAAAAATACTATCTTCACACACATTACTTAGAAAAATCATCCCCACTGTTTCAGAAACAAGACAACATAAAGAGGTTCCATTCTTCAGCTTCAACACGAATGCAGGCCTTACTCATTAAGAACTGTAATAAGATTACTCGTCATTTAGGGTAAGTTAAAGTGCAGGTGTAATAAAATTTTATATCAGTAACTAACAATGTCATTTTCTTTACTAGCACACTCTGTATGTAGTAAAGGATCTAATCTATGTGTCTATACAATATTAATTTAGTACAGGTTTTCATTACCCAAGAGCGGGTGTATGTAATCAGTATAGAAATCGGGCTATGGGCTGGATGGCCCGTGGTTCAAATTCCAGTAGAGGCCAGAGACTTTTTATCTTCTCTAAAATGTCCAGACCGGCTCTGGGTCCCACCCAATCTCCTATTCAATGGGTACCCTTGTTATTTACAGGGCTAAAATGTTCAGGGCATGAAGTTAAACACTAATCTCCACCTGATGCTGATGTTCTGGATGAGTGTAGCTACAATGGGAAAAAATTTATCTTTTTACTTTTAAGAGATAAACCATAACCTCTGAAGTTAACTGGAAACATAAGATTTCCAGACTTTTTTATCCCAAGACAACTTCTCCCAAAACTAAATCAGTTCAGTATTTAGTATTTTGTTTGAACTTACAATGAAGGTCTTCAGGTCTTTAGGATATATGCATTTGTAAGTTCTTGTCATTGGTATGGGTCTACATTATTTTAGAGTTTTAAAACTCAATAAATGTTAATATACTGTGTAATTTACACACAATAATTAACATTCTGATGTAAAACTGTGCATGTTATAGCAAAGCTCATCATGTGACACTGTGACAGCCAGCTCAGATTCATGTCTGAGACTCTATACATGCAATTTAGTAACTGTACAATTAGCATGACAGGAGAAGTAAATATACAAATAAATACTTTATATACAATTTAACTAAATATTGTCTCCAGTGACATGTAAGCTATCTACACTAACTATTAAAATAATTAGTCAGTTCATGCTTATAATCTTCCAATAAGTCAATCACCCATCCAAGGAATCCACTCCAATGTCCAAAAACTCATCATTCCAAGAGCTAATTTGTAAGAGCAAATGGCCAGTGTACCTATTCAATATAAGCTCAAGTGCCAACAGTATTAATGTGGTCATGTGCTTAATTTAATCAGGGAACAGAGGGACAAGTTGTCCATTAACAGGAATCCAAAATTGGAATTGTTTCTTCAAAAACAATTAATATAATTTATATCAATATTTTACCCTTTTGCTCATATTATGAACATTCTGCAAACAGAAATTGCATAAATCAGAAGAATTTGCCATATCAGAATATTTCTGTAGTCCCACATCCACGATCTGAATACTACTTGTACCAGTCCAATTGATTCACAGGGGCATGTTCTTCATAATCGGATTCCCACTACTAGAAATTATTTTGTTCTTCCTCGCAATTGGTGCGGATCCGCAAGGACTCAAGTTGGCAGTAGTGGATGAAGAGTTAGGAAACTTTACCACCTGCACACAGTACAGTCTCTTCAACTCCATTACACCTCTACTTCACACAGATCTAACGTGTGACTACCGTGGACTCAGCTGTAACTACCTGAACCGCATCAATGAAAGTAAGGTGAGATAATGGAAGGAAGAAGCCAGCAGTGACCTCCTTATTTTGTGCTCATGATATACACATGGTGATATGTTTACCAGCATTATTTTTATAAAAATGAGATTGTAAACAAAATGTTGGTACTCAAAATCAGAAAATAATGGACTTAAAGATCAATCTCATGTACAGATGTGATGTGCTGTTCACATATCAACTGTAAGAATTTCTATAGATGTGTTTTAAAGGTTTATTTTTGGTCAGACACCTTAAGAAACATTTTCCACCCCTCTTAATAGGTAGAACATTCTTTTTTCTATATAAGATACTGTATTCTGTGTGAAAGTTATATTTCACAAAAATTTCATAATCCCATGTACAGTATGGATGAAATTGCAGAGCTATTTACAAAACAAACAAATTGATGCATAATTAGACTTAAGAACCGTTTCTGTCAAAAATGGTACCTAGATAAAGAAGTGAGGTTGTTTTATGAGACATTTCTCTTACTGGACGAAATCTCACTAGGCACAATTTATTTTTTGTAATTATCGACACAGGAGCACATGTAAAAGATTCAGCACCCCTAACATCAACATCCATAATTGAACACAAGCCTCAGCTATGATATTTCAGGCTTCCACCACAGTGCAGATGAGGTCATCACTCTTCCAGGTTGTTACACAGTATGAACAAACCAGAAGAGTAAAAAACTCCAGCCTTAGTTAATTTCACATCTGTATTCCATCTTTACAACCTACCTTCCTAAGATCCATCTAAATGTTTTTTTCCCAAGTCCTTCTGAGACTTTCAAGAAGGAATTTTCCAAGAAGTATCCCACCAAAATTCTGTATGCATTCTTCAATTACCCCATTCCAGTTACATGCCCAAAACATCATAGCCTCCTAGATTTTCTATCTTAGCAAAATACGTGCACTGTATGAATCACAAAATTCTTCATTATGGCACAACCTAAATTGCTCTACTGCATTCCTCAAAATCATAACATCTTTCTGAACGTTTTATTTGCAAACACTTAGCAGCTCCTTTATATTACATTACAAATCTGCTAAATGTTTTTAGTGCTAAAACAGGAAATTTTTTTAATGTGTAAATTAGGAAGGATAGGTTACTGTAAGCTACTACAGTAACAGGAAACAAGTAGTAAAGATCCACATCAGATTACTTAACAGTCAAAATAATAGCATTACCATATTGCATTAACATCATAAATGGAACTCTGTTGGCTGGACAACACCAAATGAAGTTTGTTACAAATGAGAAGATAAAAGCTACTAGTGCCAGAAGTACATAAAGTTGCCATGATATACATAAGAGAGGAAATAGATAATAAGAACTAGTGGACAGGCATGTGAAGGAAGCTATAATGATCTTCAGGGTATAAAACAGTATGCATCCATGCCAATATAAATGGAAACTAACATCACAATACATGTAGAAAAGTGTATATAAACATGGGACATAGTTGTTTGCAATGGAGAAGTTCACAACCAACACAAATGCCACAAGGTTAGTCAGTGTCTAGTCTCTGTACTATGTAGAAATCAGCTTATGTAAAATTGCCCTGGAATGATGAAGACAATAACAATGAGAATTCCTTCAGATCAGTGATGTCCCATATACATAAACAAGGAGTAGGACTTTCCAGAAATTTGCACCTGTTACAGCACCAAAGCAACAGACAGACCGAGTGTAGCAATTTTGGTGATGATAGACTGGGAGAGGTGGAACAGTCAGAACTGCTCATTATGTCTTGCAACAAGGCAGATGTATCTGGCACAAGTTCCACTCAAGTATAGTAGACACCTAGCTTGTTTGAAGGAGTTATTGTGCCATGAAATACTATTTAGTACTTCCAGATTTAGGAAAAGGCTTTTGATAATTAAATGGGTAAATCAAAATGTGACGTAGAAAGCTTGGCTCTCAATACGTTAAATTAAATAAAAGTCAAAGAATGTTAAATTAAAGTATTAACTATGTTTGTAGATTTAGGAAACTCAGAATACGTAAGACATTATTTTCATTTTTGTACTGTGCAATAGACTGTTCTTTATTATATTAACCAACTAATCGCACTGTTGTATGTTCCTAAAATATTTATCTACATATTAACACTTTAAAAACATATCACTTTATAAAATGTCATCATTTTTATCCTACATGTTCAGTCTTATAGGACCATCTTCAGGGAGTGCAATGTGCCTTGTTTTTGAAGTTGCTAATAGTCTTATTATTGGTGTTGTACCAGCATGCACATGGGTGTTTAGGTTATGCCTGCGTTCCTTGTTGACGTGTCTAGTGCCGCTTGTGATAGTATCGTACTGTGGTTGGTTAATATAATAAAGAAAATGTAAGACATTAATTGGACCTGCTCATATTTCAACCATCTCTGCAATTCCATCCTAAGGTAAATGACAACATTATTGAGTGCAACAGATTTAACCGTGCTGTGGGTAAGAAAGTTGCTACAGAGAGTCACAGACTTAGGGTTGCAATGTGTCAGATGTCATAGAGACAAGTGTGTTATCAATAACCCTGGGAAATACAACTTAATTTTCTTTTCCCTTTATGTTGCAACACAAAATTGCCTCTTCATGACAAAACCAAATGCACTGATCTCAAAAATATTATGCAGGAAACTGTAACACAAGGAGTTCTTTCTACCGTTAATTTTAAATTATTATACCATTGCCTGAAAACACCACAAACGTTCATAAGTCTGCCTTCATAATAAATTGTTGGTTCATGCTATACCATTGGGAGAATGTATGACAACTCATCTTACTTTTATTTTAACCATTTTATCAGTTAGCATAATGCTGGCCACAAATTTATACATCCTGATGTAAAGTGTTTGTTTTTCTCAAAATTGTGATTTATTGGAAATATTTCATACGTAGATTTGTACAGCTGCACATCAGAATCTCTTGAACAGTGAATTCTCTTTTCCATTTCTGAAACCTTGTTGAATAACATACAATGTAAAATGCACATTATACTTTTCTCTATATGTTGATGTGCCAGAAATATTGCATATCCAGATTTGGTAAACTGCACAACAGAATCTGTCAAGAAAGTTATTTTCTTTTTCTTTTATTGCTACCTTTTAAAGTTGTGTGTGACAGGAAGACATCTTTGATGTAATGGAAATAGGCCTATTTCGCAATCAGTTTTGGAAATCTGGACAAAATAATCTGTCCAGTAAGTGTCTTTCCTGTCCTGGAACTGAAACCCTGTTAAGTAGTGCTGTATGTTCTGTGGTTAGACAGGTCTTGTTCCAAGCAAAGAGGTTTGATACCATACCTATAATCTCATCTCTTTTCATAGTTCTTATTGGTCGCATTACTCAAAACCTCCCTGTATAATAAACACAGCTCCTCCTCCAAATCTCTTTAAAATCCATCTAACCTAACTCGGTCACCCTGAAGATGGTGGCAACACGTTCCTCCGTAATGCCATATCAGACATTCTACATCATGCAATAAACCAACAGATTATCATTTGAGCAGCACATATGGTGAAAATCTGAAAATGTATCTGTGTTATGCAACTGGCAGGAATACTACAATGACATGGAAACAGCCATACAGTCTGTGAAGACGGGAGCTACGGCTGGAGTGCTGTATTTTCACAGAAATTTCAGCAGAAAGTTACAGCAGCGTCTTGATGAGGGAAAGGACGCATCGATCACGACACTTGAAGAGAGTGAGCTACGGGTGCACCTTGACATGTCCAGTATGTTAGCACACATGAATATTTACAAATACAAGGCACTGAATTTGAAGTAATAAACTGTAAGTTTAAGCTAGTTTGCATATTTCTGCGACCAACAGCTGCCATTCGTCTGCTTTAATACTTACAGATCACAGATAAACGCAGTTAACTATGTTGCAAATGTTGCCCAAAAAGTATTGTAGCACTTTCTATACTTTCAGCCAATATCAAATGGATGTGTTCACAGTTTTGTCAGTAGTCAATTTCGAAATTCCCGCTTGTCACCGCAGTGCCGCGATACAATACGATTTCTCGCGCATGAGTAGGGGATCGTTAAAAATGGTGTGGTATGGTGATGTGCATTTTAAACAACGGGCTGTTGATAAATTTCCTGTGGCAGAGAAGGAGTTAGTAACAAACGTTCACAAGCGGTTACAAAATATATTCGATATCAGTGCTGTTGATAAAAGCACTGTTAGTAGTTGTGTTTCACGAATTGCAGGTTCTGCGAAACAGCTCCGACAACTCATGAGGAAAGCCGGTAAAAATTACCCAGGGCCCGACTATATTGCACATGTTTTTGTCTTTCTCGGTAGTATCTTCTGTCGATTTACAAATTAGCCCTCTCAGACCAAGCCCCAGTTACTCTGCAACTGACAGCCAGTCTTTCCGATTTAGTGTAAAGAGTTTTAGAATTGCTCGGGGGCCCGAAAATTTTTTTCTCTCCCTCTCTCTCTCTGGAGCCGAACCAGGTCTCAGCAGCCCTGCTATGAAAGGCCAAGCGGAGCTCAGTAACGCCCGTAGTTCTGGCCAGCCAACAACTGCACTCACTCAAACCTTACTTCAATGTGCTGAAGAACTCACTGGAAACGATCGCCGAATTACAACCAGACAGCTTGGTACTGAGCTCTCAGCATCCATGAACTGTGAACAGCATTGTTGAAGCGTGGGGATGTTCAAAAGCGTGTGCTCGTTGGGTTCCACGAGGTCTAACCGACTACCATAACACTCCCGTTACAAGGATGATGGTAAAAGCTTCATAAAACGGATCGTCAGCAGGGACGCAGTAGGATGGCCGAAGCCGTCGGATTTTTAGGGTGAAAAAATCCTCAGCACGCCTTCCTTCGGAGTGGAAGTAAAGCCGTCGGTCCCATGTCGTAGATTTGCGGCATGTAAAAGATCCCTAAACTTACGTGGAAGTCGGAATTTAGGCAAAATTACTACCGGACATCTTTCTCGCCCACAGTTCCACCT
>Ga0123357_10004577_pt1 | contig 16283 bp, 17 predicted proteins | sample TergutEmb28metaG_FD_89873 | JGI IMG/M metagenome (GOLD analysis project Ga0123357, IMG submission 89873) | Embiratermes neotenicus P4 segment gut microbial communities from Petit-Saut dam, French Guiana - Emb289 P4 | ecosystem: Host-associated > Arthropoda: Insects > Digestive system > Gut ... | reverse complement strand
TACCCTGTCTCTATCTATCTCCTCGTCCGTATCTAAACGTGAATCAGCGATTGCCTCTTTTGCCGCTACAACGGCGAATTGGGCATACCGGTCTAATTTCCTTGCTTCTTTACGGTCGAAATAGTTTTCAGCCTCAAAGCCTTTTACTTCGCAGGCAAATTTTGTTTTAAATTTTTCTGCATCGAATAAAGTAATGGGTCCAGCCCCGCTAACTCCGTTAATAAGCGAATTCCATGTAGTTTTTACATCGTTTCCCAACGGAGTTATGGCACCCAGACCCGTTACCACAACTCTTTTTAATCTCATCGGGTCAAAATTGAGTTTCTTACTTTTTCAAATTTTCAACATAAGCAATAGCGTCGCCTACGGTTAAAATTTTTTCAGCTTGATCATCCGGAATCGTGACGCCGAATTCTTTTTCAAATTCCATAATCAACTCAACCGTATCCAGCGAATCGGCACCCAAATCATTAGTAAAACTTGCGTCATTGGTCACTTCCGATTCTTCTACACTCAATTTATCAACGATAATACTTTTTACGCGATCTGCAATTTCAGACATAATTGTTAATTGTTAATTGTTAATTCTAAATTTAATAATTTAAATATTTAAATATTTGTTTTATTTTTGCGCTGCAAAGTTAAGGAGTTTTATTGAAAGAAAAAAGAAAATCATAAAAAAATTGCACACAAATTAAATAATTGTGCATTGTCCAACAATATAGTATTATATGAAACGTATCGCTTTATTTGCTTCCGGAGCAGGTTCCAATGTGGAGAACATCATTCGGTATTTTTTGAATAACCGTGAGCTGGAATTTCCGGTAGTTATCAGTAATCGACAAGATGCCCCGGTTCACGAACGGGTTAAAAAATATCGGATTCCTTCATATTTTTTCAAGAAAAATGATTTTGAGAATGGCGAAGTTTTGAAGTTATTGCGGGAAAAAGCTATTGACTTTATTGTTTTAGCAGGTTTTTTACTGAGAGTTCCCGACAATCTTTTGAAAGCATATCCCGACAGAATCATCAATATTCATCCGGCGCTATTGCCTAAGTTCGGCGGAAAGGGAATGTACGGCTCGCACGTACATGAGGCGGTGGTCGCTTCGGGCGAAAAGGAAACCGGCATTACTATTCATTATGTGAATGAGAATTACGATGAAGGACGGATTATTTTCCAGGCGAAATGTCCGGTTTTCACCGGCGATTCGCCGGAGGATGTTGCAGCAAAAGTACATGCTTTGGAGTATGAGTATTTTCCGAAGGTGATAGGGGAAGTAGCTTTAGGGATAAAGTACGGCTAAAAACCACATCCGATGTGACGCATATTGTTTTATTTATTCAAACCTCAAAAAATTTGGAGGGATAAAAAATTATCCCTATTTTTGTAACGTTAAACAATACGATATGCCGACACTATTGAATATTTTCGGTCTGCGTTTCTTTTTCTATTCAGATGAACATGCACCTATTCATGTTCATATTGAAAACAGCGACGGAAAAGCAAAAATAAATATATTCCCTACAATAGAGGTTGTAGAAAACAAGAACATAAAGCCTAAAGAGATGAAGAAAGCTTTGGCTATCATTGATTTGTATAAGGAAGAATTTATTAAGGCATGGAATGAATATCACGGGATTTAAAAAATGAATATGAAAACAATAGAAAAGATTTGGTTTTCCGGCGATAGAATTTATATGAAAACAGAACAAGGAGATGTTTTTAACAGACCGTTGGAAGCGTTTCCGTTGCTGAAAAATGCAAAAAAATCGGAGCTTGATAATTTCAAAATTGGAAAATTTAAGGACGATGTACGGTGGGAAGACTTGGATGAAGACATCCATATTACTAATTTTTTTTCAGATGAAGAGCCTAAAAAAAATCCAATAGGCGATTTTTTTTCAATGCACCCACAAATCAATGTTTCTTCATTCGCCAAACAAATAGGAATCAATAAAAGCCTTATGGCTAAATATATCTACGGTATAAAGACTCCGTCTGAAAAACGGAAAAAAGAAATTCAGGACGGATTGCATCAGTTGGCAGAAAATTTATCCAGCGTGGAATTTGCTTGAGCGATTCAATTTCACCTTTCCGCCGGAAAACTCATCGCAACCATTTCTTCGACAAATACCTGACCGGATAAAGTACGGCTAAGAATCCCGTTAGCAGGACGGTGAACAGGACAAACAGCAAATCGGAAAACACGACGTTCACAGGATAAGCGTCAACGGCAAAATTGGCGCCGGTGCCTAATTTCAGCCAGCCGAAATATTGCTGACCGAGGCAAATCAGGACGCCTGAAATAATTCCGGCGATTCCGCCAACTATTGAAATCATCCAGCCTTCAAACAAAAAAATACGGGAAATCATCCGGTTGTCTGCCCCCATATTGCGAAGCGTCAGAACGTCGGATTGCTTTTCAATAATCAACATCGACAAAGAGCCGGTGACATTGAATATAGCTATCAGCAGGATAAAACAGAGCATCAAAAAGGTAACCCATTTCTCGATACTCACCATTTTGAATGAATCTTCCTGCTGCTGGTAACGGTCTTTTACCAGAAAATCATTTCCTGCTATTGCTTGAATCCGGCTTTGTACCGAACGAACCGAAGCTCCGGGTTTCAGTTTGATTTCCAAAGCGCTGACTTCCTTGTCGTAGTCGAACAGTTCGCGGGCTAAACGGATAGGAACAATCAGATAATTATTGTCGTAAACGGCTTGATTTGTTCGGAAAACGCCTCCAATATATGCATATCTGCTAATAATTGAAGCTTTTGGATTGGATAAATTCACGGCAGCCTTTCTTTTAGGAGCAAACACTTGCATGGGGAAAACAAAGCCGGTATTTACACTTAAATTATTGGCTAATCCCAAGGCTAAAAGTGCATAATTACTTGAATCCCTTTCTATTTCAATACTGCCGTCGATTATGAGCGATTTAAAATTCGTCAAAGAAGTAAATTGATTGCCTACGCCTTTCAAGATAACCGGTATTTCCCGTTCGCGGTAACTAAGTAATGCATTGTCTTCCAGACTTTCGGAAATCAATTCGATTTCAGGAAGCGAGCGGATTTTCATAAAAAAATCGGTCTCCGGATTAAATACTTTCCCTTTTGCCGGCGTAATTTTCAATTCAGGGTCGAAAGCACTGAACATACCTGCCACCAATCCTTGAAATCCGTTGAAAACCGACAAGGTGCAAACCGTTGCCATCGTTGCGACAGCTACGCCGCAAACCGCCACCAACGAAATGATATTAATGGCATTGTGCGATTTTTTAGAAAAAAGATATCGCCTGGCTATGTAAAACGATAGATTCAAAGGGCTTTCTCTTTATCCTGATTAAGTAAATGGTCGATATTCTCTAAATAGTCGATGGAATCATCAAGAAAAAAAACCAATTCGGGAATCCGGCGAACCTGTTTTCCAATTCGTAATCCCAAATCATAACGAATAGTTTTTTTTTGCCGGTTAATATTTTCCAGCATTTCCTTACTCTTTCCGGAAGGAAAGATGCTTAAATAGACTTTTGATATACTTAAATCGGGACTCATGCGAACCTTTGTTACCGAAACGAGAGTGCCCGTCATTTGCCGGGTTTCGAGAAGAAACAGCTCACCCAAATCTTTTTGTATTTGTCGTTCAATTTTTTGTATCCTTGTATTGTTCATAACTTATATATTACAGTTAAACCGTCCCGTAAAGGTAAGATAATTTTTTCAATTCGTTTATCTTGTTTAATCTTTTCATTAAAACGGATAATACCGAGCGTCTGTTTATCATTGGGATGCGGCGTATCCAACACTTTCCCGTTCCACAGCGTATTGTCCGCTAAAATAACGCCGCCCGGCGGAATCCTGTCGAACACGCAATCATAGTAATCGCAATAATCTCGCTTATCGCCGTCAATGTAAACCATATCAAATAAACCCTCAATATGTGGAAGAATTTCCCGAACATCTCCGATATGCAGCCGTATTCTATCTTTCAGGGGAGAGCGGTCGAATGCTGTACGGATAAAATCTTCCATCTCATCATCAATTTCAACGGTATGGATTTCTCCCTGTTCCGGAAGACCTTCGGCCAGACACAGCGTAGCATAACCGGTATAAGTTCCGATTTCCAGAATCCGCTGCGGACGATGCAGCCTCACCAGCATTTTCAAAATCCGCCCTTGCAAATGTCCTGCCAACATTCGCGGGCGAAGCAGCCGGATATTGGCTTTGCGGTATAATTCCGCCAACTGATCGTTTTCCCCGTCGATATGATCCAGTATGTATATTTCTTCCGGGTTCATTGCTGTTATTTTTAAACAAAAGTAATACGAAAAACCGAAATGGCAAATGCTGACGAAAAACATATTACAGAGACAGGATAAAATAATCAACTTTATTGTTAACTTTGCATTATAAAATTAACATCCCATGATTATAAAAATCTCATGCGAAAACGATTATCTGATGGATATCCTGCTAAAAAATCCGGATACTGATTTTGGTCTGTACTTCAAACCATTAAAAAACGGGCAAATAGCAGGTAATATCATTGATAAACATCATTACGAAGCGGTTTTTCAGGACGAGAAATACAGCTATCTGCCTGAGGATAGCAATCAAATTGATTATCAAAGCTTTTGCTCTCCATTAGTCGTGCTGCATATTTGTAATGAATTGTTTTCCCATATCCTGAAGACCCGCGATGAGTTTGCGCAAAAAGAAGTCCTGTGGCTAAAACGTACGCAGGGCGAATTGGATACTGTTCCCTGCCGTATCGAAATTCCATCGTTTTACATTGATTCAAACTGGTTTCGCGGCGGACGCTTCTTGCTGTCCAAGTATTTTGAAGGAATAATCATGGAAAAACAATCGAGCAGGGTTTTCGGTTTGACGGTTTCGGCGCCGACGATCTTCGAAGCTTTCAATCTGTTATGCATAGTTTCTCTATTTACGCATACAACAAATGATTACGGGCTGTTTACTTTTATTGATGATAGCCTTGCGCAAAAATACGGACGTATTCTTACCAATATTCGGCATGTGCCTTATTTTGTCTTTTACCTGTTCATTTTGAGGGCAGTGAAATCCGAGAAACAGTTTTACGACCTCAAACCGGTGTTTGAGAAATATTTGGCTAACGAAGGCTTGCAAGTCGATTTGAAATGGCAAGGCACGAAACAGCAACGAATGCAATTTATTACCGGTCAATTGGATCTATATATTCCGATTTTGGACATCGGATGCGGTGAATTGGAATATTACAAAAAAATGATGAAACTTGGATTCAAAGGGCGGTATTATGCTGTGGACAAAGACGAGCAGAGGGAAACATTGAGCCGCACGATTGCTAAGCGTTATGAGGAAAATAATCTTGAGTTTTATCATTCATTGGATGAGTTTCATTCGCAGGACAAGTTAAATGTGATACTTACCGAAGTGATTGAACACAACAACGTTGAGGAAGCCAAAGCGCTTATCAGGCAGGCGCTTGAATACAATGTAAACAAGATGATAATCACATCGCCTAACCTGGAGTTCAACCGGTTCTACAACATGGAAAACCTGTTGCGGCATGACGACCATATTTTTGAGCCTACTGCTGCAGAGTTTCGCGCTATGATTGACGAATGTGCCGCAGGAAAAAACTGCAAGCTGGAATATTTTTATTTGGGCGACAGTATCAACGGCATACAGCCCACGCAAGGCTGCATTATTGATTTTTCGTTATGGACTTGAAAAAACTGAAAAACAGAATAGACTGGTTTTGCGCAAATAAAATCAATGCGTTTTCTCCAACGATTTCGCCGGCGCCGAAATCGTTGGAACGTAATGAAATTGAAAGTATCTACGAAGGAATACGGTATTTCTTTGAACGGGGAGTTACCGAAATTGTCGTACAACGAAAATATATGGGTTCGTATTGCGATATTTATCTGCAGAAGAATCTTGATGATACTTATTTTGTGTCACGCAACGGTTACTTAGTAAACCATATCAATCTTGACCGGGCTAAACAAGCCTGTCGCGGCTTGCACGACTGTTTCGACTGGACAAACCTGCAAACGGCGATTATCCAAAGCGAAATGATGCCTTGGAGCGTTTTGGGACAAGGTCTGATTGATAATGAGTTTACCGGATACCTGAATGTCCATCAAAACCACTGCAAACACATAGAGCAATCCGGTTTATATGCAAAGATCGCTATGGTTAAACAATCGAAATCGTATCTTCAATACGAGGATTACAAAGCTGAACACAGTATGGATGAAGTCAAGGAGCATTTCCCTGCGCACATTGTCCGCCAATACGAATCGTTGTCGGCATTCAAAGTACACGATCTGTTGGAATACAGGAAATACATTGATATTTATGCAGAACAAATCGGACATTTCGGACAATCCGGCGATATATATTTCAAACCTTTCAATATTCTTAAAAAAGTTTTCGACGACGGATCCGAGCTAATTGTGAACGATAACATGAGTTACCGTGACATAAACGACGACGGATTCCTGAATTTACCGACAGGCAGCGACGAAGAGGTGAACCGTTCGGTGGAGAAAGTATATGAATGGTTTGCGCAACTTGAAGCGAAAAACGAAGAAGGCATTGTGATTAAACCAAAGCAGGCGTTTATCAAAAATATTCCTCCGGCATTAAAGATCCGGAACAATCGGTATTTAGTGATGATTTACGGCATTGATTTCCAAACCAATTATGCTTACAACCTTCAAAAAAGGAAAATTTCCCGAAAGTTGGAATGTTCTATTAACGACTGGATGTTGAATTGGGAGATGCTAAACGTAAAATATGCGGATATTTGTACTGAAAATGATTTTTTGAAAGACTTAGTGTTCAACCGCATCATGGGAGAGCAGGTTGAATCGACATTGGATATTCGGTTATAATAGATTAGCGGTTCTTCCGGCTTCACATCCTTCAGTGAATATTCCAAACACTGCCGAGCCGGAACCCGACATGCCGGCATAGATTGCGCCTTCGGCATACAAGCGTTGCTTCATTTCTTTTATTTCGGGGTATCGAGCAAAAACTCCGGGTTCAAAATCGTTGATTAAATGATTCTTCCATTCATTTACCGGCAAGCGGATAATTTCTTTCAACGGAGTTGCCGGGCGCTGAGGTTTCACTTGCGCGTATGCTTCTTTGGTGGATACGGAAACATCCGGTTTCACAATAACAAGATGATAACCTTGCAGCGAAACGTTTACCGGTGAAAAAACGTTTCCGGTTCCTTCGGCAAAGACCGGCTGGTTCCGAATAAAGAACGGGCAGTCGGCGCCAATTCGACCGGCATATTCTTCCATCTGTTCGACGGATAATTGCAAACCGGCAAAATCGTTAAGCAGCTTAATCATGAATGCGGCATCTGACGATCCTCCGCCTAAACCGGCGCCGGGAGGAATTTGTTTTCGTAGATAAATCGTTATTTCCGGCAAGTCGCAGTTTTTTTTCAAAAGATGATACGCTTTTAAAACTAAATTATCTTCCGGTTTTCCTTCGACTGGAATACCGGTTTGAGAGAATGTGGTCTTTCCTTCCGTTGCCGGAACAATTTCTAACGCATCGCACAGATTAACAGGATAGAAAACAGTTTCTATGTTATGGTAGCCGTCCGGTCGCCTGGAAAGGATGTGGAGACCTAAATTAATTTTTGCATTCGGGAAGCAAATCATTGAGTTAATTTTTAATTTTCTTGAGGCAAAGATAATATTATTTTCGGGAATTATTTATCTTTGCAAAAAATTACAAAAACTATCATTATGTTAGATTTAAATGCAAATGTACTGTTAATATATACCGGAGGAACTATCGGAATGATAGAAGATTCGGCTTCCGGGATTTTGAAACCGTTTGATTTTAACTATCTGAAAACGTATGTTCCTGAATTAAGCCGCCTCAAATTCAACATCGACAGTATTGCTTTTGAGCGCCCTATCGATTCTTCGGATATGGGACCGGATGACTGGAAAAAAATTGTGCAAATTATCGAAGGCAATTACGAAAAATACGACGGATTTGTTATTCTTCAAGGTACGGATACAATGGCTTATTCGGCTTCCGTACTGAGTTTTATGTTGGAAAATTTGACTAAGCCGGTAATCCTGACCGGTTCGCAATTGCCTATCGGAAAGATGCGTACCGACGGACGGGAAAATCTGATTACCGCTTTGGAAATAGCCGTTGATAAAGATTCCGGCGGAAACGCTTTTGTGCCTGAAGTCTGTATTTTCTTTCAAAATCTGTTGATGCGGGGCAATCGTACGACAAAAGTCACTGCCGATAATTTCAGCGCTTTTAATTCGTTCAATTACCCGATTCTTGCAGAAGCTGGAACATACATTAAATATGAGCATTATCTAATTCATCATCCGCTTAAAAACTCAACGACACAATTTCATTACCACCTGAATCCGGATGTCGCCGTATTGAAAATTTTTCCAGGTATTTCGGAAAATTACGTAAAAGCAGTTTTTAATAATCCACACTTAAAAGGAGTTGTTCTTGAAACTTTCGGAGCGGGAAATTCTCCTACTCGTTCGTCCTTCTTATCCATTATTGAAGAAGCCGTAAAAAAAGGAATAGTAATTGTCAATGTTACCCAATGCGCTTCAGGCGCCGTCGAACCCGATCGTTACCAAGGAGGAAAAGCGCTTAAAAACATCGGCGTTCTTTCCGGTTACGATATTACAACAGAAGCAGCCATAACCAAACTGATGTTTCTGTTCGGGCAAGGGCTTAATCCCGAAGCAGTCGGTGAGCGCATGCAATTATCTATTGCAGGGGAAATGACGGTATAATTTGGATTACGATTTCAGCGCCACCCCGATACTCTTTTTCCCATCGATCTTTATAATCAACGGATTCGTAAACCGAACATGCCGCAAAAATTGCGTTTCATTCACTGCCGGTTGAGCATGTAAAAAACTTTCATCAAAAACGCCTTCTCCTTCAATATATGGATTAACAGTAAAATAGCCTGTCCCAAACGAAGTGAGGTTTTGGAAAAAATGCGTCCCCTGGCTGGGTTCAATCCGGTAATTCTCTAATCCGGATTCGACAATCAGACGGGCATTGGAAATATGCGGCCATTTGACCGGAATGCCTAACCAGGAATCGCTGGAACCCCAACGTCCCGGGCCTACCAAAATATAATTCCTGTCTTCGGCAATCATTTTCTCGTTGATTTTTTCAATCTCAGCAGCAATCAGTTGATTGTTGGCCGCGCTGAATCCCTGCGTTTTCACATAAATAACGTCATACACATCGTTGATTATTCCATGCCCTAAAGCATGAACAGACTGTAACAGGCAATCCGCCACATCGACCAGCTGTAAATCTTCTTCCATCAGCGCTTTATTGTCAACAATCGGGCGCAGTTGCAACAGATAGAATTGACCGTGTACGCTTCCGTCGTCTGCTTTTTCCAGATTGACTGCAAATTCGATTTCTGCCGAGCGCCCCATTTCTTCCTGACCTATTTTCAGAATCGAATCAAGAATAGCAGCCAGCGGAAAAACATCGTATTGCAAAATGCCCGAAAAGGTAATCACTTTGCGGTCGCGCCCCGGATAAAAACCTTCGCGTAATATCTGATCCTGTGCATCATACGTGGAGGCGATGTACTGCAATGTTCCATCATTTTCCGCCTCTTTCACCTGTAGTTTCAAAAGATTATACGCATCGTTTGCCGAGAATTGATCCAAATCCTTAGGTTTCAAATCCAACGCATAAAATTGAGTTTGCGTTTCTCTCAAAGCAAAATCCAACGTGCTCGTCTGTAGAATATTATGCGGATGCCTCGGCGAAAATCGAAGCGTGCGATTTCCATCCACAATGTATTTTCCTAATCCCAACGCCACAGAAGCAATGCCGTCTTCAGGTTTTTCGTTGCCAATTGGATAAAAATTCAAGGAACGGGTCACGCCTGAAAAATGAGGGTAAAACCGGTCGCCGTATTTTTGCCCCACTACCTCTTGCAGAACAATCGCCATCTTTTCCTGGTCAATCAGATTCTGGGTAGCGGTCATATAAGATTTACTGTCTTTAAAAAATACGGAAGCATACACTCCTTTGATGGCATTTCCGATTCGCTCGAGCATTTCGTAAGTATCATCAATTTTGGGAATCATATAAGTATTGTAGATTCCTGCAAACGGCTGGTAATGTGAGTCTTCCAATAAACTTGACGAACGGACGGCAATGGGTGCTTTCACTACTTCAAAGAATGTGATGACGTCTTCTATTAAACGCTTTGGAAGACTGGCATGAACGAAATACCGAAGGATTTCTTCATCCGGAAGATCCTGTAAAGCAACAGAATATAAATTGTTTGTTTCCATAAACTCGTCAAAAATGTCTGTGCAAAGAACGACGGTTTTTGGAATCTGTATGGTAGCCGTAGTGAATTTGCTCAATTCACTGGCATGACGTTTAATCATCTGTCCCATGAAAGCCAAACCGCGTCCTTTCCCACCCAGAGAGTCCTCGCCAATGCGGGCGAAATTGGAATATTCGTCAAACCGGTCTTTTTCAAAAACGGCTACTATTCCCGTATTTTTCATTTTCCGGTATTTTACGATAGCATCAAAAATAACCTGGCGAGCTTCGTCCATATCCGCATATTCCGAAACATCGACGTCTTTTAAAAACTCGGCTACTGGAAAGATGGCGCGGGAATAAAAGAAACGGGAAAAATGATTGCGCGAAAGATGATAAACCAGCGAATCGTCGGGAACGGAAAATATCTTTCGCTGTAAGTCATGCAGCGACGTGACGCGAGTAACAACTTCTTTTGTATGAGGATTGATAATTATGAAATCGCCGAAACCGAAATTATTCATAATTTCCTTCCGCAAATCCAATGGAAACGTTTTTGAATTTTTGTCGATGAAACTGCAATTCAATTCTTCGGCATACGCCTTGTTGGATGTTTCCGACGAATCGAAAATAATCGGCACAAAGCGGTCGATAGTCCGCACCATACGTCCAAATTTGTAACCGGCTAATTTGTCTTTTATGCCTTTCCGCTCGAAACTCATGTCGCAAACAATCCCCAACATATTGTGCCGGTATTTATTATAAATGGTTTCAGCTTCCTCATACGACCGCGCCAGCAATATTTTCGGACGTCCCCTCATGCGAAGCATCTGCTGGTGCGCATTTAAGGCTTCCTTTGAAAATGCTTTGGACTGCTCCAAAACAAATTTATACAAATGCGGCAATGCTGACGAATAGAACCGCACCGAATCTTCAACCAGCAAAATCGTTTGCACGCCTGCCGACGCAACATCCTCGTCCGCATTCATCTTGTCTTCTATCAACTTGATGATTGCCACAAGGAGTTGGGAATTTCCCAGCCAGCTGAAAACGTAATCGATCGAGCTTAAATCCTCTTGCGACATTCGCTTGGTTACTTCATGGGAAAACGGCGTTAAAACGACAATAGGAATTTCGGGATGCAACGATTTAATCCGGTTGGCGGTGAAAAAAATGTCTTTCTCGTCCATATTCGGCATACAAATCACCAAATCAAAACGATTTTCCGCCATTTCCTTCAAGGCTTCTTCTTCGGTTGCGGCTTTGGTGAAACTGGGAGGAGAACTTAAATTCAGCGAAGTGTATTCATTGAATATCTGTTCGTCAATCCTTCCATCGTCTTCCAGCATAAATGAATCATATTTGGTAGCAATTAGTAAGATGTTGAATATCCTTTCGTTCATTAATTTGGCAAAAGAAGTATCTTTTAGAACCAAACGATTCATGTCAACTAAACGTCCCATTTGCTTGTTTATTAAAATTAAAATGCGTATTTTTGTAAAATTAAAAATGCAAAAGTAATTATTTTGTATTTAATATTCATCATAACAATTTATTTCTATGAAAACAGAAAATATCCTTCAGACTCTTGAAGCCAAACACCCGGGCGAATTGGAGTATTTGCAGGCAGTCAAAGAAGTACTTCTTTCTATTGAAGATGTTTATAATGAACATCCTGAATTTGAAAAAGCGGGAATTATCGAACGGATTGTAGAGCCGGATCGAATTTTTACTTTTAAAGTTCCCTGGGTGGACGATAAAGGAAATGTACAGGTTAATCTGGGCTACCGCGTACAATTTAATAACGCGATTGGTCCATACAAAGGCGGGATTCGTTTTCACTCTTCAGTAACCCTTTCATCGCTTAAATTTCTCGGATTTGAGCAAACGTTTAAAAATGCGCTGACCACTTTGCCGATGGGAGGAGCTAAAGGCGGTTCGGACTTCAGCATCCGTGGCAAATCGAACGCTGAAGTCATGCGCTTCAGTCAGGCATTCATGCTCGAACTGTGGCGGCATTTAGGTCCCGACACGGATGTTCCCGCAGGAGATATTGGCGTCGGAGCAAGGGAAATCGGATATATGTTCGGCATGTACAAGAAATTAGCGCGCGAACATACCGGGACTTTCACCGGCAAGGGCTTGGACTACGGCGGCTCGCTGATTCGTCCCGAAGCTACCGGATTCGGTGGTATTTATTTTGTAGTGGACATGTTGAAAGAAAAAGGATTAAGCATGAAGGACAAAACAGTTGCGATTTCCGGTTTTGGAAACGTTGCCTGGGGCGCTACATTAAAAGCGAGCGAGTTAGGAGCTAAAGTAGTTACTATTTCCGGTCCCGATGGTTATGTTTACGACCCGAATGGCATCTCCGGAGAAAAAATTGATTATATGCTGGAGCTTCGTGCGTCGGGCGAAGACATTGTTGCGCCTTACGCCGAAAAATACGGCGTTGAGTTTTTCCCGAATAAACGTCCTTGGCGGCAAAAAGCGGACATTGCGCTTCCTTGCGCCATTCAGAACGAATTAGATGAAAAAGACGCTCAAACGCTTATTGATAATGGCGTTACCTGTGTTGCCGAAATTTCCAACATGGGTTGTACGGCGGAAGCGGTTGACTTGCTGATAGAAAAAGGCGTGATGTTTGCGCCCGGAAAAGCCGTCAATGCAGGCGGTGTGGCAACTTCCGGTTTGGAAATGAGCCAGAATGCCATGCATATCCAATGGACGGAAGACGAAGTTGACGCCAAGCTGCACCAGATTATGAATGCAATTCACGAACAATGTGTTATTTATGGAAAACAGCCGGATGGATATATTAATTACGTAAAAGGAGCCAATATCGCCGGGTTTATGAAAGTAGCGCGGGCGATGATGGCTCAAGGAATCGTATGAAGCAAGATTTTCTTTTCAAAAACTTAGTAGAAGCGCTTCGGAACAGAATCCCTCAGCGAGGAGAATTAGCTGAAATGTTAACTCAGCTGCTTGGAATAGAGAAAGAAGCCGTTTATCGCCGGCTGAGGGGTTCTGTTCCCTTTTCCTTTCAGGAAATTCATACAATAGCTGTTCATTTGGGCTTTTCGTTGGACAGCATTGCGGAAAATACCTCTCCGCTCACCCGTCAGATGACGGTGTTATTAACCGAATATTTAAACCCGCAGGAAAATGATTACAAGGTGTTGGAAGATCTTTGTGCCGGCATTCAACGGTTGAAAGATGATCCGGATTCCGAATCAGGCGCTATCGGTTCTGTTATTCCTTTGTCGATTTGCCTTGCATACGAATATATTTACAAATTCTACCTGTTCAAATGGTCGCACCAATTCCAATTTGGAAATCCGAATCGAATAAAATGCTACAAAGAAGCCCATGTGACGGAGCGGCTCAAACAAATAAACCGGCAATTTGTCGAAAGTGTTCATGAATCTCCAAAGTCAGTCTATATTCTTGACCGGAAGTTTATTGACTATTTTGTGAGCGACATTCGCTTTTTCTTCGATATCCGTATGATTACAGAAGAAGATATTGCTCTGCTAAAAGAAAATCTGCATTTATTGCTAAACGACTTGGAGCGGTATGCTTTTAATGGCCATTTTGATACGGGAAATAAAGTGGATATTTTTTTAGCCAATGTGCACTTCGACGCCAATTATAATTATGTTGATTCAGCGACTTACAAATTAACAATGGTGCGCACGTTTACGTTCAACGGTTCGTATTCTTTTGATGAAGTGGTTTTTCAAAACATGAAAGATTGGCTCAATTTTCTTAAGCGGACTTCTACGCTTATTTCCGAAGGCAATGCAACCGAACGGATTCACTTTTTCGAACGGCAACGAAAACTCGTTGATTCAATGTAAGTGAATCCGTGAGGGATCAGGATGACAAAATTTTTATTTCTTTTGCAGCAAAAATTCGTCTATCGCTTTTTTTAACTCCGATTTAGGTAAAGCGCCCTGAGCCATTTGCGGCTGTCCGGTCATCGGAATAAACAGGATGGATGGGATGCTCCGTATTCCGAAAAGCCCCGCCAATTCCTGCTCTTTATCCGTATCAACCTTGTAAATGTAAATCTTATCGCTGTATTCCTCAGCCAATTCTTCCAGCGTCGGCGCTACCATTCGGCAAGGTCCGCACCAATCGGCATAAAAATCGATAATGGCTGGTTTGTCGCCTAAATATTTCCACTCATTTGGCGTCGTTTCGTAGTTAACTACTTTAGCCAAAAAATCTGCTTTGTTTAATTTGATAGTTTTCATTGTTTTTTCTTTTGTTGTTACCTCTTTTTCTTTCGCATTTTGCTTCTGTTGCCCGCTACATGACATGACAACCATGCTTAATACCAATATAAATGTTAAATTTTTCATTTTACCTCCTATATTTAATAATCTATTATCTAATATCTTTTATCTTTCCCGCAAGTTTGATCCTCCAATTCAATAAATAATTCATCGAACAGGCGTTTTGCCAATACCCAATTCTCCTTATTAATACAATACTTAATAGTAGGCAGCGAGACTGTTTCCTGATAAATCAATTCCGCTTCCCGCAATTCTTTCAAATGTTGCGACAAGGTGCTTTTGGCAATCGGCAACAGTTCCGACATATCGCCGTGGTAGCAGCATGTTTTCTTTGCCAACATTTGCAATATGGCTATACGGACAGGATGTCCCAATGCCTTAGCTAATTGAGCCAACCGTTCCTGTTCTTTTATCAGTTTGTCTTTAGTCATTTTTTCTCTTCAATGAATCGTTCGCAAAATTACGAATAATAGTTGGAACTACCAAATAATTTATTTTCGGATTATGTCGCAAGTGTGAAAATAAATTTTTACTATAATAATAAAAAAGATATTATTGTCTTTTATAAAAATTATATTATCTTTGCAGCGTCTATAAATAACAAAAAACATAAATTATGTTTTCAAAAACATGTGAATATGGCATACGTGCCACGATTTATATTGCAGACGAATCAAAAAATGGCAAGAAGACGGGTATTAAAGCGATTGCCCGTCAAATTGATTCTCCGGAAGCTTTTACTGCTAAGATTCTGCAAACTTTGGTAAAACATAAAATAATAGCTTCATCCAAAGGCCCTTCGGGCGGTTTTTATATCCCTGAAGAATCGCTCTCTCAAATGAAATTGGTGGAAATCGTTTCAGCTATCGACGGCGACGGCGTCTATACGCACTGCGCCTTAGGGCTGAACGGCTGCGTGAGGGATACGCCCTGTCCGCTGCATGATGAATTTCAACACATACGCGATGATATGGAGAATATGCTGCGTTCAATATTTATTACCGATATAGCGCACGATCTTCATGCAAGCCAAAATGCTCTATAAATATAGATCTCAATAATAATATGTTCTATAATTATAATAAAAATCAAAAATTATGAATAGCAAATTAAAGATTATGAAACTGCAACCTGTATTAGCCAAACGCAAATTGTCAATTGTCAATTATCAATTATCAATTCTTGCTGTGATAGCTTTGTTTTTAGCCACGCCCCTCAAGGCGCAAGTAACCGTTGGAGGCCAAACCCCTCCTCAATCATTTTCCGTGCTGGAGCTGACGTCGGCAAAACTGAAAGGCGGACTTCGGCTGCCACAACTGACAACCAAGCAGCGCGACGCCCTTGACCTTACCGTTAATCCTACGGAGGCGCAAGGGCTTTTGATTTTCAATACAGATATCGGCTGTGTGGAATTTTGGAATAACACCGAATGGATCTCCATCTGTAATGGCAAGACAAACATCTATTTCACCAACTCCAGCAATGTTCCGGTCGATCCTATGGCGACGCCTTTTCCTCAGGCGGGCTCAACGACGGGAATCCTCATTCCGCACGACACGCCGGAATGTGTAGCCCCGCCGAATCCGCCTTATACCGAAACGATCAAGTATGGCGCTACCTACGCAAGCATCGCTGCGG
>Ga0123357_10004576_pt1 | contig 16284 bp, 11 predicted proteins | sample TergutEmb28metaG_FD_89873 | JGI IMG/M metagenome (GOLD analysis project Ga0123357, IMG submission 89873) | Embiratermes neotenicus P4 segment gut microbial communities from Petit-Saut dam, French Guiana - Emb289 P4 | ecosystem: Host-associated > Arthropoda: Insects > Digestive system > Gut ... | reverse complement strand
TACGTACTTCCCAATGAACACACAAGCAGCCAACCGGATCTGACTGCCTACACAGCCACGGCACTACACCACACGTGAAAAAATACCACTAAGTCGTCAGCTCCTGAAGATTGGCACAAGGTGGCCCGAAACATGTTCAGCAACTTATAAAGAGCAACTTATAACGAGAAATAAATATAATACTAAGTGCCATCTAGTTGGTTTCTTATTCCACATTGAACTACGATGCACGGTCAACCACACATCAAAGCTGAATTAATTTTATTTATGATACTGTGTGCCCAACACATTTAGCATCCTTGATTTTACAGTTCCAGTGATTCTGTGAGAAGAGTTCAAATTTTGCAGATTTTTTTATGCCTGATCTTTGTTAAACCCCACACAAACAAGAAAGTGACCACAAACGCAAATGCAAGTTAAAATGTGGCAAGCAGTTACAGCACTTTTCCAAAAGTTAAAGTTTACATACAACTATTTTGCATCATCCAGACTTACCCACTGTATCTGGTTTTGTAGCCTGAAGATGCATATAACCCATTTCTTCCATAATATCTGCAAAGTGTTTTCCAAGAGGGTACATCTTATCAACATGAGCTTCATCAACAACCAGAGTTGGCCACAAACTTCCAATAAATCGTTTCAGATTTGAAGATATTGTGTTTATGAAACACATATTGGAATGAACTCCAAGAACACTGAAAGTATACACACGGATGTCACAAATCTAACTCTTGTGTAACAGAATCTGTCATGGGTAGCTACTTTTTACACAGCTATTAGAGAAATTCCCACTTTTTGTGAAATCCAGAGGTTAATCATGGATCTGCGTTTACGAGATCCCACTACTAGTCCCTGACCTATGTCAGATACATCCAATCTGCACCCTCATGTCCTATTTCTTTAAGATACGTTTTCTTAAAGCCTCTTATAGATGCCAACATCTCTCAAGACATCCTTTTCCTTAGGTCCAAAGTTTAACATTTTGTATGCAGTATACTTTCCTTCCATGCATGCCATATTCCCCATCTACACACACAAGAAGAAAATGCATTGCATTACATTCATTCATCAAAACCGTATTTGAAAATTTCTCTTCTGGGATGTTATGTCCTGCAGTCTACTAACTGGACCTAATTACATGGTGTAATGTCCCAGAGGACAGCAATCTACAGAGTCACTGCCATAAGTAGCTCAAATTTCATACCACCCGAGATCACATCACCTTAAGAAAATCAAATTTCAAATAATGTGTTCCTATGGAATTTCATACATTTTTAAGCACTCTATACCTTGAAGAGTATTCTTAAACTTTCCTTCCATTTGCCAAAGTTGCTGCTTTGTAACAGGTTTTCTCGTTGGCAGTCAGTACTATAGTCAATGGTGCATACAGGCAAATGCAACTATTTACTGTGTTCACCCATACAGATTACGTTTTCTCACTCTAACAAATGGGGTATGCAGTGGTGCAGTTGGTTGAGGCACTGCGCTACAAGCTGGAAGGTTGTGGGTTTGATTCCTGTTTTTCATTGACACAATCCTTCCGGCTGCACTATGGCCCTGGGGTCGAACCAGCCTCTAACAGAAATGAATACCAGAAATTCTTCCTGGGGGATAGAGGTGGCTGGTGCATAGGGCTGACATCTTACCACCTTCATGTGCTAACTGCCTTGAGAACTGAGGGCCTGTCCAGGCCAGTACAGGGACTGCTTTAACTTTTTACTCTAACCAATAATACATAATAATTACATACATCTGTAATAAGTAATGGCATTTACTGTGCTATCTCTACAATACGGTACAGACAAATGGTTCATCCCTCTAATAATAACTGAGACACTACATGGTATATTTTAAGGATTCTCTACGGAGGTAAATTTAATTTGTCACTGAGCTGTGGACAGTATGTCTGGCTTGTGTAGGTGTGCTAGCTGACACAATGAAACCTGAGCCAATCTATGAGCAGTAAATATATGTAATTTGCACTGGTTAAGCTAGTAAGTTGAGGTTAACATTACTAAATCAAGAAAGATGTATAACAGACTCAGTGAACATTAGAATGGTACAGAAGAACTAATAAATGAATTGGACAAACCTGGAATTTTACTAATAATATTAATAAACAGAACAGAAATTTATAAAGTGTGAGAAGCAAGGTCATGACTATGTTTTACAAGACAGGCAATGTACGTATAACGTAACATTGAGGTGCGTTCGTGCAACCACTGCTGCAGTGGAAAAGCAATGAGTATTATACAACCTGTGTGTGCATTTTGTAGCCTTAAGTATCCAGCACGATATGTGCATGCACCATATTTTCATCTGTGGGTGCCCTGCTCTACAATATTTTTCCACATTATCTCATAAACGGCACGATTTTCCAAAAAAAAAGTTATTAAACATAAAATGTGTGTTTCGAGTTTCTCTATAACTTTTGTCCGAAATATTTTTCATTCTAAGAAGAATTGAGCAAGATATGATAAAAAATGTACAGTGTCTTCATGTAAAGTACCCATTATTCTTGTCCAGTATTAATGAAACTTGAATTTTCTTAACAGATTTTCGAAAAATCCTCCAATATCAAATTTCATGAAAATCCGTACCATGGGAGCCAAGTTGTTCCATGTGGACAGATATGACAAAGCTAAAAGTCACTTTTTGCAATTTTGTGAATGCACCTAAAAATGATAATGAAGATATCCAGACTTCAAGATTTTGAGGGATGTTTTAATATTAGTAAACGTGGCTGAGAGACTGAGGGAGAAAAACCCAGCATTAGCAGACAGCCTTCCTGGCTTGACGAATAAACATGCACATGAATAATCATTCTTCAGGAAGTGGGATATGGGGGTATGGACTGGATCGAGCTGTCTCAGGATAGGGACAGGTGGCGGGCACTTGTGAATGCAGTAATGGACCTTCAGGTTCCATAAAATATGGGGAATTTCTTGACTAGCTGAAAACCTGTTAGCTGCTCAAGAAGGACTCTGCTCCATGGAGTTAATAAGTTTGAATAATCATTTTTTCTATTAGTAGTGAAATGCAGGTGACCTTCGTGCATGTGTTAAATGCATTTACTTAAAAACAAAATGTTCAGCGCAAAGAACATGAATCTGATGTTTACAAGCCCAAAGTGTTAAAATGTGTTGCCTTTTAAATTTCATGCAGTCCAAGTTGTATTTTAAGTTGCAATTTCGTAAAGTAATAATTCTATGACCATGGAAGTTGTGTCACCAGAAGATATCTCATGTATGATAATAATTTCATTTCTCTTTTAAAATTATTCCACATATTCCAATGATGACACATATGTGTTATTGATTTACATACCTTTCGGGAAAAAGGGTGCCAATATGGGATGCAATAACTGCACCCCAGTCTCCACCTTGGATATAAAATTTTTTGAATCCAATTCTCTCCATCAGATTTTTCATTACAACAGCCACTTGTGCTGCACCCAGCCCTGGCTTTGAAGCACCTTCAGAAAAGCCATATCCAGGTAACGATGGAACTATAACCTCAAATACAAAGTTCACACCTTTGCGTGGTGTTGTTAGCAGTGGAATGATATCATAAAATTCTCGCACTGAACCTGGCCACCCATGAAGCAGAAGAAGTGGAAGGACATCAGTATTCTTGTCCATATTCTGTGGCTTTACATGGATGAAATGAAGGTCCAGTCCATCCACGTACGTTTTGAAATGTGGAAAATGATTTAAAAAGATCTCTCGTTCCCGCCAATTATACTTTGTCTTCCAGAATTCCACCACCTTCTTCAGGTAATTGGTATTGAAACCATACTCAAAGTTGACATTTTCCAATGGTGATGTGAGATGTGAATGGAGATCCAAGCGTATTTGTAAATCATGCAGAATCTGTCACACACACATAACCAAAGGTCAGGCTAGTGCAATAAAGATGAGTGTTACGAAGATGTAGGGCATTTGTGATCAACAGTTTTAAAATAAAAGTGAAGCATGAATGTATAGTTGCACACTTTTCATCTGGGGACCTTCAGTCCACTGATAAGAGTGATAGAACACACAATTACTTACCCAATTAGCTTCACTTCTTGATCTAGTGACAGAGATGTATTCTAGGTCATTGTTTCAAAAGTGTGCTATGTGTACAACTACTGGTACTGTATTGGTGCTTCGTATTTGGCCTTAGCAAAAAATAATCAGAATATAAAAAGAATGAAAATTTTAAAAAATATATAACATGTGACATATGTATATTTGGCAATACACAGCACTGCTGGCAACATTATATGAGTCATCCCCGTTGTTACCAGTCTCTTAAATTTCATTTAGTGGTATGCCAATGAAAAAGTTTGAGAACTGCTGTTCTAGTGTATATTCCCAGTGCCACATGGAAAGCTAGCCTTCCTATGTGATGAAGCTATCACACTCAGATACAAGATTAGTGGTATACGGTGTGTTATGGAGAAATTTAACATTGCAGGGAAACAGCTGCAATATGTATTCTGACTCTTGTTTTAGAAAAGAACCAGTGAATGTGTTAAATTTTTTTCTTATTTCAGAAAGGCATTAAAGTGCACATCATCCAGTAAATGGCTGACATACATACTGCAGTACAAGCAAAACTCCTTTCAAAATAATGTGTTCTGCAAGATGACACATGTTTCCCATTTCATCCCTCTGCTATATGCAATGTTTTTTTTCAGCACAGGTGCTAAAAGTCTAAAGTAAACAAAGGGTGGGGTAACATTTACATTTCTTCGAAAACAAATGAAAACCTTTAAGTATTAAAATGACAACTCTGAATTTCATGTTAGAAATTATGCAGCAGTATATCTACCACAACATCTTATTTTATCAATTAATATCTATTAAGAAGTGTCACTGCATACTGCAAGAATACATGGCTTAGTCATGAGCAAACCACAGTAGCCATCCCATGTTTCCTGACCAATTCTTTGCTTCGTATGAACTGTTAACATAATTATTATTCAGGAGAGAATAGCATTACATACATCATCTGAAATATTCACTTTGAAGCTCCTGATAGATTCATCCAACTTTCGAGGTTGCCCAGCTCCCCACCATGTGCTCTTAAGTTCAGGAACCGGTGGTACTTGGTTCAAAGTGTAAAAAATGTATCCAATTCCAACAGCAGTAAGTGTCACAATGGCAAACAGCAATTTCCCAAGCAGTCCCATTCTGCTTTGTCACACTACAGAAATGCAATAATATGTGTAAATATTACAGTCTGTTGAAGAACATTCTACTGCCCATCATTCACTCTTCTTCAAATGAATCAATTATGAAAAGCATCCCTTGTAAACGTAAGTTATAAAAGATTCTGTGCTTTTTCAACTATGACTTGCCTCATCTCTCTCTTTTGGAACTTTAAATTACATTTTTATTTCTCATAATACTATAAGCACTATAAAGGAATATGTATCTCCAAGTCTAAAAAAAATCCTTGTTAATCAGCCTTCTACATGTAAACAAATAATATACTAAATGAACAACTTCAGAGCCCCCCCCTCCCAAAAAAGGCTTAAACAATCTTAAATTGAAGGCTTATTGTTTAAAAGGAATTAAAATGCTCCAGAGTTCCCACTATTACACATCATCATCTAGAATGCTTGAACCCTCTTCTCACAGAATATGTGGCAACGTACTGCTCTGATTCCCCATACTGTTTTGTACTTTCGCCACTTTCTTCCCATTGTTTTTATCAATTCAAAGTGTCATATTTGAAACTTCTTTTCTGATATGAAAGTTGATTATGCAACTTCATATTCAATTTCCCAAAACTTGAACTTGATGGACACAACACACTCAAATGCTAGGTGATATTTAGCCTACATCTTTTTCTGACATGACTCATATGCCAGCTTTCCTGAATGCATCACTTAAACTACACGAAGATTTTATATAAGTATGCGCTCAGGCAGAAGAGTTGAAACTCCTTCCAACAAGCTCAGCCAACCTACTATACCTCAGACTGCTTCAAGGATGTGCTGTCACAAAATCTTATGGCACTCCATCAAAAGTAACATTCCAAGGAACAGAAATCATTCAAATAGTCATGTACCTATTTCACGCCACACAATGCTGTATTTACCTGTAAACTTTACCATTCCCCAGGTCTGAATGTTGTCTTCACTACCAACAGGTTTAAGGTTATATTACAAGAACATGAACACTTCTGAAATGACACTCACAAACAAGTTTATTACTAACAAATTGCACCAATATTTGAATTACAATAACACTCTTACGTGCTTGGCTACCGTCCATAGCAATCCTCAGTGTTGTTATGTGCCTTGTCAATTGCAAATGGTAAAATACATAGTATTATCTTAAAGTTGTATTAAAATTACTGTAATACAATAAGAGTATTAACAGTTTAAAATGCTCCATCCACACATCTTGAGAGAGTGGCACTTCTTCACATTGTAATGGAGTGGAAAAATCAGGAAATTTAGTGTTAAAATTGAATGATACTTTTGGGTTTGAAGTTATTTAACAGCAAATATAATTTATAATAAAATACATACCCCATATGTTAACATTGTGTGTATGCCATATTCTAAACGTATTTCAGCCATGAAAAGACAATATACCTGTTTCAGAGACATGGTATCCTACCATGTAATTATTCTGACAGTTATATGCCTTGTGCCACACTTTCCACTCTTCCTTATGTGACTGGCCAATTTACTTACAGTAAGGTGTGAGCAATATAACATTAACTTCTGGAGTCCCAGTGCTGCAGAAACATAATTTCACCTTCTTGATCCTCCATTCTATAGGAATGTTTTGGAGTAAGAAACATGGTTTTGATTTGTGGTGTTGTGAGGCTATGACATAGCAGTGCCCAATGCTTTGGAGGAACCTACACCCTCCAGTGTCACTTACACCCAGCAGATGCCTCTGAAATGTTGGTAATTACATAAACCTGAGGGCCAGAACCGAAATAAAAAACACAAATCTCTGTGTTTATATGACTTAAATACTGGAAATTTGTTTTATTTTCATCATTCAGTTACCGTTACAGGTAGGACAAAGTTGTCTCTGTGCACGTCATGAAGGAACATAGGCATAACTCCACTCGATCTTTCAACTTCACGCCCGGTCCGCTGTACCCCCGGAAAAAGAATCCCCTAGCCTATTCAACAGCGGGCTGGGTCGGTCTCGGATCACGTCTGGACGTTTGTGAGAGGAGAAAATCTCTTGTTGCTGCCCGGAATCGATACCGGATCGTCTAGCCCGTGATCTAGTCACCATGGTAATCAATAACCAGGCTACGCTCTCGTTTCGGAGTATGTGATACCGGGAGTCCATAGGTATTTGTACACAAGTAAACTAGAGTAGTGTCTAATTAAGAAAATTTTGCTGCAGAGTTTGGGTAAATTCAATTTCTTCATGGAATGGTGAAAAAACCTTCGTGAACCTCTACAATTCTATGCAGTACGCGCTTTTTCAATTTCTTACAACACGCCTTACAAGTAGAAAGTCGCAACCTCATAGAAACCTAGTGAAAAGGCACATTTCTTTGTTACAGTTCATGAATTGGTATTAATTAAATACCTAACTCAATACATATTCTATATTCTGCGCTGTGCTTATTTCTGGCGATCCTTAGTCTACTCACCTGCTTATAACAGTTAAAAAGTGAAAATGTTCGCGACGACTCCAGCCAACGGATCGCACATTTGCTCCCACACACCTCACGACCTGACCTTGAGTTGATCTTGTGTGTGCTGTGTCATGTTTTTATTTGGGTACAAGATAACGCACAAGTAACGATTTCGCCTCAAGGTCTTTTATTTTCGCACTTTTGAACTGCAGCGTTGCCGCTCCTTATCGAATTCATCAACCACCGGTTCGCTGTCCATGAGAGCAAACGCTCCACTTGGAAGAGATTTACGAATTCAAATATTTTATTTGCCCGCGTAAACGTACATATACCAGGAATGCAACCAAACGAAATGAGCACACTGCTGGAGAATAGTACTGAGGAAATTGCTTGTGTAGCGTGCTTATGTCCGTTCGAGACGGACAAAAGTAACGGATTGTGGATTTGTTGGATTGTGTTAGTGTCACAGTTACGTGTCTCATGAGCACGGTGAAGTGTGCCGACTGTGCTACCGGCTCGCTGGCTGTTATGTTGAAAGATCGGTGACGGCACTATTCTCCAGCAGATAGTTTGCCATCACAGAACATATACCCTAACAATTCACATAGCATGTCCTAGTGGTAACTATTGATGATATAAATCTGACTGGAATCTATGAGGATTGATACGCCTACAAACTGGTAGTGACTAAAGAAGCACATATTTTAATGAGTCGACTACATGGCTCAGAATCGGTAAGCTTTTAATAGCCACGGATATAATTTTCTCTGTGAAAGGCGGGGTATGTAAATGAAACCGATTCGTAAAACAATAAATTATTGTATAAGAATAAATTTTCATAATCTGTGCCTAGACCATGGATTAATTCCAGGTCTACCTCTAATCCATGACCTAGACGGCCAAGCCATGGAGGCTGGTAGGCTTGTATCGATTTCATCCGTGGATATGGAATAAGGAACGATAATAGCGTTTGACTTTTGAAACCGCCAAAAGTGTTTTTGAATATTGTGTTAAAAATGTCGGAGGCGAGCATGGAGAAAAGCGGTGTCAGTTTTGAAGGGAAATCTTTGAAACTTGATACGGAAGATGATGGTAATGATAGTATCTTAATAGGTTAGGAAGCACAGTGACTGGTGTGGACAATTAATTTCTGAATGGAGTGGATAACACGGTGCCCGAAAGTTCATGTAGTAAGGAATAATGAGGATGTGCGTGATGTTGGATAGAATCACTAACACAAATTACTTGTATAATTACAGTTACCACGTTAGGAATGTTGCATGGCAAAGTCAATAAAAGTAACCACACCAAATTTTGTTTTTATAGAATGTTTAATGACCGTCTTTACTCTTAAGATTATTGGGCTTTGTGACAGATGAAAAAGTGAGTATGGTGCATTGTTGGAATGATACTGATGGGAAAATCGAAGATAACAGACGACAATCTGTCCTGGTGTCACTTTATCAACCACAAATATCCACATGGACTAGCGTAGGATCGAACATGGGCATCCAAGGTGATAGGCTGGTGACTGATCACCTGTTGTGGCATGGCCTTCACCATATAAAAAAATTACATAAAAGGAAAGTGCGTGTATGTCCATAATGTAAGCAGTAAGATTGAAAACAACATTTTTATTATGTTTTATTCAGATACCCAGTACAACAGGCAATTGAAATTGAAGATGAAACATGGCTGGACAGACGGACAGTCTGCCTGATATGCAACCATTTTGTACAGAGAATGAATAGAAAGTCAGTAAACTTTGAAAGTTCGCAGTGTGTAGATAGTGACACTTGCTGTGTGTTTTCTAAACACATGAGGTCGTGGAGCCATTGTTTAATACTTTTTAGTTTATTAACAATTTGCTGAAATGTGTTCTGATTAATTTACATTATGGAAGTACAATTAGATATCAGAACCTGGAGGTTTAACATTATACTAATGCAAAAGTCCTCTGTTTTTTCTTCTGCTTATTGTGGCTCTTACAATATCTGCTGTTTATGAGATTTTCCCACATAACACCTGTTTTTTTATTTTAATCAGCCTGGTTTATGTCTTTACTAAGATTTGTAATATACCTTTTATCTCTTTTTTGATAAGGCGCGTATGTACATGGTATTGTGATTTTTTTTTAGCAAGAGATGTAATACAAGCTATCAATTCCTGTCAGAACTTGCACTATCTGAATTTAGAAGGCAACACATTAGGTGTAGATGCTGCCAAGGGTATTGCTAAGGCTCTTGAATCACATAGTGAGTTTAAAAGAGCATTATGGAAGGATTTGTTTACTGGTCGAGTGAAAACTGAAATCCCAAAAGCTTTGGTGAGTAACATGGTATTCTCTTGATGCATGATTAATTGCATCTACATTTATACAGGGTCCTTTTTTTATTTGACAAATATTTGTTACTTCTCACTGCAATTCTGTCACCTGTGTGATCTGTTTACTAAGTCGGCTATGTTAATGTATTAAGTTTGCTGATGTGACAAGCACTATTTAGTATATAAAATAAGGACCTTATAGAATGTAAGATGGTACAAATACACTGACAGAGTAGAAAGATGAAATTGATCAGACTGGAGTTAAATGTGAAACATTTGCCAGACTAAATAAGTACGGTATGGTCAGTGGCCATGACCTTCTAGTTTATATTCTTGTTGGAAGATGTAGTGGACTTGTAAGATTTGATTTGCTCACATCACTGTGGAAGATTCAAGTCTTCTGAGATGTTTTGCCTTGCTGACTGGTAAATCATTCCTGTTACTTAACTATTTAACAGTGAGCATAACATATCAGAAGATTTCACCCTGTAAATAATGGGCATTAGTTTACAGTGGACAGTAAAACCATCCAATATGAACATGGTGTGGCAATTCAACTTACTGCAGTAATATCATTACATCCTTCCTGATCCCCTGAGGTGTAAAAATGAGGGCAGCACTCAGACCCTTACAATGGGTTTCAGTTTCATTGATCCTACTTTAGTCATATACCATTGAATTTCTTATTGAAAGCACTCATTATAACTCAGTGATGGGAATCTAGAAGTGGGTAGCATGAAATAACAGTTCACATGCCAGTCTGAAGAGTATTCTTTTGGCCAGCTAAAGTGTACTGTTGCTGAGTTGTAATAAGTCAGGAGCAGCTTTAATTCAGACAGATTTTAATACACTTTTAGGCAGCTGAAGTCATAAAGTCAGTTTTTATTGTAATAAATATTTTTTAAGTGTGAAATATAATCTTTCTTATATTTAATACATTGTGCTTCTGCCTATGAGCATTTGTTATTGGCAGACTGCTGACTGTGGAATGAACTGTGTTGTAGCTGCATAGTGATTGATGATGCCATCCATTCTGCATTGCTCAGTCCAGTGATGATAAAGTACTGTTGTATCTGATATATGATATTTATTATAATATTCTGGTCTGTTAAATCAACAGCAATTTCTTGGCAGTGGCTTAGTTTTATCAGGAGCACAACTCTTAGAGCTGGATCTGAGTGATAATGCTTTTGGGCCAATTGGTGTAGAAGGACTTGCTGTGTTGTTACGTAGCCCAGCATGTCATGCCCTTCAAATTCTTAAACTAAACAACAATGGTCTTGGAACGGGTGGAGGAAAGGTATGTAAATGTTACAGTATCTTCAATCCAGTGGTCTAACTAATTTAATGGATTTTGCATCATACAGTCCATGTGAAATATGAGCACTTCAGAAAAGTGTCACATTTCAGTGTAAGGTGTTTTAAATGTTATCCATTTCTGTTACATAACATTTACATCTGGTGTGAGAAGCCTCCCTCATGGGAGATGAAGGTAAATGTTTTTAACATTCAATTCATATGCAGCTTGTGTGGCTTACAAGAAGGATGATTTAAAGTCAGTTCAATTGTTTGTTCTGTGTACATATATATTTATTGTTATAGCTGTTATCACGAGCCCTGCTTGATTGCTACAACAAGAGCAGAGAAAGTGGGAGAACTCTTGCATTGAAAGTATTTATTGCTGGCAGAAATAGACTAGAAAATGAAGGTGCAAAGGCTCTTTCAGAAGTGTTTAAGGTAATTAATATATTAATTGGATACTGTAATTATGTGTGGCTAGCTTTACAAATTGCATATATCTAAACAAAGTAATGTAAGGCATAACAGAGTTATGTTTATTGCTTTTGCAGAAGCATTGTTTATATTGAGAATCTTATAAGTGGGCCATTGAGAATTTTTTTGTCTCTCCCCATCCCTACCCTCCCCCTCCACCTAGAAATTTAGAATTGTAAGGTGTATCCATTCGATGGACTGAGATCTAGTGTAACTGTCGACATGTGGCATGTCATTACTTCTCTTTTCAGTTATCCTTTATTAAATAACTTAATGGGACAGAGCGTTTCTGGACAAGCTAGTACACTTATTGCTTGTAAAGAAATTCTCCATCTTAAATTGAACCTAAAAGTTCAGCAACATATTCGTAAGAACACACCAATGGAGCCTTTTCTGAGTCAGTTGAGTGCAGACCATATTCTCACACCCCATTTATGTATCTACTGTACCCACTGACATAATCTCCTTTTTTGGACTTTGTCCATCATGAAAATTTTAAACAAACAGCATTTAGGAAGCTGGTTCTTCTTCTGTTGTCAGGCAAAGATGCTTCTAATCTGGTGGCCCCCTTATACCAAACTGTTTTCAGGCACTTGGTACCACAGACACATTGACTTGTTAAGATAGAATAGATCAAGTCCACGGGTAGTAACAGGAAAATAACTATAGACAAGACTGGCAATGGGCATGTAAACATAACATTGAGACATGTTGGCATAACCATTGTTGCTATGGGAAAGCAATAAGTATTACATATTCTGAGTGTGTATCTGTAGCTTTAATTATCCAGCATGCAAAGTGAATGTGTCGTGTTATATTATCATCTGTGGCCTATCTGTCTGTACCATATTTTTCCACATCTCATAAATGGCAAGCCACTCTGAAAAATGTTAATGAACATAAAATGTGTGTTTTGACTTTCTCTGCAATCTTTGTATGAAGCATTTCTCATTCTAAGAAGAACTAAGTGAGATACTGTTATAAATGTACATAGATCTTCATGTAAAGTACTTGTTATTCTTGTCAGATTCTAATGAAACTTAAATTTGTCTCTACAGATTTTTGAAAAATATTCAAATACCAATTTTCATGTAAATATGTCGAGTGGGAGCAGAATTGTTCCACGTGTACAGATGGACAGATGGATGGACAGGCATGACAAAGCTAATAACCCCTTTTTGCAATTTTGTGAATGCTCCTAAAAATTAAAAACAGTTTAGCACTCCACAAATTAAAACCAAACAAAGATCTGATCAGACCACAGACACAACAGAAAGAACAAGAACACACACATTCAAAATTTCTAACACCACCAACACCATTTATAGAGAAAATTATGAATCTTCTTGGGTTCAGACATATTATTTAGACAATTCCTTGCTGATCAATGGATACCAGATGGGCAAAATTTCAGTGCGGGGTTGACTGATGGAATTTTTTAAACATGACATGTTGACCACTTCATTATAATTTCTGTATACTGAATTTGTTTCTGTCTCTAGACTCTTGGCTTCTTTCCAAACTATATGGTGAGTCTCTCCAAATGTGTGTTGCACTACTTTGGATCTTTCCAAATGACTTTCTTCTAAATTTTGCCTGTGTTCCCTGAGTCTTACAACCAATGGTCTTCTTGTTTCTCCAGTGTAACTTCTGCTACATTCACAGGCAATTCTGTATACGCAGTTTGCAATATTCTATGGAGCCCTTATTGGCCTTGTTCTCATAAGAGAATTTCTCAGGGTATGTCTTGTTTTGAAAACAGTTTTAGATTATATCTGTTCGCTATATGTTTAAAGTCTTCAAAGACGCCTCTTATACTGTATAATGTATTGCTACCATCCTCTTCACCTCAGGTGGGTAGGTGTGTAGCTTCCCATTTCGTCTCAGTGAAGCTGAAGGTCTTATCTCAGGGTAATCTACATGGGAAGTCCCTGCAAGGCCCATGATTGGCTATGACTGGCTGACTTACGAACAGAACACTTAGTTCTGGGGTTTTGTTGTTATTTATTGGTGGCAATTCACTCATTAATTACAGCAGTTAGGATATTATAACACATCGGGTATATCTACAGCACTTTGACTCACAGTTAATTGTAACTTCTTTCTCTGCTTAATCAAATATTTATCTAAAATACATCCAAACTGATGGTGCACAAAAATTTCATGTATGCACTACTCTAACTGCCAAAACGGAGTGTCTGTCGCTTGCTGCTTCTGCACTGTCCAAACCAAAAACCCCTCTATGAACTGAAATGATTCAATTGGCTGAAATTCAAATTTAGAAAACCCCATAGGCCCAATTTAATTTTTTGGAAAGTCAAATCTCATTGACCATGCTAATTCAAGTCAGTAGACCCCAAACTTACATTAAACGAACATTTAAGGTCGTTGCCCACTGTTACTTCCTACTGAATGAATTACATCCTCAGAAGTGTCAAAGTCTCGGATTTCACTCAGAACACCGAACTACAAAATTTTTACCAACTTGACAGTTGATGGATGTTCTGCCCAGGCTCAAGCTTTTGAATGCCTTAATGTCCCTCACACACTCCTGCTGTTTTACCTAGTTAGGTCATTTAGAGCCAAAGGAATTTGTCTCAAGGAAGCCCGTTCAGGGTTTGAACTTGAATTGTCGGTCCATTTCAGGACTTGAACCTGAAATGCTAGTAACAGTATGGATATAAAACCGACTGGTTGATCCTCCCTCTTCAGACGAACATTGGTCCTCGATCTGTTGATAACTGACTCAATAAACCCAGTGGGATAGGCAGTAAGCTGTAGGTCATATGTCAGAATATCAATTTCATCAGAGCAGTTTTGTGGCTCTTGCCATATGGTGGTAGCTCTGGTGTAGGCTGTGTACAACTCCTCTTTTCACATGTGGTGGATGATTCAATTGCAAATGGAGGTAATGGCCAGTGTGTTTTTTCTGTAGACTTTGGTGTCTAGTGTAGATCCTTTCCTGATGACCAGTATATTCAGAAACGGAATTGCACTGTCTGTTTCTACTTCCATGGTAAACTTGACATTAGGTCTTAAGACTGCATCTAGGTCTGCCAAGTGTTCTGTTTGTTTCTTCCAGTGAAATTCTGTGTGTATTTCCTGTCCCTCCTGTGACTCAATGCCCCATCTTCTACACATTGATTGTATCATCCTAGGAATATTTTGTGAGGAGTGCACTTTATGAAGGTTTGTGTGCAATTTTATCCATGCTCTTGTCACTTCCTTTCCCTTTAGTACACTGTATTCCACAGCACCTTGTTTTGAAACACCTTCAGCCCATGTTTGGTTGTCTTTTATTATTTAAATATACTCATGAATTTCAGTTTGTTTTTAAAGTGATTACATGAGAAAGAGAGGATATAACAGAATTAATGCCTTAAGTGATTCCATCATCCCCAGTTTTCTAGGAACCACTGCCACTGCAAAGTTCCTTAGTGAGGATGCCAGATAAGAAGTCATATGTTATCAGCTGTCATGGTTTTTGTTGGTTTTTTGTTCTGTATTCTTACCTTTGGAAGACATCAAATATTGATTGTAATTGGGTTTATTAACTGAAATTGTATATCCATTTAAAGCTTGTTGATGTAGAAGCTGCTAGATATCACACCTTTTTGTGTTTAGACTCTAGGGACACTGGAAGAAGTGGCTATGCCACAGAATGGTATATATCACGTAGGAATCACAGCGCTGAGTGAAGCCTTCACGCAGAATCCAAACCTTCGGGTGTTGAACCTAAATGACAACACGGTTACTAAAAAGGGAGCAGTAGCTTTGGCTGTTGCATTACGAAGCTTGCAGAAACTGGAAGAAATAAATCTGGGTGATTGTTTGCTGAGAACTAAGGGAGCAATATCAATTGCTGATGCCTTAGCTGATTGTCACAAGGAACTGCAGGTAATGTGATGCAGTCTGAGAAATGAGCTGAACTGAAACATAAATTTACAATTTTTTTCTTCTCCATATTTAATGTTTCATTATGGTTTAGTACATTTTAAACACAGTTTGATCAGTAACTGTATTCAGAGAGGTTTGGTTTCTTATGTCCCAAGCAGTTGCATGTTGGTTACATGAACTTTGAGGACTAAATGTCTTCCTGCCTCCCTTTGTAGCCAATGGTGTAGCCAGGAATTTTGTTCAGTGGGGGTTCATCACATTCAGTTGAGGACAGAGGACAGAGAGAATGGGGATCTAGGGGTGGTAGCCCCCTAGTCAGGGATTCTGGAGGCAGCTGTAATTTGGTACAAGAAATTTCATTTCATATAGTAAAATTTTCGTAATATTTGGTACTTTAAGACTATTTATGATGACAACCAATTTATTTGTCATTGCTAATGTAAAACAATTGCGAACCTAGGTAGTTTTTAGAATTTTACTGCTTTTTTCCCGAACATCTTGGTGTGTTGGCATCCTAAATTCAGCAATTTTTAACAGTTTTCACAATCAGGTTGAGTTTGGCATGATTTTGGTGGGCCTTCAGAAATCGGGAGGGGGGGGGGGTGGTTTGCTGACCGACCCCCCCCCCCCCCCCCCCCCCCCCCCCCCCTTTCTCCACATTTTTTTTTTAAAGAGATT